>Ga0187893_10006819_pt1 | contig 19202 bp, 13 predicted proteins | sample MA1701074metaG_FD_139574 | JGI IMG/M metagenome (GOLD analysis project Ga0187893, IMG submission 139574) | White microbial mat communities from a basaltic lava cave in the Kipuka Kanohina Cave System on the Island of Hawaii, USA - MA170107-4 metaG ... | reverse complement strand
GATTATGAATCGGGAGAGTAGCGCAGTCAATAGCCGCCTCGCCCCCATCGAGGGGAGCGAGAGCGGCGGCAAATTCATCCTCGCTGCTGAAGCAGGAGGCTTTCTTTGCCAGATTCGGTAATCGGTGCCGTTGGCGCTATAGATTCCCGCGCCAAAAGCTATACCGCGAAACGTGCCATCATTGCTCGCAGCCATTCCCGCCGTCGCAGTGGCGTGGTTGTCGACGTTGGCGTCATTCGGCACGCGGGTTCCGAGATTGTTCACCAGACAGGAATTGTCGAAATCGACGCGGCTGTCTTCGACTATGGCTATCTTCGCGCCTTCGCCCGATTCAGAGTGCGTGTTCCATACCTGATCTGCGCGAATCGCTTTGGCTGCGATGTCCATATAGTCTTCGTTTATATTCTCCGCATAGAAAATTCTTCGGACATCCGCGCGCTGGGCGAGAGTCGAGAGCGCCTTGACCGTCACGGTCGTATAAACTACCGGCGCAAGAAGGCTGGCCTCTTCGACTTTGAATTTCTTTTTGCCGAGATAGGATTTGAGCGATTTTGTGGCATCAGCCGTGGCCTTGCGCAGTTGCTCCTGACGCAGGGCGATGAGTCGCTCGACTTCTTCCTTTTCAAGATCATCCTTGTCCGTTCTGGGGTCTTTGGCGTCGAGGTCTTCCTTGAGGTTGAGCCAGAAGGCTACTTTCACCTTGTCCGAACTGCGCAATGCCCCGATCAAATCATAAAGAAACGGATCGAGCTTTCCATACTTCGCCCGGTAGAGTTCGCCCTCTGTCCTGCGAAGTGTTTTCAAATCCGTTTCTTTTCCGTTCGAGTCCATCGCTATCGAGAGGACTTCATCCGTATCCGTGCGATGCAGTTTGCCCGTCGCCACGTCTGTTTTAATGAGCGGCAGACGGACAGTCGTACTGCTGATAATCTCAAGGTTATCGATTGAAATGCCGCGGCTTTTTGCAGCAAGCTCCAGCAATTTTTTTTCAAGCTCGGAAGGCCCTTCTTCGCCGCGGGCGACCGTGAAGTTGAAGGAGATGAGAGGCAGCGCGAGCATAAGCATCAGGCAGGCTGCCATCAGTTTTCTGAAAGAGCGTATACGCTTCGAGTTTCCGTTATTCGATTCATTAACCAGCATTGTTATACTCCATTCGATTCGAAACCGATTTATAGGCGTCCCTTTTATCAACCGCAGGCTCGGATAATCGCCGCCATCGGGGGGCGTATTATCCTCACCGTTCATCCTTTCACCCATACTGGCGCGAGTAGAAAAAACATTTCGCATAAATTTCCCGGCGCGAATAAATTTCACCTCTAATGCTCACTGGCGTTCATTCATGGCATAATCGCTGGAGCTATAGAAGGCGAGGAATTTATGTCAGTTCAGATTCAAAAGCGACACTTCACCGTAGACGAGTACTACAGGATGGCTGATGCTGGCCTGTTTTCAGAAGATCGTGTCGAGCTTATCGAAGGGGAAATTTTTGAAATAAGTCCAATAGGCAGCAATCACGCCGCGTGCGTGGATCGGCTCAACAGGCTTTTTCACAGAAAAGCTGGTCGGTCAGTAATCGTTCGCATACAAAACCCGATTCGCCTTAACGACTTCTCAGAGCCGGAGCCTGATCTGATTTTGCTCAGGCCGCGAAAAGATTTTTACGCCAAAGCGCACCCGACCCCGGCGGATGCGCTCGTCGTCGTCGAAGTCGCTGATACTTCCGAAGAGTACGACCGCAACGTGAAGATTCCGCTCTATGCGCGAGCCGACATCGCTGAAACGTGGCTCGTCAATCTGCCCAAATACACAATCGAAATTTACTCGCAGCCGAAAAACGGAAAATACCAGAAAGTTCAACGATTCAAGCGCGGCAAATCCTTTACCTCCTCAATTCTTCCCGTCCTCTCGCCCAAAGTCGATGACATACTCGGCTGAACCCGCGTTTTCACGGTTGACGGATAACGCGACAGGCAAGTAACATCGAACGCTTGTTCGAAGAATCGAATAGCGCACAAACCTTATGCCTGCTGAACCGCAATCAAAGTACGATCAGAAGCTCGTCCATGTGCTCAAGACCTCGGCTGCCATATTCGCCGCGAAGGGCTATCACTCAACTTCCATACGCGACATATCGCGAGAAACAGGGATGAGCCTTTCGGGGCTTTACTACTACTTCACGAGCAAGGAAGAGCTTCTGTATCTGATTCAGGATTACTGCTTCAGCACGGTCATTGGTGATTGCCGCAGGCTGATCGATGGAGTTGAAGACCCGATTCATCGGCTGAAACTGCTGATCGAAAATCACCTCAATTACTTTGTCAACAACGTCAACGAAATGAAGGTGCTGTCGCACGAGGCCAATTCCATCGCGGGCGATTATTTCAAAAAGATCAATGCGAAAAAGAGACAGTATGCAGACCTTACGGCCCGACTGCTTGAGGAAATTGCTCGCAGTCACAAAATCACTGGAATAGACATTCGTGTGGCTACGTTTTCGCTCTTCGGCATGATGAACTGGATTTATAACTGGTACAACCCGCGCAAGGATGTCGATGTTTCGGCTTTGTCGCAAAACATGACGCGGATTTTTCTTTCCGGGTTCCTCGGCGACAAATCGAAATCCGATCATGAGACCGGACTTGAATCTCACATGAAACGGGCTGTATCGGTCTGGCAGCAGTAGGCAGTGGTCGGTTGTCGGTGGTCAGTTGGCTTGAAACTGAATCTGCAACAGACGACGGACAAAATCAGGAGAAGATTTATGACTAGAGAAGCAATGGAAAACCAGTTGGTCAATTATACGGTCGATGAAGGCGTCGCGCTCATAGAATTGAGCGACCCTCCGGCCAACACTTACACTTATGAAATGATGCGCGATCTCGACGACGCAATCTTAGAAACCCGCCTTGACGAAGCTGTTCACGTCATCGTCATTCGCGGCGCGGGCGAAAAGTTTTTCTGCGCCGGGGCCAACATCAAAATGCTCGGATCGGCAACGGCGCAGTTCCGCTACTTCTTCAGCCTGCATGGGAACGAAACCTTGATGCGCATCGAGAATACTCAGAAGTTAGTCATCGCCGCGCTCAACGGTCACGCCGTCGGGGGCGGGCTTGAGATCGCGCTGGCCTGCGATCTGAGAGTCGCGAAAAAAGGCGCGGCGATGTTCGGATTGCCTGAAATCAATCTCGGACTTCTTCCCGGCATGGGCGGAACCCAGCGCCTCCCGCGCATCATCGGCAAGGGGCGCGCGATGGATATGCTCACGACAGGCCGCAACATCTCGGTTGAAGAAGCTCACCAAATAGGACTCATCAATCACGTTCTGGAAGAAGAGAACTTCAACGAAAAAGTTATGGAATTCGCCCGCCAGTTCGTCGCGCCCGCGAAAGCGAGCAAAGCCGTCGGCCTCATCAAGAGATCCGTGCAGACGGGCTTTGAATTGCCGCTTGCGGAAGCCCTTTCGCTTGAGCGCGAGTTGTTGCAGCGACTCTTCGAGAGCGAAGACGCGGAAGAAGGACTCAAGGCTTACGCGCAGAAGCGTCAGGCTCAATTCAAAGGCAGGTGACAGGTTACAGGGGACAGGGAACAGAGGAGGGTAGGGAAAGATTCTTCTCCCTGTCTCCTGTAACCTGTCACCTGTAACCTCACAAGGAGGAATCAAAAATGGCAAGGATGTTTATATCAGGAGAGAGTGTTGATTCAATTACCGGCGCGACTCAGGAAGTTCGCAATCCGGCAAACGGAGAGATGGTCGATACAGTGCCGAGAGGGAACGCTGAAGACGTTCGCCGCGCGGTCGATGCTGCCGAGGCGGCTTTCGACGAATGGTCGCACACTTCGGCTGAAGAGCGCGCGCATCTTCTATTCAAAGCCGCCGAAGCGGTCAAAGCCGAAATGAAAAACCTTTCGACCTTGCTCACCAGCGAACAGGGCAAGCCTTTGCAGGAAGCCTCGACCGAAATAGAGCATTTTCTTCACGGGCTTAAATTTTATGCCGAGCTTGCGTCGAAAGTGCGCGGCGCGCAGGTTCCGCTCCCCGCAAAGAATGCTTACGGAATGGTCGTGCGAAAACCATTGGGCGTATGTGGAGCAATCGTGCCGTGGAATTTTCCAATCACGCTGATGGGTACGAAAGTCGGCCCCGCGCTCGCCGCGGGCAATACAGTCGTCGTCAAACCTGCTTCGACTACGCCGCTTACTTCGATTCGAATAATCGAGTTGATGAATCAGGCGGGACTTCCGAAAGGCGTGCTTTCAATCGTCACGGGGCCGGGCGGCGTGGTCGGCGAAGAGTTGATCTCGAATGCGAAGGTCCGACGCATCGCTTTCACAGGAGAGTCCGGCACGGGCAAGCATGTGGCCGCCGTGGCCTGCGCGGATTTCAAGCGCGTAACTTTAGAGCTAGGCGGATCGGATCCGATGATCGTCTGCGATGACGCCGATATTCAGAAGGCATTGACTGGTGCGATGGTCGGGCGATTCTGGAACGCGGGTCAGGCGTGTCTAGCGGTCAAGCGGCTCTTCGTTTTCGATAAGGTTTATGATGAGTTCGTGAGCGGACTTGTCAGCAAAGTGTCGCGCTACGAAGTCGGCGACGGAATGACTCGGCCTGAAAAACCCAAGATTCGCATGGGGCCTCTGCACACCGCAGAGCAGCGCGAAGAGATCGAAGCGCAGGTTGCCGACGCTGTTGATCGCGGCGCGAAGATTCTGCTTGGCGGCGCGCGTCCCGAAGGCGCGCAGTACGAAAAAGGTTTCTTTTATCTGCCGACGATAATCGAAAACGTTTCGGATGATGCGCGAGCCATGAAGGAAGAAACCTTCGGCCCGCTGCTGCCGGTCTTTCGCGTCGGCAGTCTGGATGAAGCAATCGAAGGCGCGAATAAATCGATTTATGGTCTGGGATCATCGATCTGGACGAAGAACCTCGACAACATCGAGACGGCGATTGATCGCATACAGGCCGGAAACGTGTGGGTCAACTCTCTGCATTATGGTTACGACGAATTGCCATTCGGCGGAGTGAAGGCGAGCGGATTCGGTCGCGAACACGGCCCCGAAGCTCTGGATTATTATCTTGAGCCAAAGGGCATCGTAATCACGCGCTAGACGGAGACGAAGTTGAATGAGCATGGCGGAAGAGAAGCCCACCTCTCTTCCGTCATCTTTTCTGCGGTATACTTCCGGGGTGAGAATTAGTTTGGAGGTGTAGACGATGGCATCAATTATACGTTTCACATCTGCCGATCTCGCGTCGTTGCCCGATGATGGGAAACGGTACGAGATAATCGATGGGGAGTTGCTTATGTCGAGACAACCTCACTGGGATCACCAATACGTTTCCGGCAAACTGTTTTCCAAGCTTGATAACTGGAATGAAACAACCGGGCTTGGGCAGGCCAATCTAGCGCCAGGGGTGATTTTCGCAGACGATGATGATGTAGCGCCTGATCTTGTATGGATAAGCAGGGAACGACGCGATGCCGCCCTTGAAGATGATGGACATCTTCACGGCACACCGGAGATAGCCGTTGAAGTCCTCTCGCCTGGAAGCGCGAATGAAACGAGAGATCGCAAGATGAAACTCGATCTCTATTCACGACGCGGCGTCGATGAATACTGGATAGTCAACTGGCGCGCGCGTCAGATCGAAGTGTATCGCAGGAAGCAGAAAAAACTCCGTCTGGTCGAAACGCTCAACGAACCGGACGCGCTCGAATCGCCCTTACTTCCCGGATTCTCGTGTCCGCTCAAATCGCTTTTCGCGCATATCGTGACGGGCGAATAAAACTTCACTGCAATCATCGGAGAAAAATCATGGCACAGATGCTTATCGGAGGTGAGTGGGTCGGATCGCGAAGCGGCGACCTGTTCGAAATAATCAACCCCGCGACGGGCGAACTCGTAGACACCGCTCCGCGCGGAACTGTCGAAGAAGCGCGCGAAGCCATAGACGCAGCGCACGATGCCTTCAAGGTGTGGAGCGAGTGGCCGCAGGCCCGTCGCGCAGATGTGCTGCGTCGCACGGTCGAGCTTGTCCGCCTGAATGAAAAAGAGCTTGCCGTGTTACTCACGAAAGAGCAGGGCAAACCTATTCGCGAAGCGATGCTTGAAATCCGCCGCTACGCGCACACTATCGAATATTACGCGGGGCTGGGCAAAAACATTCGCGGCGGCTATATCCCTCAAATAGACGAAGGCCGATACGGCTTGATCATCAAGCGACCGCTGGGCGTGGTCGGCGCAATCGTACCGTGGAATTTCCCCGTCTCGCTGATGGGCAACAAAATCGGCCCTGCGCTCCTTGCAGGAAACACGATGGTCATCAAGCCCGCCGAGACTACGCCGCTAACGGATCTTCGCGTCGTCAGTTTGTTTTATGAAGCGGGATTGCCGAAAGGCGCGCTCAATGTTGTGACGGGCCGCGGCTCGGTCATAGGCGAAGAGATAGTGACCAATTCGAAAGTGCGCAAGATCGGATTCACCGGCTCGACCGAAGTTGGCCGAAGAGTGATGGCCTCGGCTGCCGAAGGAATCAAGCGGGTGACTTTGGAGCTAGGCGGATCGGATCCGATGATCGTCTGCGATGACGCCGACCTGGAATCGGCTGTGAAAGCCGCTTCTGTCGGTCGCTTCTTCAACTGCGGTCAGGCGTGTCTTGCCATCAAACGGTTGTACTTGTTCGATTCCATTGCCGATGAGTTCATAGAAAAACTCGTCCCGCGAGTGAAAAAACTCAAAGTAGGAAACGGATTTTCGGAAGGCGTGATCGTCGGCCCGATGCACAGCAGCACTCAGCGCGATGAAGTCGAATCGCAGGTGCAGGACGCGCTTGATCGTGGCGCGCGCGCGCTCGCGGGAGGCCAAAGATTGCGCGGCGAGCAGTTCGATAAAGGACATTTCTTCGCGCCGACATTGCTCGTCGATGTGAGAGAAGATGCCCGCGTCGCGCGGGAAGAAGTCTTCGGCCCTGCGCTTCCCATATTCCGCGTAGGCAGTCTTGATGAGGCGATTGAGAAAGCTAACAACTCCATATTCGGTCTCGGCTCTTCGATCTGGACTAACGATTTGAATCGCGCAACGAAAGCTGCCGAACGAATCGAAGCCGGATACACGTGGATCAACTCAGCGCAGACGATTTACGATGAACTTCCATTCGGCGGCTTCAAGCAATCTGGTCTCGGCAAGGAACACGGCACGGAGGCGCTCGATTATTACACCGAAACCAAATCGGTCGTCGTCGGAACGAAATGATGATGGGTGATAGGTGATGGGTGATGGGGAAAGACGCTCTCTGAAGCCATAACTTGTGAGAATCACTTGAGCATGGAGATCACCATGAAAGATGATCCTGAAAATCCGAAAACCCATCACCCATCACCCTTATTCAAAGCGATCACTTTTCAGTTGGATAATCGCATCGCCACCGTCACGCTCAACCGGCCCGATCAGTTGAACGCGATCAACGAGGAGATGCGCGAGGACTTCGCGCGCCTCTTCACTGAACTTCAAACCAACGATGAGATCAAAGTGGTGGTATTGACGGGCGCGGGGCGAGCTTTTTCCGCCGGGGGCGATATCGAATACTTCGAGAGAGAATGGAACACATCGAAGTTTCGAGCGGAGAGCCGAAGGCTGACACAGTTTTTCGATGAGCTTGAGTTGATCGAAAAACCTGTGCTTGCCGCGATCAACGGCCCATGCACCGGCGCGGGATTGCAGGTGACTCTTTCGTGCGATATCCGCATAGCGTCGGATCAGTCGCGATTCGGTTTTAGGGAAAACAACATCGGGCTGATACCGGGCGCGGGCGGCTGCTCGCGACTGGTGCGACTTGTAGGCTATGGCAAAGCGAAAGAGTTGATCTTCACAGGCGAGATGATTTCCGCCGAGGAAGCCGAGCGAATAGGTCTTGTCAGTCGCGTCGTGGCTCACGATGAGTTGATGAGTCACACGCGCGCATTGGCCGAGCATTTATTGACACGCGCTCCTGAAGCATTGGGGCTTGCGAAGCGAATTTTGTGGCACTCAGTGACGAGCGATTTTCAAACAGGAAGGTTGCTCGAATCTCTCGGTCAAAGCGTTTTGCTAAGGACAGAAGATCATCACGAAGGCATCCGCGCATTCAGGGAGAAGCGCAAGCCAGAGTTTAAGGGGAAATGAGCATAGAAAAAATCACAGTCATAGGGGCAGGCACGATGGGACACGGCATCGCTCAGGTCTCGGCTCAGGCAGGCTTTCACGTCACGCTCGTCGATGTGAGCGAAGAAATCCTTGCTCGCGGCCTGTCGGTTATAGAAGCGAATCTCAAAAAAGGCATCGAGCGCGGCAAAGTTACCGAAGCGGAAATGCGCGATGCTCTCGCTCGCATTCAAACTTCGACTGACGCCACCAAATCAGCTTCCCAAGCCGATTTGGTGGTAGAAGCCATCATCGAACGCCTGGACGCCAAGCAGAAGCTATTCGCCAAACTCGATGCTTTCTGCAAGAGCGAAACCATTCTTGCGACGAACACTTCTTCATTGAGCATCGAGAAAATAGCTTCGGTCACACACAGACCGGATCGCGTAATCGGTATGCACTTCTTCAACCCCGTGCATATCATGAAGCTGCTCGAAGTCGTCATCGGGCCTGAAACTTCCGAAGCCACACTCGCGGTCACGCTCGATGTCGCAGCGCGAACAGGCAAGGAGGCAATCACAGTCAAAGACGCGCCCGGTTTTGCCACGAGCCGACTCGGAGTCGCGCTCGGACTCGAAGCGATGCGAATGCTCGAACAGGACGTTGCGTCCGCAGAAGATATCGATAAAGCGATGTCGCTCGGCTACAACCACCCCGTGGGGCCGCTCCGTCTGACTGATCTTGTAGGTCTCGATGTGCGACTCCATATAGCCGAGTATCTTTTCGATGAACTCGGCTCGGAAGTTTTTCGCCCGCCCGACATACTTAGGCAAAAAGTCTCGGAAGGCAAACTGGGCAAGAAGTCGGGCGAAGGATTTTATAAATGGTAGATATTAGATGTCAGATGTTAGCAGGAGTACACGACATCTGACACTAACATCTAACATCTGACATCTAGCATCTATGGAGAAAAGAAATGGCGCTTGAAAATGTTTTGATCGAGAAGAGAGGAAGAATCGCCATCGTCACGGTCAATCGACCGGACAAGCTGAACGCCCTAAACATTGCCACGCGCAATGAGATACTCTTGGCTTTCGATGAGCTTTCAGGCGACGATGAAGTGAGAGTCGTCATCATCACAGGCGCGGGCGAAAAGGCGTTCATCGCGGGCGCGGATATAAACGAGTTCGCCGGAAAGACCGCAGTCCAGCAGCGAGCGGTTATGAAAGGCCGTCGCGCATTCGATGCGGTCGAAGATTTTCCCAAGCCGGTCATCGCTATGATAAACGGATTCGCGCTTGGCGGCGGGTGCGAGTTGGCGATGGCCTGTGACATTCGAGTTGCTTCTGTGAAAGCGAAACTCGGCCAGCCTGAAATCAAACTCGGAATCATTCCGGGCGGAGGCGGCACACAGCGGCTCACTCGCCTCGTCGGTGAAGGCAAGGCGATGGAGTTGACGCTCACGGGCGATATGATCACGGCTGAAGAAGCTCACAGATTGGGACTCGTCAATCACGTCGTCCCTGCGGAAGAGCTTGAAGCCAGGACGATGGAGATAGCCTCAAAGATTGCCGAGATGAGTCCCGTCGCGCTTGCCATGGCGAAACAGGCAGTCAAGAATGCAGCGAGACTGACGCTTCGCGCAGGGCTTGAAGCGGAAGTCGATCTGTTCGCGCTCTGCTTTTCGAGCGAAGACAAAGAAGAAGGCGTGCGAGCCTTCATCGAAAAACGCAAACCTGAATTCAAAGGAAGATGATAAGTCTTGAGAGTCTTGAGAGTCCAGAGAGTCTTGAGAGTCAATTTCTGCAATCATCCCGGACGCTCCAGACTCTCTGGACTCGATAGACTCCAGACTCCAGACCCCCCTGAGACATTACTGTTGTGCGCCGGGTTGCGTGCGGCTACAATTATGCGTCAAGTCTGCGCCCCCACCTGGAGGCAAATACCATGTTCGGCAAACCCGGCCAGACTATCGATCAGTATGTCCTTCTTATGCTCATCCGCCAGGATGATCTCTCGGAGCTATGGCTCGCACGCGAGGGCTTTCCCGGCGGACGCGAAGCGTTAGTCAAACTTTTTCCTACAGACTATCCCGGCAGCCCGTATTTCAAACGCGAAAGCGCGGCCATCAGCCGCTTCGATCCGCGGTTCGTCTTCGCTCCGAAGGCCAGCGGATATGGGGTCGGATGCGATTACTTCGCGCTGGATTTAGTCGCGTGGCGCACGCTGCGGGAAATGATCAAAGAATCCAGAAGCGGGATGAGCCTCGACGCGGCTATGCCCGTGCTGGTCGGGTTGTTCGACGCGCTCGAACATATTCACTCCCGGCAGGTGGTTCATCGCGACCTCAAGCCCGACAACATTTATATAATGGAAGACGGGCAGGTGAAAATAGTCGAGTTCGCTTCCGCCCTCGTGCGCTCGCTGACCGAGCCGGTGACGATGCAATTCGGCAACGGAGAAAATGCTTTGGCGGGCGCTCCGGTCTATTTCGCTCCCGAACAGTTCGAGGGTGAATCTTTCGAAGACGAGCGAACGGACCTCTATCACATGGGCGTCGTGATGTTCGAAATGTTCACGACCCACGCTCCATTTCACTTTGACAGCACGAGCGACCTGATAGCTGCACACCTCAACGCGCCGCCTCCTTCGCTCGCCTCCGAGCGATCTGACCTGCCTGCATCGATGGATCAGTTTTACAGGCGACTGATGGCCAAGAAAAAGGACGACCGTTTCGAGACGGCTGCTGAAGCGCGCTCGTGGCTGCTCCGCGCCGCCGCAGGCGAATCGGTGCCGGGTGTGATTGAAATAGTGGAACCGGCTCCCGCAGTCGAGGAGACACCTGCCGAACCTGAAGCCATACCCGAACCCCTTTTCTGCTCTCGATGCGGAACTAAGATGGAAGCTGAAGAAGCGTCGCAGGAGGTTTGTCGACAATGCGACGCGGAGATGATTGCCGAATTGGAGATGGTCGCGTGCCGCGTGTGCGGAGCGCGCATGCCTTCGGATGCGCAGTTCTGTGAACACTGCGGTTTTGAAAAAACAGTTCCCAACCTCGAAAGCGCAGAACCGGAAACCGCAACCGAAGCAGAGCCGATTGCCGAATCAGTGCAAGCCGAAGTTTCTGCGCAGACGGAGAGCCTCGCTGAAGTGCGCCCAGCCGAAGCGCCGCGAACCGAGGCGCGCTCGCCAGTCGAAGCGCCAGCGCAGATAGAACCTCTCTCTGACGACTGGGCCGATCTTACTACTGAAGCGGTGTTCGGAAAAAATTCGTTCATCGTGGGATCTGCTTCAACCGCCGACGGGAAAGCCGATGATTCCGCGCCTCTCACTTCGTCGGGAGGCGCAAGTCCGGCCCGCGCGCCGCAATCTTCGGAAGACAGTCAGGCCGAAGCGTTCGAGCCGGGGGCGATCATCGATGATCGCTACAGAGTTGAAAAGCAAATCGGGCAGGGAGGATTCGCGAATATCTATCTCGTCACCGACACGGCGAGCTATCTTCATGAAGAGTTGGCGTTGAAAGTTCCGCTCGGCGATCAGGCGACGGATGAGCTTGCCAGAAAACTCCGCCGCCAGTTGAAAGTCTGGAAACTGCTTTCGGACACTGAGCCTGAAATGGTCGTGCGACTGTTGAAAGTCGAGCGCATCACTTCAAACGGCGCGTCGGCTGTGGGGATATTCATGGAACACCTGTCGGGCGGCAGCCTCGCCCGCCTCGTGGCTGATCGATGGAGCGGCAGCCCGCGCACGCAGGATCAACTGGCTCGATTGATGCGACTGTTTTTGCAGGTGTGCAGATCGATTAAATTGCTGCACTCTCGCGGGTATCTTCATCGCGACATAAAGCCGGGGAATTTTCTGCTCGACTCGACAGGGACTCTGTGCAAGATGAGCGATTTCGAACTCGTCGCCCGCGCTGACGCCTTCGCTAACTCCCCGGGCGAAATCACCGGCACGCCCGCCTACATGGCCGCGGAGTGCTTTGAAGGGCGTTACTCGATTTCCACAGATATCTTCGCTCTCGGCGCGACGCTATATCATCTGCTTTGCGGAGCCTTGCCGTTCCCTGTGGAATCGAACAGACCTGTAACAAGCGAACGACCTGTCGATCCTTCATCGCGGAACCCCATAGTTCCGCCCGATCTCAGTCAGGTGGTGATGAGATGCCTCGACGCGGAGAGCCGCAATCGGCCCGCGAGCATAGGCGACATCATCGGCGATATCGAACGCCTCGGATTGACTCAGGAAGGAACCTGCGCCGCGCCGCTCAACCTCGCGCGACTGATGATAGCGCACCTGAGCGAAGAAGACATCGATTACCTCACACAGTCGCTTGAGACGGGAGGTTTCCGTTCATCTCGCGAACAGAAGGAAGACCGTCGCGCCGATCTTATAGAAGAGTATTGCTACACTGCGCCGCCCGACGAAGTGCTTGCGCAGAACTGCACCGTCCGGCAGCTTGCGGCGATGGCAAAATCCATGGGGGTAAACTCGGATGCGTCGAGTCGCGATGATCTGGTCAACTCGATACTCGAAGCGACAGGTTTTCTCTCAGGCCCGCGACAGGTTCCGGGACTCGAAGCCACGCTCGGACATCTTCAGGGTCAGCTTCTTGAGCTTGCCAACGCTTCGAGCGGCGATGAATGCCTCGGCATAGTGCATTCAAGTCTCGCAGCAGTTGAGCGCACGATCACTCTGCTCGTGCGCTTTTACGGAAACATGCTCTACGGAGCGGGGCTTGAAAGTTTCCTCTCGCGCACAGCAGAGGGCAAGTCGAGCGAGCGACTGGCGCTCGATGAAAAGATTCGCGCGCTCAAAGCTCTTTGTCTCTCTCAGCCCGATGTGCCTATCCCGAATCGCGTGAAGGAGACGTTTGAATGGCCCATCATCCCGGCTGATGTCTTCAAACGATTCGATGAGCTTGCAAGCGAGCGCGATCAGCTTGCGCATCAGGCTGAATCGAGCGGATTGTCCGCAATGCAGCGACTCGGTCGCAAAGTGATTTCATCGGCAATCGATGTGATGACCGATATGGCGAGAAACCCTTACGCTCCGCGCGTGGTTCAGATAGTCTCGCGTCAGGATGATGTCTATGGCCGACATTTTTACACCGGCCAGGATGACCGCGGACGCTCCGAGCGCATATTCACTCCGCTGCCTTTAGACGTGGGGCAGATGTACCTGTTTTATCCGCTCACGAATCCGGCGCGCATCAATCCGCTCATCTTCCCTTACGACTCTTCGCGTAAGCAAAAGTAGAAACGGGTTATGCGTAAAGCGTCGGTTATGGGATTAAAAAAAATTCTCATTAACACCTCGATTCATCGATGTGGGTAGCGACGCGAGGCTCACGCGAACGGTTTCAACCGTTTCGAGAGGCAAAACCGTTGAAACGGTTGAAGACATGCGTGCCGTTGAGATTCACCCCGATGAAGCAGGGTGTTAATGAGAAGGGCTGCTTACTCGTTTTTCCTCGCTATAGCCGACGCATTATCGTGAACTCATCTTTACCCGCATTCGTTTCAATCTGAAGAATTCGATAATTCTCCAGCCAGGTTCATATATGTGTTTCAAGGTTTGCCCGAAGGCGGCGACTTTTTACAAATTCTTGAAAATTTTTTCAACTCTTTACTTGTCGTTGATTAGATTTACACACATTCTGTCGTATCATTTGATGAGCGTCCGGATCATTGTCCGCATAATGTGAAAAAAAAGAGGAGGCAGTTTTATGGATGTCCTTGATCGCTATTTGTCCACCACTCCGTTGCCAGCCCTGCGAGCAGATGATTTGCCGGTCAGTTCTATTACCGAAAAGCTGATAGGCATAAGCGGATGGGCCGAGGCAGCCCGCCGCGCCGTCGCCGCCCACGCGGCTCACGACGGCTCGATAATACTGGAAGGAGAGCCGGGAACGGGAAGGGAATTCATAGCCCGATTGATTCACGAATGCAGTACGCGCAGAAGAGGTCCTTTCGTGGCGATTTCTTTCGACTCGGTTTCCGAAGAATCAGCCGAAGCCGTGCTGTTCGGAGTCACTCGCACTCAATCTGATCAACACCTCACCCCTCGCAGCCTGCTCGAATCCTCGCATGCAGGCACGCTCTACATCAACGGGCTGATGGAGATGGGCGCGGATCTGAAGGCGAAGATCGCGCACTTCATTCGCCGCCGGGAGTTTCGATTGCCCGGAGAAGAATTTTTTGAAACGCGCTCGGCTGAAAACTCGAATGTGAGAATCCTGCTCGGAGCCGTGCCGGGATGTGAAAAAGACACGAATGATTTTCCCATAAGCGATACGCTCTCGATTCCCCCTCTTCGCCGCAGGCGCGAAGACATCGAACCTCTTATCCGCCACTTCGTTCGAAGAACCTGCGATCATCTCAGTAAGGAATCGAGAGAAATCGCCCCCGACGTGATGGCCATTTTGCGCGACTACGACTGGCCTGGAAATATCATCGAGATTAAAAGCGTTGTGAGCGATATGATCGCCAAGTCCGGGCCTCCTGTGCTTTGTGCGTCGCTCATACCCGGACACATCGCCGAGTCTTCGGGGTTTGCGCCGCGCTCGCTTCCCTTGTCGGGAATAAATCTTGGCAATGAGCTTGAGCGAATAGAAAAGACGCTCATCGTCGAGGCGTTGAAGATGGCTCACGGCGTTCAGTACAAGGCCGCGCAACTGCTCGGACTCAAGCCGACCACTTTGAACATGAAGATTTCGCGTTTCGGAATCGATCCGAAAGTGAATCCGTAAATTTCACGCATCGATGGCCCGCGCGGTTGAACGATTGCGCGGGCCATTGAGTATTCAAACATAGAGAAACAACCACAGATGGACACAGAGAAACACGGATAAGAAGCGGGAGAAAACAAAAAGTCTCGCGGTTTTTCTTCATCTGAGTCAATCAGTGTTTTCAAGTTCTTGTTTCGGTTTCCCGGAAATTGAATCGCGCTGGCCTTTTGCAACTCGCCAACATTTTTTTCAAGTTTTCACACGCTCTCAACCACATTAACATTCGAGAGGACTAATCTATTCATCGCGTGTCCCAATGCGTCTCAGACCCTTCCGCTCCAGTCCCGCTTTCGAAATAACGCGGGCCGAAGGTCTGCGCCGAAAGAGATGTGTCGGAATATAAGCGACATTTTTCTCTGACGCAGAGTCAGGATCGGAATCATTTTTCTGACTCCGAATCCGAAACTCCAGACGCGCCACTACTCATGGAGGCAGCAATGAAAAAACTAAAACGCACCGCTCACGCGCTCATCAGTTTTGCGCTGATGCTGGCGCTTGTGTCGCCCGCCCTCGCTCAGGGAACTACAGACGGCACTATCGCCGGAACTGTTTACGATCAGCAGGGCGCGGTCATCTCCGGGGCCAAAGTGACGGCGAAAAATGCCGCCAACAATCAGACGTTCACCGTTCAGACCACAGACAACGGCGCTTTCAGGATCAACAACGTTCCCGTAGGCGTCTACTCAGTCAAAATAGAAGTCGAAAACTTCAAGGCTTATTCCAACGCGAATGTTCAGGTTCAACTCAATCGCGTAACCGATGTCAACGTCACGCTTGAGCCGGGCGCTGTGACCGAGGTCGTGACAGTGACGGCGGGCGCGGCTGCCGAGCGAGTTGAGACGACTACATCTCAACTCGGAAAGAGCTTCGATGATCGCAAGGTCATAGAACTCCCCTCCGGATTGAACATCAACTCGCTCGCTCTGCTTGCGCCCAACGTCGTCACCAACGGCGCGGGCGTGACAGGCGCGGGCGGATCGATTGGAGGCAATCGACCGCGCAACAACTCGTTTACCCTCGACGGGATCGATAACAACGACATCATACTGACCGGCCCGCAGATCGCCCCCATTCAGGATGCGGTCAAGGAATTCACAGTGCTGACAAATCAGTTCACCGCCGAATTCGGCCACTCTTCAGCCGGTCAGTTCAACATCATCACCAAGAGCGGAACGAACGAGTATCACGGCGATCTGTGGTGGTACAACATCAACAAAAACTTTCGCACTCTCGATCATCGCTTCAAGGAACAGATAGCCGCAGGCGCGCAGCCTGACCGCCGACCGAGAGATGACTTCAATCGATTGGGCGGCGACTTCGGCGGCCCCATAATCAAGGACAAGCTCTTCTTCTTCGGAGCCTATCAGTACCAGACTCGCGGACTGGCAGGAGCGACGACCACCTTCGGCGCACCGACTGCGGCAGGGTTCGCGAGGCTCGAAAGCCTGAACGGCATAAGCCCGTTCACGCTCAACCTTCTGAAAAATCATGTCGCGCCCGCGCCTTCGCAGACGGGAACGATCACAGTGCTGGGACAGGAAATCCCTGTCGGCCAGTTGCTCGTGTTGGTGCCGGATTTTTTCAACCTGCATCAATGGCATGCGAACATCGATTACAACATCTCTCAATCGGATCGCCTCTATGGGAGATTTTTCTATGACCGTTCGCGTGCGCCATTGCTCGGCACGCCGGGAGCCGAGTTCACCGGCTCGACCGGCGCGGACAATCGATTGTTTTCGATAACCGAGAATCACAACTTTTCGTCGAGCCTCATCAACGAATTCCGATTCGGTTATCGCCGTCAGAACCAGACGTTCGATGTGCCGACCGAATTTTCGGACTTTCCGGGCCAGTTCCCCAACGTCAGCATCGATGAGATCGGACTCTTCATCGGCCCTTTCAGCGACGGCCCGCAGAGCAACATCACCAATGTCTATCAGGCGTCGGACACCGTAAGCTGGACGCGAGGGAGGCATCAGATGAAATTCGGCGCTGATTATCGACGAGCCATCGCGCCGAGCGATTTTCTGCCCCGCGGTCGCGGCGAGTACGCGTATGCTTCGCTTGAAAGATATCTGCTCGACCTCAAACCAGACGGATCGAACGGCGGACTTCGCGGCGTAGGCTCAGGCTCTTTCGTCGGGAATCAGTGGGCCGCTTACGGATTTTTCCAGGACGACTTCAAGCTCCTGCCTAATCTCACCTTGAATCTCGGACTGCGTTATGAGTACACCTCGAACGCGCGAGATGCATCGTTGCAAAACCTCAATCGCATCGCCGACGTGGATGCAAACGATCCGACCTTGCGGGCGATCCGTCAAAGAACAGGCATCGACCTTTTCGCTGACGGAATCCATTTCCGCGAGCCAAAGACGGACAAGAATAACTGGGCACCTAGAGTCGGCGTTGCGTGGGCGCCCGATTTCAAAGACGGCTGGCTTCATCGCATATTCGGAGATGCGGGACACTCATCCCTTCGCGCCGGGTTCGGCGTTGCTCACGATGTGCTGTTTCAGAACCTCGTGAATCTGCAACTGCCGCCGCAACTGCAATCGGAAATCGATGCCACATCGGGCAATGGCGGCATATTCGGATCAAACAACCAGTTCCTTCAAAACGGCGGCATCCCGTCGGGCGGGCCGGTCGATCCCGCGTTGTTCACTGATCCGGCGACGGCTCGCGCTCTGACGCAGGCGATCATACTCGACACGCAGACCCCTTATACGATGTCGTGGTCGCTCGCTTATCAGAGAGAATTCCTGAAGAACTGGTCAGTCGAGGCTCGTTATCTCGGCACGCGCGGAGTTCATCTGTTCGTGCAGTCGCGCTTCAACGGCGGAGTCCCGCCCGACTTCAACCTGCCGACCTTCCTGAGCGCGTCCGCTGTGCCTGATCGCGCGACGCTGAGAAATCTTCCTTCGCGCGAAGACTTCATCAACGCGCAGGGGCGACTGCTCGGCGATCTGGGGTTTGCGGGAAATATCACAGCGTTTCCGGCTCAGGGCAATTCCATCTATCACGGCGGATCGATCAACGTGAAGCGCCGCTTCGCGCAGGGACTCACCTTCGATGCTACTTACACTTTGAGCAAGAACATCGATGACGGGACGAACGAATTGTTCACGAGCTTCGTCAACCCGCGTCGTCCCCAGGACAATTTCAACATGAGGAACGAGCGGGCTGAATCTGTTCTGAGTCGCCGTCATCGCTTCTCAGTCTCGTGGATATGGGAATTGCCATTCTATCGCGACGAGAAAGGATGGATGGGGCGACTGTTAGGCGGCTGGCAGGTGAGCGGCATCTATCAGGCTGAAAGCGGTCAGTTGGTCGATGCTTTGAGCTTCACCGACGCGAACGGCAACGGCGACAGCGCGGGAGACCGCACAGTTCTAAATGTCGCCGGAGACCGCGGTCGCGGAAGCGCGGTGAACTGGCTACTTCGCAGCGGTCAGATAGTCGCGAGCGGCGGCGCGGCGGACAGCGATGTTGTCGGGTATGTCGCCATCGATCCGCGGGCTATGTTCGTGCTTGCGGATGTCGGAGCGAGAGCGAATGCCGGAAGGAATCTTTTGAAAGCGCCGGGTATCAACAACTGGGACTTGGCGTTTTTCAAGAAGGTTGCTATCACGGAGCGGCATCAGCTTGAGTTCCGCGCGGAGTTGTACAATGCGTTCAATCATCCGCAGTTTGTCATCGATGATCCGTTTGCGACGGACTATGTCGATGTGGCGAGTCCCGACTTTCAGAACAAGCGATTGTTCAGCGGGAATCCGTTCGGCACAGTCTCCACATTCGGGCTTATAACCGATCCGATAGGCGGAGGAAACCCGCGAGTGATTCAGCTTGTCTTGAGGTATCACTTCTAAGGGCAGGGTTAGAGGCGAAGAAAAGGGAGAGCGCAGCGGCTCTTCCCTTTCTCGCTTTTGAACACTTTTTGGCAGTGTCCTAATTTGTTCGTGCTTGACGCAGAAAACATTAGGCGTAGTGCTTTTGAAGGTTATTATCAAGAAAGTAGTTCCTGCCTTTGTCTGTTAATGCGTAACCCGCGACTCCGTAGTATTCTCTTATCGGTTCTATAAGTCCTTCTTTGGCAAGTATATTGATGTGATGGTCAAGCAGTGACCTATCAAGGGCGGGCTTGTTAAGACCGACGTCATACAAAAAATTCAGGCTCATGTTTCCTCAGACTGCGGAGAATGCGAAGCGTTCTGGCCGCGTCAGCGGCCCCATGATTTTAGCCGTGTCTTTCAAGGCACGGAACCCCGACAGCAACACGTCTCAGCGTCGCGCG
>Ga0187893_10006818_pt1 | contig 19204 bp, 12 predicted proteins | sample MA1701074metaG_FD_139574 | JGI IMG/M metagenome (GOLD analysis project Ga0187893, IMG submission 139574) | White microbial mat communities from a basaltic lava cave in the Kipuka Kanohina Cave System on the Island of Hawaii, USA - MA170107-4 metaG ... | reverse complement strand
GGTGTGCTGCCCGTGATCGTAATCATGCTTGAGCCGGACGCCCGCGCCCGAAAACGCCGCGATCAAGGAATGACGAATGCGATTCGCCGGTTGCGCGGCAAACAGCACCTCGAGATTTTCGCGCCGAATTTTCCAGAGCGCACGAACAAATGAAAGAAAAGCGCGAGGCCGGGCGTCGTACGAAATTACGCCGTCAACATCGGGGTTTCTCGCAAATATTGACGCGGTGGTGTTTTTGGCGACAACGATCACACGCGCGCCGGGTTTACGGTGTTTTATCGCTTCGATCAGCGGCGTGGCCATGAGCGCATCCCCGAGACCGGCGGCGCAGACGATACCACAGGTTTGTGCGCGCTGCCAGGTTTTCCGCATTTCGTGGAGATCCGGTGCTTGGGCGGCGCCGTTGAGCCGGAATACAGCCAAGCGAACGAGGCTTTTGGCCAGCCGGCCTAACAGGTCAATGATCATCCGATGATTGATTCCAGTGTGAGATTTAAAAAAACTGTTGCGCCCAAAAACCGAGGTGTTTAAAATGTTCATGACATTACTTTCAAATGATGTGATCCGCTCGAGGCGCGATTCTTCGTTGCCATATTGGCGAAGATATCGGCAATCTTATTGACGTTGTATTCAAAGCCGTGCGCTTGTTCGGCATAGAGACGCGCACGTTTGCCCATTTCTATTCGCTCATGATCATGCTCGATCAAGTAAGTCACATCTTGGACCAATTGCTCGAAGCTGCCGGAGTGAAGGCCGATTTTTTCGCGCGTGAGCACGCCGCCGGGGTTGACGTGAAGCGATACGGTCGGCGTCTCACGGAGCCAGCATTGCACGAAGGTGTTGGGGAAACCTTCGAGACCGAGGCTGGTATTGACAAAGAGTGCCGCGTCTTCCATCAAATTTTCTACTTTATAAGTCGGTAGCTCACCCCAGATGGTGAGATTCGCTTTTCCCTGCGCCTCCCGAAAGACCGGCTCGACGTATTCCGGTTTCGTTCTGCCCAAAACGATCACGAAAAGACAGTTGAGATGTTTGCAGCGTTCGGCCAATCGCACGAACAATTCGCCCTGCTTCCACGGACGGTAATTGGTGACAAACAGCACCAGCTTGTGGTCGAATTTGCGCGACTCGCGTTCCAATGCTGGATGCATCGTCCGGAGCAAAAGAGCCTGGCGCCGCAATTTTTTCTTGATTTCCGTTTCCTGGCCTTCATGTTGGGCAATGAGATAATCGGCCTGTCTGAGCACTTGCTGCATGGCGTGATCCGCCCAATAGGAGCACGGCAGCAGCGAGGCTTTTTTCCACAACGGCTTTGGCGCCGAGAGAATTGTTTTGGTGAAACTCAAGCGTTCCAAATCCGCATCGGAAGAGAGCGCGAAGGCGTAAGGTATCGCATGTTGGCGTGCATAACGCAAAACCACGCGGCTCTCTTGCAGTTGACCTCTGCCGCGTTGATAAATAACCGTCGGGCGAATCGCCTCCAACTGTTTTTCGATCAAAGCGCCGGGCGCTTGATATCCATACGAGAAATGCGGATAGCGCCACAGGTGAATATTCTCATTGATTTTTTCGTGTCCGTTTTCTCCATTCCGGCTGGGCGCGATGAATGCAACTTTCCATCCGGATTGGGCGAGCGCCTTGCCGAGGTAGCGAATTTGCAGCTCGACACCGCCTTGTTTCTCTTCGTAAAAGTGGTGGCCGGCGAAACAGATCGTATGTTGTGCAGCTTTTTCCATGCGTGCGTGATGTTCACTTATGAAGCTACTTTTGACGAATTACCTTTTTTCGCCGATCTTTTTTTGACAAATTTGCACAAAGCAAATCTCATCGCTGCTTCCGGGCTTTGAGCCAAGTGAAGCGCCGTTTTAGCGCCGCGAAAATGACTCTATCCTCCGCGTCAAACTGCAAAGCCCACATTGTCAAAGCATAAACGAGCCAAAGGAAAATCAGCTCAAGAATCCAAGCTCCAGGCAGCACTGAAAAAAAATTGGCGCTTTGCAAAAAGTAAACAGCGAGAAACGCGACCGTGGCCGCCGCAAAGACCTTCCACAAGCTGAGCTTGAATGGATGTATTTTAAGAAACCGGTATACTTGCGCCAGCCGCAGGAAGTTGATGAGCATGGTTGAAATCGCATACGCTGCTGCCGCTCCGATTATTCCATACGGCGGAATGAACGTGATCAAGAGCACAACATTAATCATCGTCGTCGCAATGGAATTGACCAGATTCGCACTGGCCTTTCCGGTCATGTTAATCACTTCACCACCCAGCCCGAACATATCTGCAAAAGAGCTGCCGATACCCAGGATGAGCAATGCCGATGCGGCGCCGTGAAATTCCTTGCCGAAAATTTTCAAGATCGGCTCGTAAAACAAGGCAACGGTCAAACAAATCGGAATGCTGGCCGACGCTGTCCACTTGGTTACAGTCTTGTAAAGCGACTCGATTTCTCCAATGGCCTGGCGTCCGTGCAGCTCCGCGACGATCGGAGAAAAAATTTCTATGATCGTTCGATGCGGCGCATAAATGATCGGTTGCAAGCGGACGGCCAGAGCGTAAAGTCCAACCTCGGTCAGCGGGCGAAACATGCCTAAAAAAAGCACGTCGAGCCGGCGCGCATGCTGATTGAAAATGCTGGTCGCAAAGAGCGTCCCGGAAAACTTCCACAATTTTTTACTCTCGAGGGCTGGCGCCAGCTCGACATCGCGCCAGCCGGGAAAAACTTTCGCGAGAAAAATCGCGCCGAGAATGAGAATGGTCAAATCACGAAGAAGGCTCGAAGCGAGCGCGGCATAAAGTTTCAAGCCGAACGCCAACAACAGCACGAGGCTGACGAGTTTCACGATATTGGCCACGAGCGCGCGAGTGAACACGACATAGCGTTGTTCTTGAAAACCCGCCAGCGCGGCAATCAAGCTCCCGTAGACCGCAGTGAAGAGAATCGAAAATGAATAGAAACGAAATGCCGGCGCCGCCTCGGGTTGCTTGATCACCAGCGCGCAAAATGGCTCGGCGAACAAAAGCATGAGCAGCGTCAACGCCCCGCCGTTAATGAGGGCGATCTTGAGTGTCAACATGATCGCGCCCTTCGCCTGGTCGAGGCGGCCTTTGCCCTTGTAGCCGGCGGTGAATCTGACCAGCATTCCGCCAAAACCGAGGCGAGACAGATCGGCCAAAAGATTGAACCAATACGTTGCCAGATTATAAATCCCATACAGCTCGGCGCCTAAAGCTCGCGTGCTGATGATGCCTAGGATCGGCCCCAAAATTTCCCCGATAATATTGCCGAGGCCGGTAATGCCGGCATTTTTAGCGATCTTCTTGAGATAGCCTGCGGTCTTTTCCGGTTCGGCGGTGGTTGCTGTTGGCGAAGCGCATGGTTTTGTCAGTATCTCGTCTGTCATCTGGTGTTACGAGCGTAAAAGGCCGCTTTCGGTTTTTCTATATGCATAAATCAACATATTCTTGCTTTCGTGGATTTTTTCCAAGAAGCCCGTTTCAAAATTCAAACGCTGCCCGAACTCCAGATCGATGATGACGAAATCGATATTCCATTTTTCGATAATATTTTTGGCGACACGCGCGTCGGGCGTGGCATAAAAAGTTTGGATGTCACGGCGCATGGCTTTGAACGCGAGGCTATCGGCATGATGAATCGGTGAATAGGCCTCGCCTTCCGAAAGAATGATGTTCTCGGCAAATGCCGAATATAAATAGAAGCGATTGACGTTGGGCATATCGCCATCCCAGGCAAACCGGTTGCTCATGATCGTTTTGAATTCGTGATCGTTGGGCGTCCGCAATGTTTTCAATGCTGCAATTTTGTCAACCGGAACTTTTAAAGTTGATTCGGCGCGCAGCCGAAAAAACGTATATAGGCCGCCGCTGAGATAAAATAGGCAAATCATCGCAAAGATCGCCGCCGACTTTTTGCTCTTGGAGGCGATCCAATGCACGAAGGTTCTGCCCATAAAAAGCACCAAACACATGCAGGCAAAACGGTGGAAATACATCGCGTCATACGGATTATAAGAGGGGGTCACCAACAAGGCCACAGTGATGCCGGTCACTGAACAGACCCATAAAAATTTCACACCATCCTCGGAGCTTTTCCAATCATAGAAAATAAAGCGGAATGACAATAATTTCGGCCCCAGCTCCAGCACAAGATAAATCGGGATGAGGATCAAAAGAATCCCTCGTGATCCGCTGAGATCGAGCAGGAATTGGCCCAGAGATGATGAAAGCGGAAAATAGCCGATATTGGCAATGAAGCTCCGTGGCGCAGCTTGCTGAATATCGAGCAAAAGCGGGAACGAGACGATGAAGGCAATGCAGCCCGCTAATAAGAAATTGGCGCGCCGGTGGACGACGACTTCAAGCGCGGCCAGAATGACCAAGCTCAATGCGATCACGGCGAAAGAATTGACTTTGAATCCGACAATTGTGCCGAGAAGAAATCCGGCCAGCGCCATTTTTTTAAGGCGCTCGTTGGCCGGATCGGCGGCCGGATTTTTTAATAGCAATACGGCCGGAATAAAGATCATGAGCGCCGCGACATGCGTCGGGCTGCTGAACAGCGCGCTGGTAATCTTTGGCCCGAAGTAGAGGTATTTGAGCCATTCAGCGTTGAGAAGAGGTGCGAGCTTGACCGCGAAGACGGCGTCGTCCAGCAAAACTATAAAGACGGCGCTCATGATTCCCACCAAGCGATTTTTAAAAAAGATACAACCCAAAACGTAGGCGCTGCCAAGCAGCGCAAAAAATTGATAAAGAGGAAGAAACTTGAAAAATATCGTTGCAATCTCGAGGTGAGCGAGTTTTGATCCGAGAGCAATGAAAATATAAATGAAAATATGATAAGGAAACTTATGCGCATTCTGATGAATATCGGCGAAATCAAAGCTTTTTTTCAAGTAGGCGATGTTGCCAAGCTGCCAAAGGCCCTCGATCCCGACAGTGGAATAAAAATCATAATTACCGTTTGTAACTGCGCCATTTTTCATCATGCCGCTGGATAAGAGCAGGGCGAAGATTCCGAGCACCAGAGCAATTCCGCATTCGGCAGAGCCAAGGGTCGGGATCATTTTTTCTAAAGCAAACATTTTTTCTTTCCGGGAACGCCACGACTTTGCAAAGTGAACGATATAAAGCAGCGCAAGGGCATAGACATAAGAATAATATGGCAGACCTAATTTTGCGTTGAGCAGCCAGGAGAAATAACACAGCGAAGCAAGCCCAATAGCATTTGCAAGAACAAAGACGGCGGGGCGCGGGATTCCGGAAAAGGAAAAAAGCGAAAGCAGCATGTACCCTGGAAAAAACACCAACAGGGCGATATAGGCCACAAAGACGATCAAATCCAATATGGAAAACTGAAAGACGGAGCTGAGCCAAATTAGGATGAGCGAGCTCACGCCAAAAATCAAACCGTTTATTTTCATGGGAGGCCTGCGGCTATGTCATTCTGTAAGAATCCCTGGCCTGCGGCTGGGCAGGCTTTTTTAGCACAAGCACCGTGCTTAATACTAAAAAGATCCCTTCGGGATGACATAAGAGAATTACCTGTCATAAATCATCAAATCAGCTCAGCGGCGGCTTTCGAGCAGCAACGGTCATAACATCGGTTGTGGCTTCGACGAGGTAGCGCGGCCGGCGCCGGGATTCGTCGAGGGCGCGCCACAAGTATTCGCCGAGCACGCCCATCATCAACATCTGAATGCCGCCGACCACTAACACCACCACCATGAGCGATGACCAACCTGTCGGGGGGAGGCCAGCCAAAGCGTTTTTGATCACCAATCCGGCATAGAGAAAACCCGCGAGCGCAACGATGAAGCCGAGATACGACATGAGACGAATGGGGAGGTAACTGAAGGAGGTGATGGAGTCCAAAACTATTTTCAATTTTTTTTCCAGACTCCAACCGGAATGGCCATGCAACCGGGCCTGCTTGTCGTAAGTGATGGTCGCTTGACGAAAACCCATCCAGGTGATCAGGGACATGAGGCTGGCGTTGCTTTCTTTGAATTGGCGCAACGCTTTCACCACGCGGCGGTCGATGAGGAAAAAGTCCGCGCCCGTGGCCGGAATTTCTTTCATGCCGATCACGCGGCGCATCAGGAAATAATAGAGCCGGGAAAAGCCAAGCGTGCTAACTTTCTCGCCTTCACGACGGGCACGCACCGCCCAGACGACTTGCGCACCGGCATACCATTTTTTCAGCAATTCCGGCAGAATCTCCGGCGGATCTTGCAAGTCGGCAGCAATGTTGACCGCGCAGTGACCGCGAGCGTGATTGAACCCGCAGGTAACAGCTTTGTGGGCGCCGAAGTTCCGCGCAAAACGGATCGCATGCACGCGTGGATCGTATTTAGCCATTTCAGCGACAACGGCAAACGTCTCGTCGCTCGAATGATCGTCAACGACGATCCATTCCCATTTCAGGCCGGCGTTGTCGAGAACCTGCGCGAGCCGTTCGTAGAGCAAAGGCAAATTGCGCGCTTCGTTGTAAGCCGGTGTTACCACTGAAAGCAATGGCAAGCCATTCGTCTGTTTTGGTCTGGCTGAAAGTATTACAGACGGTATTCTTTCACGTACAACGGTTGTATTCATTTGGCAAACCTCCACCCGTGGTGTTGTCAAAGCGCGGATCCCACTTCCCGAAAAAGCCACGGCCCGGGCGCAATTACAGATAAAACATAACACGTAAAACGTAATTGTAATACGCATTTATTTATTACGTTTTACGTGTTACGTGTCACGTATTACAAATCTTACGCAAAGTATCAACGATAAAATCTTGCTCAGCTTCGGTCATTTGATGAAAGAGCGGCAAGACGATGCAGCCATCCTGCGCTTTTTCACTCTCGCGCAAGCGCGCACAAGCACCCATGGGGCATTCGCATCCGCCAGCGCCGGAGCCACAAGACCACGGCTCATGCGCATAAGCCAGCTCGCGGTGCGCGGACATAATTCCCCGGCGGGTGGCAATGCCAGCATCCAGCATCGCTTGCATCACTTTGAACTGATCGCTGTTCCCGGGCAAACGCACGCAATAGCTCTGCCAGTTGCTGCGCGCATACGTTGGCTCTTCAGGCGTTTTGATGCCGGGCGTCTTAACCAATAATGTGTGATAGCGTTCAGCCAGGAAACGACGCCGCGCCACAACCTCCGGCAAGCGCTTGATCTGCTCGCGCCCGACCGCAGCTTGAATATCGGTCATGCGGTAGTTGTAGCCCAAAACCGGATACGACTCAAAGATGACTTCTTGAGCGCCGTGACGTATCGTGTCGGGCACGGTCATGCCATGTTGCCGCCAAAGGCGAAACTGCCTGTCCCATGCCGGATTGCAGGTGGTGATCATACCGCCGTCCCCGGTGGTCACGAGCTTGCGCGGATGAAAGGAGAAACAGGCAATGTCACCGTGCGGCTTGCCAATCTTCTCCCATTGTCCGTTCCAGAAAATCTCGCTGCCGATCGCGCACGCAGCATCTTCGATCACCGGCAGCGAATGCCGATGCGCCATTTTTAAAATCGCTTGCATATCACAAGGTATGCCCATTTGGTGCACACAAAGAATGGCGCGGGTGCGCTTCGTGATCACGCTTTCGATCAATGCCGGATCGAGGTTGAACGTTTCCGGCTGAATGTCGATAAAAACCGGCGTGGCGCCGCAGTAGCGAATACTGTTGGCCGTGGCAATGAAGGAGTGGCTGGCCGTGATCACTTCATCGCCGGCTTGCACGCCGGCAGCCCGCAGCGCGAGGTGCAAGGCGGTGGTGCAGTTGGAGACCGCGCAGGCATGGTTGGCGCCAACATAAGCCGCAAACTCGCGCTCGAACGTCGCGACTTCGGGGCCTTGGGTCACCCAGCCGGATAGGATGGGCCGCTTGGCGGCCTCGGCCTCGCGCTCATCCATCCAGGGCCGGGCAACCGGAATGAAATCTTCCTTGTTATTCATTTGGTTTGACCCAATAAAATTAAAACACATTTTCATAAAAACACAATATAACAAAAAACAATTTTAGCTTATAGACAAGCGATTTGTGCTGTGCCGGCTTTCCAGTTGTGCACAATTTCCTGTTCGAGCAGCGCTTCGGGCGATTGGCCGAGACGGAGATACCAGTTTCGCAGTTTCGTTAAACCTTCTCCCAAAGTTACTTTCGGTTCAAACCCAAGCAACTGGCGCGCTTTCGTGATGTCGGCAAAGAGACGCAAGACATCGCCCGGACGAGGGACGTCGTGCGCCACGGCGGCGTTGGAACGTTCCAGCATCATGGCAACGAGATGCGCCAATTTGTTCATGGAAATCTCGCTGCCATTGCCGAGATTGATCGTCTCGCCAACCGCCGCTTCCGACAAGCCGGCGAGCAGAATGCCTCTGGCCGTATCACCAACATAGGTGAAATCGCGCGTTTGCGTGCCGTCACCGAAAATCACCATCGGACGTCCGGCCATGCAACGCAGTAAAAACTTAGGAATGACTTCGCCGCTGTCGCCCTCGTGATGGCAACGCGGCCCATAGGTGTTAAATGGACGCACCACCACGGTCGGGTAATGATAAGTGCGAGAGAAAGCGCGTGTGTAACACTCGCCGGCTAATTTGGAGGCTCCATATACGGTCATGGGAAAAGTCGGATGCTCCTCGGTCATGGGCACTTGACGCGCGGTGCCGTAAACTTCCGAGCTGGAAACATAAACGAAACGTTTCACGCCCGCGGTACGGGCGATGGACAATAGTTGGAGAGTCGCCGTGGCGTTGACTTCGTGATTCTCTCGCGGCGAGTGGATCGAATGTCGCACGCCCAGGCAGGCGAGATGGAATACGACCTCCACATTTTTCATCAATTCGGCCAGACGCTGGCCGTCGCGAATATCGGCGACAAACAATTTGGCTTGATCACCAGGGATACCATCCAAGTTCTCACGCCGGCCGTTGGCCAAATTGTCAACGACCACAATTTCAGCGCCTTGCGTCGCGAGCTGGCGCACCAGTTCAGAACCGATAAAGCCGGCGCCGCCGGTTACCATGACGCGATTCGGAATATTTGCTTGCATCTTGAATCTCCCAACAGTTAGGACAAGTCACATACAACAAAAAGAAAAAATTATCAACGGATAAAAAGCTGCCAGCGGATAAACAAAGCTTGTAATGATTTATCTCCAATAAGCTACGCCAGATTTTCAAACAAGCCCACGGCCGTAGGCTGAAAACTGGAGTCCTATCGGGGCAGCTTCAAAATTTAAAAAACTGTTTTTAACACGGCGTCGCTGAGTTCGCGGAGAAAAGCTTCTTTAAAAATTATATTGATCTCCGTGTTTTCTCTGGGCGCGCCGTGTTAAATCAAGTTTTTGATGATAGAAAAATTTAGAATTTTTTTCTAACTTTCGCGAATCACTGACCTAATAAGCTTGTTCATTTAATTTGCTTCTTTCTCAAACACCCATAACGTATTTGAGCCAAAACCTGCTTGATACGGTCCGTGTTGCTGGATTTGCATTGCGAGATCGTTAACCTTCGCATCGAAGCGCGGGCTTTGCGGCGCGACCATTAACGGATGCAAAACCCGGGTGATGATAAAGTAGATTGAAAAACCGAGCTGGTTCTGCAATTTGAAGCCGGCTTCGCGTTGCGCGAAATCTTCGATTTCTTTGTCCTTGAATCGAATTGCTGACAGGTTATCGCTGCTGGTCGCCGGAATCCGCGCCAGTCCAACGGCTGCTCGCATATTGTTGAGCGCTTCGAATCCATCGTCGGAGCCTTCGCACAAGAGCAAACGGCCGCCGGGGGCGAGCACGCGATACATTTCATGCATGAGCTCTTTTTGCACCGCCACGCTTGGCATGTTTTGCAAGAACCTTTCTGTAATGATATAATCCGCCGAGTTTTCTTTGCAATTTTTGATGTACGCGATCGCGTCGGCACACACAAACTCCGGAAAGCTTTGCAGCCTGGTTTTTCTTTCATCGCGGATTTCGTTGGCGCCTTTGATGAGATTCTCCGCAAAATCGACGCCGAGCATCGGCCAGTCTTTGAAATTTTCGGCGATTGCAATCAGTGTGTAACCATTGCCGCATCCCAGATCCAAGATCGAACCTTTCGCGCTGAGGCTCTTCTTGATGGCGTTGATCTCCAGCTCTCGCACATTGTAATCACGTGAGGTGGCATAAATGTCTTTGGCATTGCGTTGCTCGAAGAGCTGTTTGATGAAATCCTGTTTGTCTTCGTTACTCATGCGCCAGTATTTTTGATAATCGTCGTCGGTTATGGGTGTGACGCGGCCTGCGCTCTCCTCCTTGGGTGTCTCAAATTCCGTAAGCGGAAACATCTTGTAAAGCTCGTCGAGCGTATAAAAACGTTCCTGACGAAAGGAGAGCGCGTCGAGCAACCGGCAAAGGAATGTCCTCGTTCCCTCGCCTTTATAGCGCACTTTGCCGATGGTTTCGGCGTTTAGCGTCCCGATGTGTTTTTTAACTTCCATATAGTACTCTTGATGCGGAATGTTGGCCGCCACAAAGAACGGATGGAGGTTCAAGACCTTCAATCCCGGTGACAGGAAAGCGGTAAGATAGCGATCAAAATTCCAATCGCCGTTGGTATTGATCCAGTGCGCATCATCCTCCCAAAAAACCGGAAAGCGAACGAGTCCCAGCGAATGGCGCAGCGGCGTAAGGTCGGGCTGGAGGTATAGGCAGAGATTGCTATCGTATCGTAAGCCTCTTTTGAACATCTCCTGAGCGATGGGCGTGCTATCCACGAAGTAATGCGAGCGAAAACTCTTCGCGTTGGGAAACTGTTGCAGCATAAAGTCGAGCACGGCGGGATAATCGTTGCCATGCGACGAGCCGGGGAGAAAATTGGGATGAATACCGACTTCAACGGCATGATTGGCCTGGTATTCTTCCAGCGCGGCGCTTTTATGAGTAGCAAACATAGTCGGTTTAATGCCGTAGCTTGAGACGAGCGAGACGAAATCGCGAATGGCGTAATCAGAGGCCCAATCCACATCACTGGTCAGGCAAAATAAGGGGGAATTGATTGTCTTCATAAGCGAATTGACTCCGGATAAAATTCGAGGCCACTTTTGTCATTCTTTAAACGTAAGTTACTACAGCCATTTATGATAAGTGGCAACGGTGGAAACCACTTTGAAATTCAGCTTGATGCATAAATTCATCGAATGTACGTTGCGCAAACTCACGCCGGAATCCATGATGTCGATGCCGTTTCTGCGCTGGTGTTGCATAATGGCCATATAGAAATCATTGCCCAGTCCTTTGCCGCGCCTGGCGGGATCCAGCAACGACATTTTCCAAACGGTAAACCCCAGGCCGAAATATGGCCGCAAATCCTCTTCGTAACAAATCAAAAATGCCGCCGGTTTGTCGTCAATTTCATGCACGAATATTTGCTGGTTGGGATCGTCGAAAGCGCTTTGAATCCACTTTTCGTAGAGTGAATTAGCTTTGTCCGTGCCGAAACGGGTATCCGCATAAAACCGGTGCGTGGCAAAGGCGCCTTTGGAGTATTCCAACATGAGTTTGCAATCTTCCGGTCGCGCCATCCGCAGCTCACATGGCGCTGACGCGACGCCGTCGAGTCTTCGCAAATCATACTTGACGTAAACCCAACTTTCGATGTAATGGAATCCCGACTGCTCGAAGCTGTGGATCACCGGAAGATCAAGAGCCGAGACGCGGATCGCGGCAAAACGAATATTCGCGTTACGGCACCATTCATGAAATTGTCGTAAGAGCGCGTTCGCGACCCCCACTTTCCGGTCGTAGTCTAACTCAGCCACGCTCATCGATTCGATGACAACGACGTTGTAGCCAAAATGCTCGGTATCCCATCGCGACAGCCTGAATAATAAGATGCCGAGAAGCTCTCCGGCGGGAGAACGAGCCGCCGCGCATTGAGCATCATCACGCGAAAAAAATTTTCGCGTCTGCTCCAGCAACAAGCGCCGCGAACCTTCCTGGGGAAGGCTGTGATCTTCAAAATAACGGCCATAATTGTACTGCCTAATCAAGGCTGCCAATTCACCTTGATCGAGCTGCGCCTCGAGCGATGCCCTCACGTCCATCATACACCTCTCCTTTCGAAATTTACTTGTGTTGATTTTTGTTTAAATCTTTTGAGAAGACCTGGCACAAGATAATAAACTCACAACACAAGCGCAAGGAGGGAATCGCTCATTCTTTAGCATTGCCGTGACGGGGCCTCACGCGGCTTTTCGCAACCGGTGCAGCTCGACCGGATGGCCGCGATCGACCAGCGATTGGGTGGCGGCTTCCAAAATACGCACGACACGCAGCCCCGCCTCGCCGTCGGTTAACGGTTTCTCGCCATGCTCGATACATTCCATGAAGTGCGAGGCTTCGGCTCTGAGCGCCTCGGTGGTGTTGAGCTGTGGCGCCCACATATCACCGGTGCGGTAGCCAACCAGCATTTGGTATTTCCCTTCCGGGCCATTGTTGATCATGATTCCCTTGTCATAGACTTTGACCTTTTCGCTCGGCTCCAAATCGTCATAAAGAATCATTTTGCGATGGCCGCCAATCAGCATGCGCCGCACTTTTACCGGGGCCAGCCAATTCACATGAATGTGCGCAATCAACGAATTGGTGAAAAATAAGGTCAAGTAGGCGATGTTTTCCGGCTCGCCGGGAATGTGGTTCATGCCGGTGGCCGAGACCGCGCACGGCGTCGATGGCAGAATATAGTGCATGATGGACAGGTCGTGCACCGCCAAATCCCAAATGACATTGACGTCATGCTGAAAGAGTCCCAAGTTGACTCGCATCGAATCGTAATAATAGATGTCTCCAAGCGAATCATTCATCACCAGCTCCCGAATTTTGCGCACGGCGTCGGTGTAAACAAACGTGTGATCGACCATCAGCACTTTTTTTCGCCGCTCCGCTTCATCGACAAGTCTTGCCGCTTCTTCGGAATTTGCTGCTAACGGTTTCTCCACCAGCACATGCTTGCCGGCCCGCAGCGCATACATGGCCAAATCGAAATGGGTCGAAACCGGTGTGGCGATGACGATAGCGTCAATCGCCGGGTCGGCGATCAATTGGCGATAATCAGTCGTTGTTTTAATTCCTGGGAAACGACGCTCTGCCTGGCAAAGCCGCTCCAAGCGCAGATCACTGACGCCCACAACGCGGGTGCTCGGAATTTCGACGAAATTGCGCACCAAATTGGGGCCCCAGTAACCGTAACCAATAATTCCAATTCCGTTCATAATTTTAACTTCCTCCACGATGAAGGATGACCGCCTTTAAAAAGTGGAAGCATTCGACAAAACAATTTTCAGTAAATTAATTCGCGACCGTTTCTAAATTTCACCAACAGACGCACGCCCAGTTGATTGCAGTTTTGATTGAACCGCGTACGGTGACTCCAATCTTCCATCGCTTCTTCATTTTTTTGAAGGTGGGTCGAGTCCGTTGGTGCCCAATAACTCTTCGTGCTTAAACTCGCCAATTGACTCGTTTCCCACAATCGCCAGTCATCGGTCACGCTCCAGCGATAGACGGACGTCCCAACGCCCGGTCGCAGACCATGCAAGCTCGGGCCGTAAAAATTATTGGCGGCCTCGAGAGAATATGTGCCGCCCAGTTTGACTTGGGGGTTCCCTACCAATCCGGAAGTTTGGTCGTGCCAAGCCAAACTGAGCGACAGCATTCTTCTTTCCCCAACGGCGCCCCGATCAATGGCAAGGCCCCACCATTGCGGCCAAGTCGCGAGGGAGCGACCGGCAAAGTTTGAAACAACGTCGTACAACGCACACATCCTATGCGCCGGCAGGGTAGCATTGGCATCAGCAGAAGCGCAAAACCATTGCTGCCAGTGACCCTGTTCGTTTGACAGCCAGATTCCATTGACGCCGACTTTAAGCGGCGGTGGATCAATTTCGGTTTGGAGATCGACCAGCACGGCCGCCGATTCGACTTGTTCCGTCGATAGCGGCGCCGGCAAATAAATCTTTTGCACGATGGCGCCGGTGAAAGGACTTATTTCGACCTGCAAACCACGCCATCGCGGTTCCGAACCCACCGCAATGTGCGATCCGAAAAGCATGATGAACAGAACCGCCGGCACAAAACCAATGAACAAACTTTTGGCGCGGTCAAACCATGGCGCGGTCAGCTTGGAGATAATTCCTCCCAAGAGCAGACCAAGCGCCATGATCGCCGCATCCCCGATACCTCCCCACACAGCAGGATGTCCACACAGCCAGGGTGGAACAAGTTGTGAAGTTGCGAAAATTGCCGCAGTCAGGATTGCCCCCGCTGCCAATCCGATCAAATTCTTTTTCTGATCGGAGTAATTCCTGATCCAGGTGATGAGATTGGCCGCGAATAATCCGGCAAAGAGAAAAATCACCGGCAAAAAAGGCAAGTTGTGCCGCAGCTCGATCCATTTTATGGTTAAATAAACAAAAGGCGGAATCAAGACCAGAAGCGGCGCAAAGACGCGCCATTGCGTCAAGGCAAAACCCACGCCTCCCAAGCTGAGCAAGAGCAAAACGCGCTGCAGCCAATTCATGCCCGTCGTTGAAAGCAAAAATTTTTCCCGCCAGACATTGTCGGCATACCACAGATGGTAGAAGATCAAATTGCCGGCGGCTGCGAACGGATAGACCGGATTTTGCCGCAACACTTCATCCCAATGTTCGACAATTTTCGGCGGCTTCGTGTCCGGAGCCCAGCCACGAACGAGCGGGCTGGCGGCTTGAACGGCATTTTTGACCATGAGCATGACGCCTTTGGAGCCGGCGGCGGTTTGTGTGCGCCCAATGGTCGAGGCCAAAAAATTCCAGGTGAAAACGATGGTGAATATGCCGGCCAAAAAAATTCCTCCCAATTTCACAAGCTGCATCTTGGTGGCGTGAGGCATTCCACAAACGATGGCAAGCGCGAGAAATGGCACGTTGGGCAGAAGGGTGGACCGCGTCACGCATGCCAACCCCATAACGACGCCGGATATGATGAACCAGATCAGCACACCGCGATACTGAACAAAAAAAGTAAGGGCGTCCGGACGGTTGTTTGCGGAAGTTGCTGGGGCTGCAACAGATGTTAGGTTATGAGAGGACCGCCCGGACGTCAATTTAGTTTTTGCATGGCGCAGGCCTTGAATCAACGCGGCAACACCGAGCCAAAACAGTAAGATGCTCAAAGTTTCCGTAAGAATACGGCCTGTATAAAGAATAAGGTTGGGAGTAACAGCCATTAGCAAACCGGCGATGAGCGCGACGCTGCGATCAACGAGTTGGCGGCCAATCCAATAGATCACGACGCAACTCAACGCGCCGAGACCGGCCTGTATGAAGCGCACCGGCCAAAGATCAACGGTAAAAGACGAAAAAATGGCAGATAAGAACAAAGGATAAATCGGCCCGCGTGAAACCAAAAGCGGCCAGATTTCCTGATTCGCCGTGCCCGTGGACAAAGCGCGTCCGGCTTCATAATATTTTTCGGCGTCGCCAACGATCGGCGTTTGCGGCGACTGATAGAGATAGAGCAGGCGTAAGCTCAAGGCCACGCCGAATATCACGGCGACGCACACAAGCTCCGATATGCCGCGCTGGGCTTTCGTCTGTGTCTTCGTCTTGACTTTATGATCAGGGCGAAGGACGCTCGCTGTGGTCATGACCTGGCTCCCGATAAAATTCCACCACAAATTACAGCCTGCTGTTTTGACAAGCCTAAAACCTGGCTTCTCGCCTCATGAATGATGCTTTTCTCACTTGCGGCGATCGCCGATGATCCGCGCCGGCACGCCTACGACGATGGCGTAATCCGGCACATTGCGCGTGACAACGGCGCCGGCGCCAATGAGCGCACCTTCTCCGATCGTCACGCCTCCCATGATCGTCGCATTGCTGCCAATTGAGGCGCGGCGCTTGACGCGCGTTTGCGCACAATGCCAATCCGCTTCGGTCTGCATGCTGCCATCGGCATTAGCAGCTTGCGGATAGATGTCATTGATGAAAATGACGCCGTGGCCGACAAAGACCTCGTCTTCGATCGTTACTCCCGAACAAACGAAGGTATGCGACGAGATTTTGCAACGCGCCCCGACCGTTGCCTCTTTCTGAATCTCCACGAAAGCGCCGATTTTGGTTTCCCGGCCAATGGTGCAACCGTAAAGATTCACCAGAGTCGGTTGATAAATCTTGACACCCTCGGCTAAACTCACATCCATGGCAATCGACATGGAAACTCCTGTTGGTACCTAAATTTCACAATAAAAAAAGAACGGGCTTTTAAGCCGCAATGCGAATCGAAGGTGATGCAACATGGCAAAGCACAGAAACGCTATTGCTATTTTCCAACCGAATAACTATATTGGCAATTTCTAATCGACACGTCTAAGATAATAAATAATTTTTTCCCTTATTATGATTCTTCGATGAACTCGGGTTAATCATCGACCAAAGCAAGAAAATCGATGATGAGACCGCAAAATGTCATTGTACTACCAACCAATTCCTATATAATTCGGCGGCGCGGCGGCGCCATTCGGCAATATCCGCACGAGATCGATAACAGTTTGATCTGGACGCTGGTTCCCTAAAACCTGCGCAAACTCGGGCCGGTTATTGCCGACGATCAAGACCTCGGCAAAGTTGATCACTTCCTCGAGAGATTTGTGCAGCAAGCACGACAGATGCGGAATCTCTTTTTCGATGTACTCTTTATTGGCGCCGGTCAGCCGGGCCAGCGAAACATCACGATCGTAAATCTTGAGCGCATAACCTTTGCCGAGCAGCGTTTCCGCGAGCCGCACCAGCGGACTTTCGCGCAGATCATCGGTGCCGGCTTTGAAGCTCAAGCCGAGAAGGCCGATCCGCTTTTTATGCTGGGCAATGATCAGCTCGACCACGCGCTGCAAGTGCTGCTCGTTGCTCGGCAGAATCGACTGCAAGACCGGCAACTGCAAGTCATGCAGCTTCGCTTCGTACAAAAGCGCGCGCAAATCTTTCGGCAGGCAAGAGCCGCCAAAAGCAAAGCCGGGGCGCAAATAAGCCTTCGAGATATTCAGCTTGGTGTCCTTTGTGAAAATCTCCATCACCTGGCAGGTATCGATGCCCATGACTTTACAAAACGCGCTCATTTCATTGGCGAAGGTGATCTTCAATGCATGAAAGGCATTGTTGGCGTATTTGATGATTTCAGCCACTTCCAGGGTCGTGCGATAAATCGGCGCGTCGATGCCCTGGTAAAGCCCTTGTATTTTTTCCGCGGTGGCGTGGTCGTACGCGCCAATCAGCGTGAACGGCGGGGCATAAAAATCCTTTACCGAGCTGCCCTCACGCAAAAATTCCGGATTGAAGCACAGCCCAAAGCCATGACCTAATTTTTTACCGGACTCTTGCTCGAGCAATGGCAGAATGACACGATTCACCGTGCCCGGCAATACCGTGCTTCGCAAAACAATCAGATGATTGTCTTGCTTTCGTCGCAAGACTTGCGCGATACTGCGACAAACCCCGATGACACTGTGCAAGCTCAGCGAGCCATTACCATTACCTGGCGTGCCCACACAAATCAGGCTGATCTCTGTATTCATGACGGCGTCATGCACATCGTGGGTGGCGCGCAAACGACCGCCACGCACATTCTTCATCACAATGTCATTGATCCCCTCCTCAACAATCGGGCTTTTGCCGTCATTGATCAGCGCCACTTTTTGCGGATTAATATCGACGCCCACAACTTCGTGGCCGTTTCCGGCAAAACATGCCGAAGTCACTGTACCGACATAGCCAAGTCCCAAGACGCTGAGTTTCATGATCGTCCTCGCACCATAACAAGTTGCGCCTTTAAAATAACAAATATCTTTTTCTTTATCGAAATTTTTCGATGAATGCAAGCTACCTGTCGATTAAAACAAGAGAATCGGGGATGAAACATGGTAATGTCGCGCTCGCGAGTGGATTTCTAAGCAACTCATTGACCGGTCGCTATAATTCCACCACTTTCCGGTGAGCAAACAATGTAAGCGACCGGTCAATAGCTGTTTTGTAAAAATATTAAAATATTTTCATGCCTGTGTTTGCAAATGAAATGAAATGTCGGTATTGAGATAAAAGGCTGTAGGTCATGTCTAAGCGATTTGAAAAGCCTTGAAAGCATTTGAGCTCTGATCTTGCACGGAACTCATATCCAAAATTGACGATAGAATCTGCCAACAATGGAAAACAAACCCCTCACTATTCTGTTGATCGAGGATAATCCCGCAGACGCCCGGCTGTTACGAGAGGTTTTGGCGGAAGCAAACCCGGGTCAATTTGAATTGATCCACATGGATCGCTTCTTAACTGGGCTGGCGCGCTTGGCAGAAGGCGGCATCGATGTGGTTTTTTTGGACCTCTCGCTTCCGGACGGGAGAGGACTGGAGGGAGTGACCGAAGCTCACGCTTGCAGCACTGAGACTCCGATCATTATGCTGACCGGTATGGACGACGAAAGGCTTGCGATGGAGGCGTTGCAGAAAGGCGCCCAAGATTATCTCGTAAAAGGCAAAGTCGATAGCCATTTGTTGGTGCGAGCCATGCGCTACGCCATTGAACGGCATCGCACGCTGGCTGAGCTGGAGCAAGCCAAAGTTGCTGCCGAGGCGGCCAGCCGCGCTAAAAGTGAATTCCTCGCCAACATTAGCCACGAAATTCGCACGCCGATGACCGGTGTTCTCGGCCTGCTTGAGCTTACACTCAGCACCAACTTGACGCCGGAACAACGCGAAAATTTAGAAGACGCGCACAGCTCAGCCAAAGCGCTGCTGAATCTCCTCAATGATATTTTAGATTTGTCAAAAATTGAAGCTGGGCGTTTGGATCTGGAGCTAACCATCTTTAACTTGCGCGAGCTGATCAATCAGGCGGTCCATACGTTTTTGCCTCATACCATTGCAAAAGATTTGGAGTTCACCAGCCATATAGACCCCGAGGTTCCTATTCACCTCGTCGGCGATCCGAATCGACTCCGGGAGGTGTTGTTGAATTTGCTCAATAATGCGATTAAATTTACCGAGCGTGGTAAAGTGAGAGTGCGCGTCAGTCTGATACAACCAATCGATATGGGCGTCATGCTCCATTTTATGGTGAGTGATACAGGGGTCGGTATTGAGCGAGAGAAGCAGGCGTTGATCTTCGAGCCATTTACGCAGGCCGATGGCTC
>Ga0187893_10006817_pt1 | contig 19204 bp, 14 predicted proteins | sample MA1701074metaG_FD_139574 | JGI IMG/M metagenome (GOLD analysis project Ga0187893, IMG submission 139574) | White microbial mat communities from a basaltic lava cave in the Kipuka Kanohina Cave System on the Island of Hawaii, USA - MA170107-4 metaG ... | reverse complement strand
TCGTCCAGCAGGATGTCGTCGGCCAGCAGGCTTGAGTTGGGTAATCCGAGCAGGTCTATAAACAGGGTGTCCGCAGCCCTGCCGCCTGCCCCGGTCGGCTGGTGGTCGACCAGCACCGTTCCCTGGGCGGTCCGCAGAGCGGGTATCTGCCCCGCCGCCGGGGCGCAGAACGCCAGCCCCGCCAGCAGGGCCGACACGCAAGCCGGAGTCTCAAATCGCATCCGCCGCCTCCCGCACCGGCCCTGTAGACCGGAAAACTCGCCGGACCTTACACCCTTTTTTCGCATTTTTTTGAAGATTCCGCTAACGTCCTTCGCGACAGGGCGTTGCGAGCGAAAAGAGTTTCATGGGTCCCCCTTACGTTCAGGTGGCAGGGCAGGTCAGGCGGCCGCGGCGGATGGAGAAAGGGCCTGCGTGCCCCGCCCTTAGGGGGGCGGATGGGAAGCGGCGCGGCGGCCGGCCGCGAGGGATTGCTCGCCGGCGAACGATGCGAGTCGGTTGCGCGCGAGCGAAGTCGAAATTGCCTGAATTTCCCTGAAACGCCTTTTTGGGGTGCGCGCGGCGTCGGCGTTCACGGGCGAGACGCCCATGCCACCCGGCGGGGCGTCGCGCGGGATCCGCGAGCAGGTAAAGCGCCCGCCAAGGCGGGCACCCGCCGGGGCGGGTGCCACAAGACGGCGGCGCGGGCGTTCCAAAGAGGTATCTGGATCAGTGTTCCGAGGGCGGGAGTCGGAGGCGCGAAGGGCGGACGCGAGGTGACGCGGCGCGTCTCGTTGGGGGGAGTCGGAAGCACGGAACGGGGATTGACGCCTGGAGATTTGAGTGTTCAGAGGGGACGGTTGGTTGGAGGGTGATCGGGGTGGAGATCGTTGCGTGGCGGGGGGCGGGGGGGGTCGCAATTGGCCAGCGGCAGAGCGGAGTTCACGGCGCAAAGAGGATGTTTGCGCTACCGCTCGCGGCGAAGCGGGGGTCTTCGGCGCAAAGAGAATCTTTGCGTTACCGGCTTTGCGTTGCCGGCTACAAAGAGGATCTTTGCGGTACCGCTCGCGGTCAAACGGGGCGGAACGCGCCGGGGGGGCAGAGAACGGATCGGGGATTTCAACGTGCGTTCGCGCTACGGGGTCGATTTCTGGTGGATGCCGAGGGTACAGCCGGAGTCGTGCTCCGGGGGAATCTTTCCCACGCCCATGAGGTAGCACCGGGTCGTTTCCGGGCCCATGAAGCGGAAGCGGCGGCGGAACTCGTCGAACAAGGCGCGTCGGCCGGCGGGCGAATCGGCGCGGAGCGCGTTGAACCAGCGCGCGTACGATCCGTTTTCGCGCGCGAGCGAGACGAAGGCGGCGGCGTTGGCGATGGTCGCTTCGATCTTGCGGCGGTTACGGATAATCGCGGGATTGCCCGCCAGCCGATCCACGTCGCGCGGCGACATCCGCGACACGCGGGGAGGGTTGAAGCCGTCGAAGGCGTCGCGCAGGGCCGGTCGTTTCACGAGGACAATCCGCCACGAGAGGCCGCACTGGAAGATCTCGAGGGCCATGCGCTCGAGGTGTCCGGCGTCGGTGCGGATCGGGCGGCCCCACTCGCGGTCGTGATAGCGGATGAGCAGCGCGTCGTCGGCGCACCAGCGGCAGCGGCGCGAGTTCGTTTGCATGGACCCTCTCCCGGGGCGGCCGCCCGGTCTGTCAAACCGTCGTGACGGCAACTAGAATGCACGGCGATCGGACGGACTGCAATCGTCATGCAACGACGGATTTACGCCGACAACGCCGCGACGAGTTTCCCCAAGCCGCCGGAGGTCTGGGCGGCGATGGCCGACTTCGGGCAGCGCGTGGGTGCGTCCGCGGGGCGCGGGGTCTACCGCGAGGCGCTGGAGGCGGGCGAGGTCGTCGACACCTGTCGCAGGCGGATCGCGGCGCTGCTGAACGCGCCCGACCCGCGGCAGATCGTCTTCGGCCTGAACTGCTCGCACGCGCTCAACCTGGTTCTGCGCGGCTGGCCGAATCCGGGCGATCACGTCGTCACGACCCGATTCGAGCACAACTCGATTCTGCGGCCGCTGCACGACCTGGCCCGGGCCGGGGTCGAGACGACATTCTTGCCGGTCGATCCTGCCGATGGAGGGGTTGATCCGGCGGCGGTCCGCGACGCCCTGCGGCCGAACACCGCGCTGGTTGCTCTCCAGCACGCGAGCAACGTGACGGGGATCGTGCAGCCGATCGTGGAAGTGGCACGGATCGTCGGGGAGCGCGGCATCGCGCTGCTGATCGACGCGGCGCAGACGGCCGGGCACGTGCCGATCGACGTTCAGGCGCTGGGGGTCGATTTCCTTGCGTTTCCGGGTCACAAGGGGCTGCTGGGGCCGCTGGGAACAGGCGGGCTTTACATCCGGCCCGGGCGCGAGGACCGGCTGCGGCCGTTGATCGCGGGCGGGACCGGGTCGGTGAGCGAATCGCCGCAGCAGCCCGATTTCCTGCCCGACAAGTTTGAATCGGGCAGCCAGAATGCGATCGGTCTGGCGGGGCTGTCGGCGGGCGTCGACTGGCTTCTGCGGCGCGGCGTCGAAGCGGTTGCCGCACATGAGCGGTCGGTGTGTGAGCAATTCGTCAACGTGTTGGCGGAGGTCGAGGGATTGACGCTGGTCGGCCCGCGACGGGCGCAGGAGCGGGTGGCCGTATTCAGCATCCTGGTCGAGGGATACGAGCCGGCGGAATTGGCGGCGGTGCTGGAGGGCGAGTTCGGGATTCTGTGTCGCGCGGGGCTGCACTGTGCCCCGTGGGCCCACGAGGGGCTGGGGACGCGGGACAGCGGCGGCACGCTGCGGCTGAGTTTCGGACCGTTCACGACGCCCGAGGACACGGCGGCCTGCGCCGCTGCCCTCCAAGAGGTCTCCACGTCGGCCGCCCGTGCCGGCCGCTGACCGCCGGGAAGTTCCATGGCCCGCCCGGTCGATCGTGCCCTGCTTGTTCACGGCGGAGCGCTGGGGGATTTCGTGCTCTCGCTCCGAATTGTTTCGGCGCTGCGCGCCGCGGGACCCGCGCGGGTGATCGTGCTGGGGCGTCCATCCGTCGCCGCCGTGGGCACGCTCGACGGGCAGGTGGACGAGGTGTTCGACCTCGACACGGGCGGGTTTCACACGCTGTTTCATCCGGACGCGGCGGTGAGCGAGGCGGTCCGTCAACGATTGCGGCCGTTCCGGCGGATCGTGAACATGCTGCCGGACGGGTCGGGCATCGTGTCGCGCCGACTGGCGGAGGTCGCGGGCGCCGAGGTCCAACCGCTCGATCCGCGGCCGCGGGAAGACTGGCCGGGGCACGTGTCGGACCAATGGCTGGCCGATCTGGGAGCGGCGGGACTGAATGCCGAGGCGGGTCCGCCGCGGATTGAGGTCCCGCTTGGTCGGAGTGCGGCGGCTGCCCGGGCTCTTGAACTGGAGGCCAATCAGCGCCGGATCGTGCTCCATCCGGGCGGGGGCTCGGCCCGGAAATGTTGGCCCGTGGAGCGCTATCTATCCGTTGCGGAGGCGCTCAGCATACAAGGGCATTCCGTGCTGTGGCTACTCGGGCCGGTCGAGGCCGAACGCTGGGCGGCCCGGGTGATTGCCGGACTCCGTGCGATGGGGCCGATGATCGTAGCCCCGACGGCGGTCGAGGCCGCCGCACTTCTGGCGTCGGCGCACGGCTTCGTCGGCAATGACAGCGGGCCCGCCCACCTGGCCGCTGCCGTGGGTATCCCGACGGTCGCCGTCTTCGGAGCCACCCATCCGCAGCGATGGAGGCCGCTGGGCGAGAACGCTGCGGCGATCGGCGGGCCGGGTGACTGGCCGGAGGCGCGGCAAGTCGTCGAGGCGCTCGACCGGCTTACTCGAGTGTCGCATATCCGCGACCAAGCGGGCGGTGTGACCCCGGCCCCGGCATAGCGCGGCGAGAGAAGTGAATCAGCCATCGTGATCACGATCCGTCCGGCACTACCCGCGGAACATCTGGGCATCCTCAGGCGGACGCTTGCGCGATACGCGGGTGATGACGCCGCGGCGGAACTTCACGTTTGGGAGTTCGAGCGGTTCTGCCGGCGGACGGGGCTGGGTCCGGCTCGGGGGTGGGTTGCCCTAAGCCGGGGACGATGCGCGGCCTCTTGTGCGTACGTCGCGTCTCCGGGTCGGATGGTGTCCCTGTTTGTTCGTCCGGAGCGCGGAATGTTCTCGGACGGCGAGGCGCTGTTGGCACTGGTCATTCACCTGAAGGGAGAGGCAGAAAAGCAAGGCGTCCGCCTGGTTCAATGTCTCCTGGAGCCGGACGCGGCCCTGGAGGTCGAGGTCCTGCGGCAGGCGGGATTTCGGCGGCTGGCGCGGCTCGATTTCCTGTCGCGCGAATTGAGTTTGGCTGCGGGTCTATCGGGCACGGTGGAGGCCGGTCCGGCCTTGAGTTGGGTGCCGTATGGCCCGACGGTTCATGCGCAGTTCGCCCGGACGGTGATGGAAACGTACCAGGGAACGCTGGACTGTCCGGGTCTGAACGGCCTCCGGACGATCGAGGACATCCTGGCCGGGCACAAGGCGGCGGCGGTGCACGACCCGGCGTGGTGGCGGCTGCTGGTGTGCGACGGTCCGCCGGTCGGGTGCGTGCTGCTGGGCGAGGTGCCGTTCCGCCGAGCCCTGGAACTGATTTACATGGGGGTCGTACCGGGGGCGCGGCGGGGCGGGATCGGTGCGACGTTATTGCGCGAGGCGGTGCGGCTGGGCCGAGCGACCCGTCTGGAACGCATCACGCTGGCAGTGGATGCGGCAAACACGCCGGCGCGGCGGTTGTACGAGCGGTTCGGGTTTGAGCCGTGCGCGTCGCGCGAGGCGTGGATCGCCGTACCTCTCCGGGATGCAAAGGGATAGAGTCGGGGGCCGCAGTTTTCCACACGGTCTGCACGGCGCGGCGGGCGTGGTGCGGACGGCGTGGGAAAAAAAATTTTTTCGCGCACAACTCTCTGACGCCTATGACGATCGCGCGTTGTGCGAGAAATTTTCTGAATCTTCAACGTTGACCGTCGGGACGGCGCCTTGTAGTATGGAGCCGTCGATTGAAATCGCCGGCCGACTCCAGCGCGGGAATCAGGAGCCAGAGCCCGGCGGATTTCTAACAAAGATCAGTTATTACGGAAAGCCGACACAAGGCGGCCATGTGCCGATGGAGCGCCGTTGTGGACACGCAGATTGCCGATGCCGAAAGTCGAATCAAGCAGCGGCTGGCCCAACTGGTGGGACCGCAGCGATACCGGGTCTGGTTTCAGAACTCCACGCGATTGTCGCTGACGGACGGATATCTCAAGGTAGGGGTGCCCAATCTGTTCATCGGCGCCTGGATTGAAAACCACTATTCCCAGCAGATCCAGGCCGCAGCCCAGAAAGTCGTGGGGGTACCCGTCCGACTCTGTTTTGGAATCGACCCGGCCCTGTTTCGGCATCTTCGCAAGACGCAACTCGACTCCCAGGCCGAGTTCATCCAAAGCAACGCCCGACGGACCATGCGGGCCGCGGCGGCGGCGGCGGGGAATGGCAACGGGCACGGCCGGGCCGTCGCGGCGGGTCTGGACAACTGGGACGGAAACGGTCGCGGCCGACAGACGCTCCGCGGGCGACTGGAAGACTTCGTCGTCGGCGCGCGGAGCGAACTGGCCTATTCGGTGGCGCGGAGCGTGGTCGAGCGTCCGGGCGGGTGTTACAAGACGGTCTTCTTCCATGGCGGAGTCGGACTGGGCAAGACGCACCTGCTGCACGGAATCGCAAACGCCCTGGCCGAGTCGCGGCCCGACCTGCAATGGCGTTATGTCTGCGGGGAGGAGTTCACCAACGAGTTCCTGCTCGCGCTGCGGATGAACCGGATAGACGGTTTCCGCCATCGGTACCGTGCGCTCGACGTGCTGCTGATTGACGACGTGCATTTCCTGGCGAACAAGCGGGCCACGCAGGAGGAATTCCTCCACACCTTCAACGCCATCGACGGGTCCGGCCGGCAGGTGGTCATGGCCTCCGACGCCCATCCGCGGCTGATCGGCGACCTGCCGGAGTCGCTGACGAGCCGGTTCATCTCCGGGAGCGTCGTGCGGATCGAACCGCCGGATTCAGCGACGCGCTGCGAGATCCTGCGCCGCCGCGCCGCCGCGATGGGCCGCAACCTGCCAGACGACGTGATTACTTACGTCGCCGGTCGGATCGAAACGAACGTCCGCGAACTGGAGGGCGCGCTGATCCGGCTGGTGGCGTACGCAGCGCTGGGCAAATCGCCGATCACGATCGGGACGGCCCGCCAGGCGCTCGAGGACCACGTCGCGCGCACCGCACCGATTCTGACCGTGGGGGACCTGGAGATGGGGGTGGCGACGTTTTTCGGCCTCACGCCGGCCGACCTGCACTCGTCGCGCAAGACGCGGACCGTGGCCTTGGCGCGAAACATTGCCATGTACCTGGCGCGCGAGCGGACGCGTCTCAGTCTGCCCGAAATCGGCCGGCTGATGGGCGACAAGAATCACACCACGGTCCTGTTGGCGCACCGGCGGATCGGCCGGTTGCTGGCGGCGGATGCCACCGTTACGTGGACCTCGGCCGCGGGTCCGCAGACGCTGCGGCTGCGCGAACTGATGGCGCGGATCGGCGGGCAGATTGTCGGTTGAGCGCAAGCCGGGGGCGGCCGTTCCGACGGCCGCGGATCGTGCATATAATGCGGGCCGCGGTCGTTGCGGGCGAGATCGCCCCGGACGTCCCCCCGGGCAGGTAGCTCAGTTGGTAGAGCAACGGACTGAAAATCCGTGTGTCGCCGGTTCAACTCCGGCCCTGCCCAGTCGCGCGACGTGACGCACGGCGGAGTAGAGCAAGGGACCCGGGTGAGCGTTTCGCGCTTGGCGATGAACGATTCGGTCGATTGACCCCAGCGGGAATCGAACCCGCGTTGCCGGAACGAAAATCCGGTGTCCTAACCACTAGACGATGGGGCCGCGCGCCCCCGGCCGCAACCGGGAGCAAGACGGCATTCTATCCGTCGCGCCGTTCCGGCTCAATCCGCGCGGTTCGATATAATCGCCGCCCGATGCCCGCACTTGACTATCGCACCGCAGGCGAGTCGCACGGCCCGGCGCTGACGGTCCTCGTGGAGGGGATGCCCGCCGGCGTTGCGATCGACGCCGGCTTCATCAACGCCGAACTCGGCCGCCGCCAGGGGGGCTACGGCCGCAGCGCCCGCCAGCGGATCGAGCACGACGAATTCCAACTACTGGCGGGGGCGCGCGGCGGCCGCACCACGGGCGGGCCGGTCGTCATGCAGATCGGCAACCGCGACTCGCGGCTGGAGACGGCCCCGCCCATTCATCACCCGCGCCCGGGCCATGCCGACTTCGCCGGCGCGATGAAGTGGCTGACCACCGATTGCCGCGAAACGCTGGAGCGCGCGAGCGCCCGCGAGACCGCGGCCCGCGTCGCCGCCGGCGGGCTGGCCCGCTGCCTGCTGCGCGAGTTGGGCATCGACGCGGTGGGCTTCGTGACACGGATCGGACCGGCGGCGTGGGCGGCGGCGGCAGATGCCGAGCCGGAACGGCTCCGCGCCGGTCGCGATGCGAGCGAAGTGTTTTGCCCCGATCCGGTCGCGTCGCGCGAGATGATCGAGGCGATCACCGCGGCCCAGCGCTCACGCGACACGCTCGGCGGGGTGGTCGAGGTCCGCGTTTACGGCGTGCCGCCGGGGCTGGGTTCGTGTGCCCGCTGGCAGGACAAACTCGACGGGCGAATCATGGCCGCGGTCGGCTCGATCCAGGCGATCAAGGCGGTGGAGATCGGCCTGGGCGTCGCGGCGGGCGCCGCGCCCGGGACGGCCGTTCACGACGGGATGGACTACTCGGCCGAGCGGCGCGGGACGCCGTGCGTCGGCTTCGTGCGTCGAACCAACCATGCGGGCGGGCTGGAAGGGGGAATGACCAACGGGATGCCGGTGGTGGTCCGGGCGGCGATGAAGCCCCTCAGTACGATTCCGGGCGGATTGGACAGCGTCGACCTGCGGACGCTTCAGCCGCACCGGGGCGACGTCGAGCGCAGCGACGTGTGCGCGGTTCCGGCGGCGAGCGTCGTGGCGGAGAACGTGGTCGCGTTCGAAATCGCCCGCGCGGCCGTTGAAAAGTTTGGCGGCGACACGCTGCGCGAGGTCCGGGCGGCGTACGACTATTATCTTGCCGCGCTGCGCGATCTGCCGGGAGGCGGCTGAAGGCCGCGCGGACCTACCGGCTGATCCTTCAGAGGCCCTTCTTGATTCGGCGCGCCTTGCTCCTGTGGGTCTGCGTTCTGGGCGGCGGCGGCTCGCTGCTCGCAACGGCCGGCTACGGGCTGCGCCTGCACAGCGCCCCCTTTCGCCGGCAGATGGAGCGGGAACTGGCCGACTTCTTCGACCTTCCGTGCGACATCGGCGCGATTCGTCCGCTTACGTTCTCCAGCCGCGCCTTCGACGAGGTGGCCGTCTGGCTGAAGGACCGGCGTGCGCGCGTCTTTCAGTGCCGGCTTGCGGTGTGGCACGAGCGCCGGGTGAACGGATCGGAGATACACGACCTCGATCTGGCCGACGGCGCGATGACCCTCGACCTCGACCGCTGGCAGCCGGTCGATTACGCCGACGTGCTGGACGCCGGGCTGCGGCGCGACTACACGGCGGCGCGGCTGGACCGCGTCCGGCTGACGGACTTCGACCTGCAGGTGCGCGCCGGCGCGATCGAAATGCGCTGCGGCGAGGCCGAGGGCGAGGTGTCGCTCGCCGATCCGAGCGACGGGCGCGCCCGTCTGGCCGCCGCCGAACTGAACGGTCATCGCCCGCTCGAACCGATCCAGGTCCATGCGCGTTTCAGCCATGCGCGCGGCGTCCAGTTCCGCGAACTCGTCCTCACGGTACCCGAGATGCCGCTGGCGGCCGTGGGCGTCGACCGCGCGCTGGACGTGGCGACCTCGGGCGGCCGATTCCGGGGACGGATTGAGTATCGCCAGGACGGCTCGATCCCCCACCTCCGCGTGTCGGGACACGTCGCCGACGTCGCGCTGCACGAACTCACCGCGGCCCTTCCGACCGGCCCGCTGCACGGCCTGCTCGACGTCGCGATCGACGAGGCGCAGATCGTGAATCGCTCGCTGTCGCGCCTGCTCGGGCACGCGGAGGTCCGGGGCCTGCGGCTGGCGGATATCTCGTCCCTGCTCGGCGGCCATCGGCTTTCGGGCTCCGCCGACCTCAGCATCCGCGCGATCGACGCGGCCGACGGCGGAATCCGCCACCTGCTGGCGGACGGCGGCGCGCGGGACGTGGCGCTCGAAGACCTGTCGGCGTTTTTCGATTACGGGCGGGCGACCGGCCGGCTGCGGGTGGTCCTGAACGGACTTCGCGTGCGCGAGGGCGCGATCGAATGGGCGGATTTGCGGGTCGAGTCGGTTCCCGCGCCGGGACAGGCCGCCGCGGGCTGGTTCGATCGGCGACTGCTGTTGACGGGCCTGCGCGAGTTCGTCGACGTGACGTGGCCCGAAAAGGTCCCACCAGAGGTTTTGCCGGGGGAGATCGAGTATCGGCGGCTGGGTGTGCGGCTGCTGGTGGAGCACAACCGGCTCCGCGTGCTGGGCACGCACGGTCCGCGGCGCGACACGATCCTGACCATCCGCTTGCTGGGGATGGACGTCGGCGTCGTCAAGTCGCTCCGCCGGGAGATCGACCTGACGCCGTGGCTGGCGGAGGTCCGTCGACGCCTGACCGAGCGGCCGCGCCCGGATTATTCGCGCTGGCTCCGACCGCCACCCACAGCGCGGCCAGAGTGAGCGAACGGAGCGCCGGGCACTCCGGCGAACCCTCCGGGGCCGTCAGCCCGTGGCGATCCAGCGGAACAACTCGCGCAGGCGGGGGGTCTTTCCCTGGGACAGGATGCCGATGCGGAACACGCGGCCGGCGGCGAACACGCAGCAGACCGTCGCGAGCAGCACCAGCCCGACGCCGAGCAGCGGCTGCCAGAGCGGCACGGCGCTGCTGGCCGACAGGCGGACCAGCATCAGCATCGGCGTCGCCGGCGGAAACAGCGAGATCCAGGTCGCAAACTTGCTGAGCGGCTCGCGCAGGACGTTGAACCAGAGCATGAGCGGGACGACGAGGATGAGCATGATGGGCGTCATAAGGTTCTGCGCGTCCTTGATCTCGTTGCACGCCGCCCCGACGGCGATGAACGCCGATCCGAACAGCAGGCAGGCAAGAATCTGGTAGACGATGAACCACACCGCCAGTTCCGTGGGCATGAGGTGCATCACGTCGTAGTGCCGGGCGGTCGCCAGGCCGCCGAGGGCGTACACACCGACCACCGTCAGCGATACGCCCACGTTTCCCACCAACTTGCCCATCATGATCTGGAACGGGCTGGCCGACCCCAGCATGACCTCGGCGATCCGCTGCTGCTTTTCTTCGAGCACGCTCTGGAGGAGCGGCTGGGCGACGATCATCACCGCCATGAACATCAGCATCAGGACGCCGAGCGGCACGAAGAACGCCAGTTCGCGCTGAGACTTCTCGGCCTTCCGTATTTCACCCGAGGCCGTCCGTTCATAAAGCCCCAGACTCTCCACGATCACGGGCGCGGTGGCCGTCCGCACGATCTTCGGGTCGATCCCCACGTCGGTGAACCGCAGCAGTTGGACCACGTCGTTCACGGTCCGGGACAGCCAGCGGCGGATGTCCGAGAAGGCCGCGCCCTGGCCGTGGAACCGCACCTCGCTCCGGCCGCGGCGCGGGTCCAGCACGTCTTCCGGAATATCGAGGAAGCCGAAAACCTCGCCGCGCTTGGCCTGCTGGGAGAGTTCGGCGCGCACCTCGTCCGTCACCGGCACGGCCGGCCCGGGCAGGAACAGGCAGCGCGACGACGTCTGCTTTCCCGTCTCCTCGTCGAAGATTTCGTCCCGGTTGTAGCGCTCGGCCGCCTCGGAGAGCGGACCGAGCAGTCTGCCCGTGGCGTCCAGGACGACGATCCGCTTGTCGGAAACGTCCACGCGTCCGCGGAGCGCCTTCTGGGCCAGGATTCCGCCGCCCATGAAGATCGGCATCAGCACCAGCGAGACGATGAACGCCTTCGTCCGCACCATTGCCTGGTATTCGCGCTTCGCGATGATCAGGGTCTTACGCATCGGCGGGTTCCCGCGGCTGTCGAGCCGCCTCGGGGCCTGCGATCCGCACGAAGATGTCGTGGAGACTCGGCCGGGCGATCTCAAACTGCTCCACGCGCGTCCGCCGCACGAGTTCCGCCAGGATTTGCTGCGCGTCGGCGTTGGGTTCCATGCGCAGTTCCTGGTAGCGGCCGTAGTCGTTCACCCGCGCGACGCCCGGCAGGTCATCGAGGGCTCCGTTCTTCCGCGCGGTGCGCACGCGGATGGTGTCCTCGCCGTAGCGCGACTGAATCGCATCCAGCGTGCCGTCGAGCACCCGGCGTCCGCGGTAGATCATGAAGATCCAGTCGCACATGCGTTCGGCAACGTCCATGTCGTGCGTTGAAAACAGGACCGTCGTGCCCGACTGCCGCAGCCAGAGCACGGCGTCCTTTAGCGCCTCCATGTTCACGGGGTCCAGGCCGCTGAACGGCTCGTCGAGGATGGCGAGTTTGGGCCCGGCGATGACGGCGGAGATGAACTGGACCTTTTGGGCCATGCCCTTGGAGAGGGTCTCCACCTTTCGGTCGGCCCAGTCGGCCAGCCCCAGCCGCTCGAGCCACTCGTCCGCGCGGCGGCGCGAGTTTCGCGCGCCCTTGAGGTCGGCGTAGAAAATCAGCATGTCGCGGACGCGCATCTTCTTGTACAGACCGCGTTCTTCGGGCAGGTAGCCGATGCGGTCGTCGGCGGCGGTCCCGTGATCCAGCCCCAGCACGCGCACCGTTCCCGCGTCCGGGTAAAAGATGCGGAGGATCATGCGGATGGTGGTGGTCTTGCCGGAGCCGTTGGGTCCGATGAAGCCGCAGATCGCGCCCTCGGGAACGACGAGGTCCAGGCCGTCGACCGCGCGGTGCGCTCCAAATGTCTTGGTGACGTGCTCCAACTCCACAGCGTTCGCCACCGGCCACACCTCCAACACCGTGACAAGAACCGCGGGCACACGCACCCGGCCCGGCATCTGCCGGTCGGCCGCGGGCCGTCCATTATCCTACCTAACGAGGCCCGGCCCCGCACTTTTCGCCCTCCGACCTGGCCGAGGCGATCGATTTGGCGCGAACGCCCCCAGGCATCGGCGGGGACCGCGGGCGCGTGCTACTGACCCGCGGCGCGCGGGGGCGCCGCCGGTTTGCCAAGTCGGTCCAGATTGGCGCGGGCCTGCCGCCGGGTCTCCGGATAGCGCGCCGCGACCATCAGGGCCTCGCGCGCCCCCTCAAGGTCGCCGCATTCGGCCAATGTAATACCCAGGGCCAGATAGGGCGTGGGGGTCCAGAACTTCCGCGGGTTGGACTGAACGTGCGCGATCGCCGCGCGATAGGAAGCCGCCGCGTTGCTCGGGCGGCGCAGGTCGGACCGGTACATATTGCCGAGGTTCAAGTACGCGAGGTACTTCTGCGTCATCGTCTTCGTGGCCTCGTGATACGCCGTCTCGGCCTCGGCGAATCTCCGCTGCTGCTTGAGGGCGTTGGCCAGGGCGAACCAGGTCTCGCCCGAATCCGGCTTCAGGTCCAGCGCGCGGCGATAGTGTTCGATCGCTTCGTCCACCCGCCCGGATTGCCGAAGCAGAATGCCGTAGTTCTGAAGGGCCACCGTGCTCGGCGGGGCAACGCGCAGGGCGTGTGCCCATAGCGTCTCCGAGTTGTGCCAGACTCCCGCCTGTCGCCAGGTGAGGATGGCCAGCGCCGTCGTGATCGCCACGCCCGCCGCGATCAGGGCCGGTGCGCCCTGCGGCCGCGCACGATACAACGCGAGGGCCGCCCCGCCGGCCAGGACCGCCCACCCGATGCAACTGACGTAGGAGTAGCGGTCGGCAACGAGTTGCGGGCCGCTCTGCCCGAACCCGAGCACCGGTGCGATCAGCACGAGATAGCAGGCCGCCGCGCTCAAAACCGGGGGCCAGCGCCGCCACATTCGATAAAGCGCCAGGGCCGCGGCGGCGACGAACAGGTAGGAAACAAGGAACTGCGGCTCCCACGGGTCGAGCGACGCCGGGCGTTCATAGAGCGCGGCCAGTCGCGTCGGCCAAACGGTCTTCCAGATGTAAAACATGAGACCGTAACAGGCCTGCACGCAGCGTGCGCCAATGCCCCATTCGGCAAGAGAAGGCATCGTGTCCAGGGCCGATCGCTGCGCGCGGCCGGCCATGACGAGCGCCCCAAGGCCCATCAGCGCGATGGGGGCTTTTTGCAGAATGACTCGGCCCGTGTTTCGCGACAGGCGCCGGAGCGGATGGGCGTCGAGGATCAGCACGACGAGAAAGAACGCCCAGCCCCACGCCTTCGACAGCAGCGAAGCGGCCAGCAGCACGCAGCAGGCTGCATACGCGCCGGGCGACGCCACGTTCGCCCGGCCCGGCGGGCAGGCACGCAGATAACACAGCAGCGCCCCCAGCAGGAAGAAAAGACTGAGCACGTCCCGCCGCTCGGAGACCCACGCGACCGATTCCGTCCGCAGCGGATGCACCGCGAACAGCAGGGCTGCCAGCACCGCCGCGAGCCGCAGCGACGCGTCGTTGCGTCCGTGCACGGGCGGCGCCGGTTCCCGCGTCGCCGGCGACCTGGCCGCGCGGCCGGCCGCGATCAGCCGCAGGGCGACGAAATAGACCATTACCGCGTTCAGCGCGTGCAGCAAGACGTTGTTCAGGTGGTACCCCGGCGGGTTCATGCCGGAGAGGGCGTGGTCGACGGCATGCGACAGCCACGTGAGCGGCTGGTAATGGCCCATGAACGTGGTCGTGAACATCCAACGCAGGTGTTCCCGCGAGAATCCCCGGAAACTCGTGTTCTTCTCGAACAACCGATCGTCGTCAAAACTGACGAATTCCGCGCTGAGCGCCGGGAGAAACGCGACGAACGCCGCCGCGCCAACCAGAACGGGCGCGAGAACGGCCAGCCAGCCGACGCGGCCGAAATCGGCAGGTTGTGCGTCCGGCCCTGCCGGCCTTCTCTCGCCGGACGGAGGAACCGCGAGATCGCGCAGGCGCTCGTGCAACTCGTGCGGCGCTCCTGCCGCGGATCGGCGGGCCGAATTCGTTGCACGTTGGTTTCGTCGCATTCGCGCGTCTCGCGGGATGCCCGGCCGGCAACCGCCGTTCAAACTGTATCCTATCCGGACGAAAAACGGGGACCGCGTCGCCTGGCCCGATGGTTTCGATGACTTGACCGACGCCTATCGCCCGGGGCGGGGGCGATCGCTATACTGCCCGCCATCGCGGTCCGGCGGCGGTCCTCGGGGTCCGAGCGGCCCTTTTCTTCGTGGATGAATGCCGGTCGCGCTTGACCGGCCCCGCCGCCGCAAGGAGCCACCCGATGGCCACGATCAACCTTGCCATCGCGGGCGTGGGCAACTGTGCCAGCGCCCTGGTGCAGGGTATCGAGTACTACCGGCATAAGCCCGCCGATGAATCCGTCGGCCTTCTCCACCCCGAGATCGGCGCGTATCGCCCGCGCGACATCCGCGTCGTCGCGGCCTTCGATATCGACGCCCGCAAGGTTGGCCGGCCCCTGGACGAGGCGGTCTTCGCGCCGCCCAACTGCGCGATCGCGTTTCAGCGGGAACTGCCGCGCTCCGAAGTACTTGTCCGAATGGGCCCGGTCCTTGATGGCGTGGCGACCCACATGGCCGACTATCCGGAGCAGCGCTCGTTTCGCGTGGCGGACGCCCCGCCGGTGGAGGTGGCGCGGACGCTCCGCGACGCCGACGCCCACGTCCTGGTCTGCTACCTGCCCGTGGGTTCGGAGCAGGCCGTCCGTCACTACGCGTGCGCCTGCCTGGAGGCCGGCGTGGCGCTCGTCAATTGCGTGCCGGTTTTTGTCGCGTCTCATCCGGAATGGGCCGGGGAGTTCCGCGGCCGCGGACTGCCCGTCGTCGGGGACGACATCAAGAGCCAGTTCGGCGCGACGATCATCCATCGGATGTTGTCGCGGCTGCTGGAGGACCGGGGCTTGCGTCTCGAACGAACGTACCAACTCAACACCGGCGGCAACACCGACTTCCTGAACATGCTGGAGCGTTCGCGGCTCGCCTCGAAGCGCATCTCCAAGACCGAGGCCGTGCAGTCGCAACTCCGCCACCCGTTGCCGGATGACTGCGTACACATCGGACCCTCCGACTACGTCCCGTGGCAGAAGGACAACAAGGTCTGCTTCCTTCGGCTGGAGGGGCGCGGGTTCGGGGGCGTTCCGCTGAACCTCGAGTTGCGGCTGAGTGTCGAGGATTCACCCAACAGCGCCGGCATGGCCATCGACGCCATCCGGTGTGCGAAACTCGCGCTGGACCGCAAGGTCGCCGGCCCGCTGGAAGAGGTGTCCGCGTTCACGATGAAGCACCCGCCGCGGCAGGTTCCTGACTTCCAGGCCCGCGGGCTGCTCGAACAGTGGATCAGCGGTCCGCGCTGAGTCGGCCCGCCGATCAACCCCGCAGGGCTGAAAATGCGGCAGGTGCGGCGCATCCGCTTCGCCCGCGCGCATTCCGCCCGCGCCGTCGCGCCCGGCCGCGCGGTTCTTGCGCGACGCGGGGTCGACCCGATGGCGTGCCCAACCCTGAATCACTGCGGCATTCCTTGCGCCCCGGGACTCGGCGGCTTTACTCGGACCGACCCCTCTTCCGACAAGGGACTGGCGTCGACGAAGCCGAACCAGCCCCGCAATTCCCGCCCGTCGGCGGACGAGGTCTGCGGACGAACCGGATCGTCGACCGCGACGTGGTCCGGGACCTCCGATGCGCCAAGTGTCACCCTCCTTCGTGCCCGGGGCCGAGCCGGCAGCCCCCCGTGACCGCCGCCGCGCCCTCGCCGAGGCGGAACGACCGGTCTACCGGACCGGTTCCGTGCGGGGAATCGTCCGCCGCAAGGGCCTCGACGTTGCCCCGCTGCTGGCCCTTCTGTCCGAACTGACCGACCTGCAGGCCGAACTGTCCGACGTGTTGCGGATCAAGTTGTCCGCCGTTCGCCGCGGCGCGGTCGGTTCGCGCGGGGACGGGCGGAGCGGAGGCGGGTCGTCCGCTTGGCCTGCACGCGCCGCGCTGCTGCTGGACCGCATCGCGCGGTTCGACGCCGCGCGCCGTGCCGACATCGAGACATTGCGCCGTCACCTGGGCGCCGCGGGCGCGTCGGCCGGGTTCGCCGCGGAGACCGTCGCGACGCAACGTCAGGCCGCAGCGGCGCCGGCCGGCCGCGCGACGACGGACGCGCCACGGAATGTTTCGCCCGGCCGGCGAACGGGAGTGCAGAAATGGTGATCCAGACCTCTCGCTTCGGAGGAATTGACGTGGACGAACAGCGATATCTCATGTTTCCGTGCGGGCTGCTCGGCTTCCCCGAGGACCGCGAGTACGCCCTGATCCGCACGGGGGAACAGAGCACCTTCTACTGGATGCAGAGCGTCGAACGGCCGGACCTGGCCTTCGTCGTCTGCGATCCGCGCCTGTTCGTCCCGGATTACGAATTGCCGATGAAGGCGGACGACCTCGCCCAGGTGGGGCTGGAGGACGCTTCGCAGGCCCAGGTCTTCGTCATCGTCAACAAGGTGGACGACACCCTGACCGGCAACCTCCGCGGGCCGCTTGTGCTCAACGTCGCCACCCGTGTGGGAAGGCAACTGGTCCTGTCCGACAAGCGCTACTCCACGCGCCATCCGCTCGTGCGGTTGCCGGCTCGCGCGCAGGCCGTTTCGAGGTCGGCCTGAGGCCGGGCGGGTCGGCGCGGCGGGATGCGACGCATGCGGCGGGTCCAGCGCCTGATTCCCCCGGGGCAAGCAATGCGGACTATAATGGCCGCGGGATTCGACTCGCCGATCGGCCGGTTCCGGCCGGTGCGGGTTAACGTCGCCTCACCGCGGACGCGCCGAATCCGCGGGCGACGAGCGCGGGCGAGACCACCGGCAGGACGCCGGCGCAGCCCCGCGGCGGCGGGTTCCGAACGCATGCGGTCAGGCCCGGTCATCATTGCCTGACCCAGGCCCGATCCCGGAAGGAGCCGCGGATGCTGGTGTTATCAAGACAACGAGACGAAACGATCATGATCGGCGACGACGTCGAGGTGACGGTCGTCGACATCCGGGGCGACAAGGTCCGGTTGGGCATCACCGCCCCCTCGCACATACCCGTCCATCGGAAGGAAGTGTACGAGGCCATCAAGCGCGAGAACCGCGCCGCGGCGAACATCCGCCCCGAAGACCTTCCGCCTTCGGGCGACGGACCGGCGTCCGGCGATCCGCGGCCGCACCGGCGGTAGCGATTCTTCGTCGGTCGTTTCGTGCCCGCCCGCTCACGCTTCGCCCCCCAATGTTCGGATGTGCATCCTGCGTCGCGGGGCGTCAGCGGCCGCTGGTGCGGACGCGCGCCTGCGGGGACTCGATGCGGTCGGCGCTGCGATCCCACAGGAGCAGCGGCCCGTGCCACATGTAAAATTTCTGCGTCGCCTCGTCCTGGTCGAAGATGCGCGCGTCGAAGCGCTGCCCGCCCTCCACCGTGACCAGGTTGTTGTCGCGTGAGAAGGTCAGGCGTTCGCCCATGATCGACTTGGTGCCTTCCTGGAGGTGTACGGAGCCCCGGGCCACCAATTGGCGCAGCGCGCCGCCGCGCACGTCGGCCGCACCCGAGGTCTCCGAGGCGCTACGCAGGAACTGGACCAGCAGGTTGTCGCACGACAGTTCCGCCCGCCGCCCCGGCGGAAGCCGCAGGGTTGACCGATCGACGTTGAGGGCCGCCGCCAGACCGTCCTTGAGCACCACCTGCTGGCCGCTGACGTGCCGCATCTCCACCTTCTGGTCGAACACCGCCAGGGCCTGGTCGACGAAGTAACTCATGCTGTTTCCCCATTCAAACAGCGTCTGGCTCGGTCCGTCGCCTCCGCCGCCCAGCAGAGAGGGGCGCGGCTCCGATCCGATCCGGGGACGACCGCCCGAGGCCCGGGCTCCGCGCCCGCCCACCGCCTGGTAATCCTCAATGAGCAACTTGCCGGCCCCGGGGATGTTCAGGCCGCGGCTCTGCGGACGCAGGTCTACGTCAAACTGCGGGCCGGTCATGAGCACGCGGGTCATCAATCGGCCGCTGCGCGGCTCGCGGACGGTCCGCAGCGCGGCCGCGCCGCCCTGCGCGATCACCCGCACCGGCTCTTTCCTCGGCGCGCCGCGTCCGTCGGCCCGCGCCGGGCGTGGAAGGAAATCAACGTCCAGTCGCCCCGCGCCGCGCGGGCTGGAGTCGGCGCTTGCGGTGGTCGATGCGTACCACCGCCGCAGATCGGCCCACTCCTGGCGGGCGGCTTCGGCGGCGGTGCGGGCCAACGCGTCCCATCCGCCGCCGAGCGGATGCGGCGGCCGACGCAGTTGATCCAGCGGATCGGAGGGCGCCTCCGGCGTCGGGGTGCGGGGCGGCACCCGTCCCAACATGACCGTCATACTCGCGCTGCGCAGGTCGTGCGACTTCGACCACGCCCGCACGTCGCCGTCGAATACGGCCGTGTTCTCACGTCCACGGACCCGTAACGACTTCTTCCACGACACCCGCAGCAGATCGCCCTGTGGGATTTCACCGCCGCCCAGGTCGCTCGATGCCTGGAAGTACGCGCGGCCGGGCCCGGGGATGTCGGCGCGTTCTTCGGCGGTGTCCAGGTCGATGCGATCTCCGGAGATCCGGTAGGACTCCAGCCGGAGCGAGGCGAACCGTCCCGCCCCGTCGCCCTCGGCCTTCACGGATGCGATCCGGCGGCCGTCCGGGATGACCGCCAGGAGTCGCTCACCGGAAGCGGAGAACTTCTGTTGCGGATCGCGTACCCGCACCTGCTGCCGGGCATCCAGTTCGGTCACGGCGACCTGCGGACGAGCGGCCTTCTGGTGCGCGTCGGCCGGGGCGGCTTCCACCCGCGCCATCTTGACCGCCACCCGCCCGCCCTCGATCCGACGGCGGCCCTGCACGGCCACCACGTCGCCGGTCGCCACGGCCGAGGTCGGGACGGTCTGTCCGTCCTCGCGCGGCTCAAAACGGGCCTCGACGTGCGCGGCCGTGATCACGTCAGCGCCGCTCTGGAGC
>Ga0187893_10006816_pt1 | contig 19206 bp, 18 predicted proteins | sample MA1701074metaG_FD_139574 | JGI IMG/M metagenome (GOLD analysis project Ga0187893, IMG submission 139574) | White microbial mat communities from a basaltic lava cave in the Kipuka Kanohina Cave System on the Island of Hawaii, USA - MA170107-4 metaG ... | reverse complement strand
TGCTTGGCGGCCATAGCGAGGTGGACCCACGCCTTCCCATCCCGAACAGGACCGTGAAACGCTTCAGCGCCGATGATAGTGCGAGGTATATCGCGCGAAAGTAGGTCACCGCCAGGCGCCCCAAAAGCGCAACGCCCCTCCCGGGTAACCGGCGAGGGGCGTTGTGCTTTAGGAACCTTCGCGGTGTCCTACTTTCGGAACGAAAACACACCCCCGGACCACCAGAATCGGAGCTGATGCCTATCGGCCTGCCACGAGAGCGACCGTTGCACGGGGTGTGTTTCAGTGCAGACTCACGCTTAGCTTCGCGCCGAGCGAAGATCAGCGTGACGTCGGAACTAAAGTAGGTCACCGCCAGGCGATCACTAATCCGTCACTCACAAAAAAAGACCCCGCCGAAGCGGGGTCGTGACTGGAGGAGTGCTGCCGACTGCTCAGTAGTCCATGTCCGGCATCGCCGGCGCCTTCGGTTTCTCATCCTTCGGCGCTTCCGCAACCATCGCATCGGTGGTGAGGATCAGTCCGGCTACCGATGCCGCGTTCTGAAGCGCGAAGCGGACAACCTTGGTCGGATCGACCACGCCCATCGACACCATGTCGCCGTATTCGCTGGTTGCAGCATTCCAGCCGTGGCTGCCCTTGCCTTCCAGCACCTTGGCCAGCACCACCGAAGGTTCGTGTCCGGCGTTGTCGACGATCATGCGCAGCGGCTCCTCAAGAGCCCGCGCCACGATCTTGATACCGGCATTCTGGTCGTCGTTGCCGCCCTTGAGGTTCGCGAGTGCGGCTCGCGCGCGCAGATAGGCGACCCCGCCACCCGGGAGGATGCCCTCTTCCACCGCGGCGCGCGTGGCATGCAGCGCGTCCTCGACGCGGGCCTTCTTCTCCTTCATCTCGACTTCGGTCGCGGCGCCGACCTTGATCAACGCCACACCGCCGGAAAGCTTCGCCATGCGCTCCTGCAGCTTCTCCTTGTCGTAGTCCGAAGTGGTCTCCTCGATCTGCTGCTGGATTGCCTTGATGCGGCCCTGGATCTGCGTCTTGTCTCCGGCGCCGTCGATGATAGTCGTGTTCTCCTTGCCGATTTCGATGCGCTTGGCCCGGCCCAGGTCCTTGAGCGGGATGTTCTCGAGCTTGAGCCCGAGCTCCTCCGCGATCACCGTGCCGCCGCTGAGAATGGCCATGTCCTCGAGCATCGCTTTGCGGCGATCGCCGAAACCCGGCGCCTTGACCGCGCAGGTCTTCAGAATGCCGCGGATATTGTTCACTACCAGCGTCGCCAGCGCCTCGCCTTCCACTTCCTCCGCCACGATCAGCAGCGGCTTTCCGGCCTTGGCGACCTGCTCAAGAACGGGCAGCAACTCGCGAATGGCCGAGATCTTCTTGTCGTGGAAGAGAATGTACGGTTCCTCGAGAACGACGATCTGCTTTTCGGGATCGTTGACGAAATACGGCGAGAGATAGCCGCGGTCGAACTGCATGCCTTCGACCACTTCGAGCTCGTTGTCGAGGCTCTTGCCGTCCTCCACGGTAATGACTCCTTCCTTGCCGACCTTGTCCATCGCCTTGGCGATGATGTCGCCGATGGAACCATCCCCGTTGGCCGATACCGAACCGACCTGGGCGATCTCCTTATTGGTGGTCGTGGGTTTCGACAGCTTCTTCAGCTCTTCCACCACGGTGTTGACTGCCTTGTCGATGCCGCGCTTGAGATCCATCGGGTTCATGCCGGCGGCCACGAACTTCATGCCTTCCTGCACGATCGCCTGCGCCAGCACGGTTGCGGTGGTGGTGCCGTCGCCGGCCACGTCCGAGGTCTTGGAGGCGACTTCCTTCACCATCTGCGCGCCCATGTTCTCGAACTTGTCCTTCAGCTCGATCTCCTTGGCAACCGATACGCCGTCCTTGGTCACCGTGGGAGAGCCGAATGAGCGCTCCAGCACCACGTTGCGGCCCTTCGGTCCGAGGGTCACCTTGACCGCGTCGGCGAGGATATTGACGCCCGAAACGATGCGCGCCCGGGCGGAATCATGAAAACGAACTTCCTTTGCTGCCATTGCTCCCTCCTGATTCAAGCGGCTTCGAGCACGCCCACCACGTCTTCCTCGCGGATGACGAGCAGCTCTTCGCCTTTGACCTTGACCGTCTGTCCGGAGTACTTGCCGAACAGAACCTTGTCCCCGACCTTGACGTCCAGCGGGATGACGTTACCCCCTTCGGTCTTCTTGCCGGTGCCGACCGCCACCACCTCGCCCTGGTCGGGCTTCTCGGCCGCGGTATCCGGGATCACGATCCCGGACGCGGTCTTGCGCTCCTTCTCGAGGCGTTTGACGATGATCCGGTCATTGAGCGGACGAATCTTCATACCATATAACTCCCTCAGAAATGAACAAAGAAGCGGCGATCGCCGACCGGCGACCGCATACGCGCAAAGCGAAATAGGGGCGGTTCGCCGGCAGTTCAAGCCCCTCACCCCCCAACCCGCCACGCGGGGTTGCCGGCTAGGATGCCCGGCCAGCCTGCTGCGCCAGCCCGATCACCCCGTAAACCCGGGCTCCCGGGACGCCGGGAGGGCGAAGGTCATCGGGTACACTCTGCGCTGGTCACCAGAAAAAGATTGGGCGGACGCGGTGCCGGCGATGGATTGCATCCTCGAAACCAGGGGCCTGACAAAGGACTTCAAGGGTTTTGTCGCGGTCAGCGACGTCAATCTTCGGGTCCGCCGCGGCGCCATCCACGGCCTCATCGGTCCCAACGGCGCGGGGAAGACCACCGTCTTCAATCTGCTGACGCGGTTTCTGCATCCCAGCGCGGGGGCCATCCTGTTCGGCGGCAGAGACATCACCCGCGAACGCCCGGCGGACATCGCCCGGCGCGGGGTGGTGCGCTCGTTCCAGATCTCGTCCACCTTCGGCCACATGAGCGTGCTGGACAATGTGCGCGTGGCGCTGCAGCGCAAACTCGGGGTCTCATTCCATTTCTGGCGTTCGCCCCGGATTCTCGATTCGCTCAGGGACACGGCGCTTTCCCTGCTGGAGAGTGTCGAGCTCGCGCAGCATGCCGAACTCAAAGCCGCCGAACTGCCCTACGGCCAGAAACGAGCTCTTGAACTCGCCACCACGCTGGCGCTCGATCCCGAGCTGATGCTGCTCGACGAGCCCACTCAGGGAATGGCGCACGAGGACGTCGGCCGCGTGGTCGCGCTGATCCGGAAAGTATCGGCCAGGCGAACGGTGCTGATGGTGGAGCATAACCTCAGCGTCGTTCAGGACCTTTGCGACACCATCACGGTCATGCAGCGCGGCACGATCCTCGCCGAGGGTGACTACCGCGAACTTGCGCGCAACCCGGAGGTGCGCGAGGCCTACATGGGGGCGTCGGATGACTGACGGCGCCCTGCTCGCGGTCGGCGATCTGCACGCCTGGTACGGCGAATCGCACATCCTCCACGGCATGTCGTTTGGGGTGAACAGGGGCGAACTCGTGACGCTGCTCGGCCGCAACGGCTCCGGTCGGACCACCACCTTCAAGGCGATCCTCGGCCTCACCGACCGGCGAAAGGGCACGGTGAGACTCGAAGGCAGGGACCTCACAGGGCGCCCGCCGCACCGCATCGCCCGGCTGGGTGTCGGCTATTGTCCCGAGGAACGCGGCATCTTCGCTTCGCTGTCGGCCGAGGAGAATCTTCTCCTGCCGCCGGAGGTCGGCCACGGCGGAATGAGCCTGCAGGAGATCTACTCGATGTTTCCCAACCTGTACGCTCGCCGCCACGGCCAGGGCAGCAGTTTGTCGGGGGGTGAACAGCAGATGCTGGCGATGGCGAGGATCCTGCGCACCGGCGCGCAGGTCCTGCTGCTCGACGAGATTACCGAGGGACTCGCGCCGGTGATCGTGAAAATGCTGGGCGAAGCGATTGGCAGGCTCAAGGACAAGGGTTTCACGGTCGTTCTGGCCGACCAGAATTTCCGTTTCGCAGCCCCCCTCGCCGACCGGCACTACGTCGTCGAGCGCGGGCGGGTGGTGGAAACGGTCGCCTCGGCAGAGCTGCAAAGCCGCATGGCGATGCTGCACGAGTATCTCGGCATCTAGCCATGCAAGGCGAAAACTCAAAGTGAGGAGGGGGATTCCATGACACGCCAGTTTGTTGTTGCGGCCTTCTGTGTTGCCGGCCTGGGGCTGGCCTCCGGCTGCTCCGAATCAGGAAAGCAGGACAAGAAAATCAGCGGCGACTCGGTTCGCGTGGCGGTGCTCACCGACCTCTCCGGGCTCTACTCGGATATCGGTGGCCAGGGGTCGGTGATCGCGGCGGAAATGGCGGTGCAGGACTTCGGCGGCACCGTTGTCGACAGGAAGATCGACGTCGTTTCGGCAGACCACCAGAACAAGGCCGACGTTGCCGCGCAGAAGGCGAGGGAGTGGATAGATCGCGACGGGGTCGACATGATTACCGATGCGCTCAACTCCGCGGTCGCGCTGGCGACGTCGAAAGTGGTAACGGAGAAGAAACGCATCCTGATCGACACCGGCGCGGCGTCGACCCGGCTCACCAACGAGGATTGCACCCCCTACACGATCCACCATACCTACGACACGTACTCGCTGGCGCACGGCACCGGCAGCGCGGTGGTCAAGCGGGGTGGCGACAGCTGGTTCTTCCTCACCGCCGACTACGCATTCGGCCATTCCCTCGAGCAGGACACCGCGAACGTTGTCAAGGCAAGCGGCGGCAAGGTGATGGGTGCGGTCCGGCATCCGCTCAGCGCGGCCGACTTTTCCTCGTTTCTGCTTCAGGCGCAGTCCTCAGGCGCAAAGATCGTCGGCTTGGCCAACGCCGGCGGCGATACGATCAATTCCATCAAGGCGGCCAACGAGTTCGGAATCACCAAGAAGCAGCAGCTTGCCGGGCTGCTGGTATTCATCAGCGACATTCACAGCCTGGGATTGAAGGCGACCCAGGGCATGTACGTCACCGAGGCGTGGTACTGGGACCTGAGCGACGAAACCCGCGCCTGGGCCCGGAAGTTCTTCGACAGGACCGGAAAGATGCCGACGATGATCCACGCCGGAACCTACTCCGCGGTGACGATGCACCTCAATGCGGTCAAGGCGACCGGAACCGACGATGCCGACGCCGTGATTGCCTGGCTCCGGGCCAATCCGCAGAGCGACATGTTCGGCAAGAACATGACCCTGCGCGAAGACGGGCGACTGGTGCACGACATGTACCTTTTCCAGATCAAGACGCCATCGGAGTCGAAAGGCGCGTGGGACTACTACCACCTGCGCCAGACGATTCCTGCCGGAGAAGCTTTCCAGCCGCTCGCCGAGTCGCGCTGCCCGCTGGTCAAGAAGTAACGGCACCGATCGCGCGGCTCGTGCATCTGCGATCACAGCAATGAGATTCGCAGCCCCCGCTCCCTTCGCTGGAGAGTGCCTGCCCCGGGCTCGAACCGGTGACCGGGGCGAGGGCGGGAATCCCTTTCCTCTCACCGGAGAGGGCCGGGGAGAGGGTAGAACTCCCTCTCCCCCTGCGGGAGAGGGCAGGGGTGAGGGGTGATGAACGAAATTTTCGGCATCCCGATCGACGCCTTCCTCTCGCAGTTGCTGCTGGGGTTGGTGAACGGCAGCTTCTACGCCGTGCTCAGCCTCGGGCTGGCGGTGATCTTCGGCCTGCTCAACGTCGTGAACTTCGCCCACGGCGCCTTCTACATGTTCGGCGCGTACGCCGCGTGGATCGGGCTGAGCTATTTCGGGGTGAGCTACTGGTGGAGCCTGCTGTTCGCGCCGCTCGCGGTCGGCGCGCTCGGTGTGGCGGTCGAGCGCAGCCTGCTGCGCTGGCTCTACCGGCTCGATCCGCTGTACGGCTTGCTTCTCACCTTCGGCGTCGCGCTCATGCTGGAAGGCATCTTCAGGCATTTCTTCGGCGTGTCGGGCCAGCCCTACCCGGTGCCCGAAGCGCTCGCCGGCGCGACCGATCTGGGTTTCATGGTGCTGCCGAATTATCGCGCCTGGGTGGTGCTGGCGTCGGTGACAGTCTGCGTTGCCACCTGGGCGATCATCGAGCGCACCCGGCTCGGATCCCGGGTGCGCGCCGCGACCGAGAACCGGGCGCTGACCCAGGCGCTCGGAATCAACGTGCCCGTGATCGTCATGCTCACCTATGGGTTCGGAACCGCGCTGGCAGGATTCGCCGGCGTGCTCGCTGCGCCGGTGATCCAGGTGACCCCTTTGATGGGATCGAACCTGATCATCGTGGTGTTCGCGGTAGTGGTGATCGGAGGGATGGGTTCGATCCTCGGCTCGATCGCGACCGGGCTCGGGCTCGGCGTGATCGAGGGACTCACCAAGGTCTTCTACCCCGAGGCCTCCAACACGGTGGTCTTCGTCATCATGGCGCTGGTGCTGCTGATCCGGCCCGCCGGCCTGTTCGGGCGCGAGGCCTGAGATGAAGCCGACCCCGACCCGTGTTGCGATCGCCATCGGCCTGGTCGCGCTGCTCGCGGCGCCCTATGTCGCCTACCCGGTGCTGGTGATGAAGGTGCTGTGCTTCGCGCTGTTCGCCTGCGCCTTCAACCTGCTGCTCGGCTTCACCGGGTTGCTGTCCTTCGGCCACGCGGCGTACTTCGGCGCGGCGGCATACGCTGCCGGTTACGCGATGGCGCGCGTCGGGCTGCCTCCCGAGGCCGGGCTCCTGCTGGGCACGGCTGCGGGCGCGGCGCTGGGCGCGGTGTTCGGCGCGCTCGCGATCCGCCGGCAGGGAATCTACTTCGCGATGGTCACGCTGGCGCTGGCGCAGATGGTGTACTTCTTCTGCCTGCAGGTGCCGTTCACCGGCGGCGAGGACGGGTTGCAGGGAGTGCCTCGGGGCAGGCTCTTCGGCCTGCTTGATCTGTCCAACGATCACCGGCTTTACTACGTCGTTCTAGCGATCTTCCTCGGCGGTGTCTGGTTCATCCACCGCGTCGTCCACTCGCCTTTCGGCCAGGTGCTCACCGCTATCCGCGAGAACGAGGCCCGCGCGGTATCTCTCGGCTACAAGATCGAGCGCTACAAGCTGCTGGCTTTCGTGCTCTCCGCCGGACTGTCGGGATTGGCTGGAGCGACGAAGACCCTGGTCCTCGGCTTCGCCACCTTGAGCGACGTGCAGTGGCAGACCTCGGGCGAGGTGGTGCTCATGACCCTGGTCGGCGGCGTCGGCACTGTGCTCGGGCCCGCGGTCGGGGCCGCCTTCATCGTCACGCTGCAGAACGAGCTCGCCGACAAGGTCGGCCCGTGGATCACGGTCATAATGGGCGCGATCTTCGTGGTCTGCGTGCTCCTTTTCCGCCGGGGGATGGTGGGCGAACTGATGAGTTTCATCGGCAGCTCGCAGGCTGTCCGGGGCAAGTAGTCCGGGCCGAATTTTTCGGGCGCGGGCGCCTCGATGACTGACATCCGCGTCAATGGCGAGCGCCTGTGGGCTTCGCTCATGGAGCTTGCGAAGATCGGCGCGACGCCCGGGGGCGGCGTGTGCCGGCTGGCGCTCACCGATCTTGACCGCCAGGGACGCGACCTGGTGTGCAAGTGGCTGCGCGAGGCCGGTTGCAGCGTGACCGTGGATCGCATCGGCAACATGTTCGGCCGCCGTCCGGGTCGCGACGACGCTCTGCCGCCGGTCGTGGCCGGCAGCCACATCGACACCCAGCCATCCGGGGGCAAGTTCGACGGCAACTACGGCGTGCTTGCCGCGCTCGAGGTCGTTCGGACGTTGAACGACCACGGCATCGAAACCGAACGCCCGTTCGAGGTCGCGGTCTGGACCAACGAGGAAGGCACGCGCTTCACCCCGGTGATGATGGGCTCCGGGGTGTTCGCCGGAGTGTTCCCGCTTGAGCACGCGCTCGCGCAGAAGGACCTCGAAGGCAGATCGGTTGGCGACGAGCTGAGGCGCATCGGCTACGCCGGCGAGGCGCAGGCCGGCAAGCCGGTGTCGGCTTATCTCGAAGCGCACATCGAACAAGGCCCGGTGCTCGAGGATCAGGGCAGAACCATCGGCGTCGTGACCGGCGCGCTGGGCCTGCGCTGGTTCGACGTCGTCGTGAGGGGTCAGGACGCCCATGCCGGGCCCACACCGATGCGGCTGCGCAAGGACGCGCTGCTGGCTTCGGCGCGCGTGGTGAATGCAGTGAACCGAGTTGCCCTCGACCACCAGCCCGACGGGCGCGGAACCGTCGGCTTCATGCAGGTCAAGCCCAACTCGCGCAACGTCGTCCCCGGCAAGGTTCGCCTCACGGTGGATCTGCGTCATGGTGAGAAACCGGCGCTCGACGAGATGGAGGCGAGGCTTCGTGCCAACTGCGCGGAGATCGCCGCAGCCGGCGGGGTGGAGATCGAGCTCGACTGCGTGACGGACTATGCTCCGCTGGCGTTCGATCCCGGATTAGTGGAGGTCGTGCGCCGCTCCACGGGCGAACTGGGTTACCCCAGCATGGACATCGTCAGCGGCGCCGGCCACGACGCATGCTACCTCGCCAGCATCGCGCCCACCGCGATGATCTTCGTCCCCTGCGAAGGCGGCATTTCCCACAACGAGATCGAGAACGCCCGCAAGGAAGATCTCCTAGCAGGTGCCAATGTGCTGCTGCGGACCGTGCTCGAGTGTGTGGCAGGTTGAATATCCTTCGTGACCCGGGTGGCAGCAGCGCAGCCCGATCCGGAATTCTTGCGGCCTGGCCGATGCGACCAAGTCGCTGCTTCTCGACTTCGCCACAGCGACCGACGCGCAGTGGAAAACTTCAGGACGAGTGGTGTTGAGTACGTTCGGCGGCGTCGGAACGATGCCGGACTCCTTCCATTCGACTGGGGGGTAACACCCTCAAGGCGGGGGGGCGTAGGGCGCATGCTACGGATATAGGAAATCGAAAGACCAACTTTCGAATTTCAAGGGGTGTTGTTGCACCCGAAGATGGGCGCTTCCTGGAAGGGCTTCGCGGTGGACCAGATGCTCAGGATTGCTCGTCCGGACGAGGCGTACTTCTGGGCCACGCATGCAGGCGCGGAGCTGGATCTGTTGATGCTGAAGGACGGCAGGCGAGTGGGCGTTGAGGTCAAGCATGTCGACGCGCCGCGATTGACGCCATCGATGCGGGTTGCCATGAAGGACCTGAAGCTTGAGGCGCTTTACGTGGTCTATCCGGGTGCCCGGCGCTATTTCCTGGCCGCGGGAATTGAAGCTGTTCCTCTTCGGGCCATCCTGCCGGCGAGCGCGTGAGACCGTAGCATCACCAATCAGAGGCGCAGCCCGCGATGCTTGTCAGCTTGGCCGCGTCACCTGCACCGCGATGATCTTCGTCCCAGCGAGCGGACCGTACTGGAGTGTGCGGCTGGTTGAATCCTTCGTGGCCCGGCTGCCAGTAGCGCAGCCCGATCCGGAACTCTTACGGCCTGGCCGATGTGGCCATGACGCTGGTCCCTCGGCGGTTGCACAATCTGTACAACCGGTGGGAGTGACTGCTAGTGACAGTGCCACCGGCCCTGACCATCCGGGTGACACCCGTTCCGATCCACCGGGCCGTCGTGAGCGGTGCCGTAGACTGGGATGAGGCTCATGCTAAACAGCATGGCGACAGTCAAGAAGATCTTACAAACGCGCTTCGTGAACATTTCGCTCTCCCGGATTTCTGTTTCCGTTGATGAGCCACTTATGCACCAGGGGGTCGCTGAAATAGTTTGAATGAACATCCACGGGAGAAGCCAGAAGCTGCATGATCCTGAATCCGCGCAATCTGACGGATGCGTCTATCAACTCCAGCTTGTTCTCCTGAGCAGCCCATATATCCCTTGCGACTTCATTGTCTCTTCCATTGATGCGCTTGCCTTTGGAGCAGCTGTCGACAAACAGGGAGTTTCTCAGGGCGCGCCGCTCCTTCCCCAGAAGCTCCTCCCCCTCCTTCTTCGTTACGAGTTCCGTCATTCTGCTCTTTACGCGAGACTGTGCTTCTTCCTCTACCCGGTCTTTTGTCCCTTCGAGATCCTTCAGGACCGTCAAGTAGTACCAGCAGCTCAGGTTATAACTGAGCAGATCGTCCGGGTCGTGAAACGCGACGACCTGCAGGCGGGCTGTCTTCGCGGACTCTGCGTCGGTAGCGCCCGGGTCATGGCTGGCTTCCTTCACCCGCAATTCGAGAAACTTCTGGAACCCGTCCGCAAGATCATTATCGCCCCGGAATGGGGTCGTCACACCCGCGGCTAGCAGCGGCAACTGGTTCGTGAACACGAAGATACCCCGGATCGAGCGGGCAAACTCCGGGATTTTCCGGGCAAGAGCCTTGGGAAGGCCCTTCTCCAGCTTCGGATACTGGGCGCCGATGCGCTCGAACCTTTCCGAAATGACGTCCACCAGCTTCGGCCTGTCGGCGGTCAACGCTCGTCCGGCAGTCGCCGGCGAAGCCAGCAGTCCGAGGGAATCGAAGAGAATCTTCGTTCCCAGACTGTGCGACACCAGGTAGACGTCGTTCTCCTGGTCGAACGGATCCGCCGCGGTCTCAAGATGCTTCTTCGTGCAGGCAAAGGGATAGTCGGTATAGGGCGATCGGCTGTTCGCAAATGTCAGGCAGAAGGCCTGCAGAACATCGTAGTTGACCAGCACACCGCTGTCGCTGAGGTAGGCGACGGCATCGGCGATCCCGATGTTTACGATGTTCGACTTCAGATTCTGGTTCAGGGGATGCGCGCTCGCCAGGTTGTTGAAGTGCTCGACGCTGTACAGAGACTGCTTGAGCCAGCGGGTTGCCGGGCTCCAGGTGACCTCGTATATGCGGACGAAGCGCCCGGAATCGGTTTTCTTCTCGAACCGCCTGACGAAGCCCACGACATACCTGCCCTGTCCCTTCCTGTAGTCCGCGGCAGGCGACCTTTCGACATAGAGCTTGTGGCAGCTGACGCTGGTTGGGCTCTCGGTTTTTCTGGCTCTATCCGAATAGTTCATTGCGTAGCAGAGCTGATCCTGGGCGAGAACCAGGGTTTCCAGGTCTTTGCCCGAATTCATCGGGGGCTGCCCCGCTGCGTGTCGTGCGGTGAACGCTTGGTCGAAGTCGCAGCCCCCGTTGCGCCATGGAAAGCGAAACTGATCGTACTGCTGACCGTCCGACGAGGGCTCCAACGGAGGGTCGTAACGTCCTCCATCGCCCACATAACGCTGATACACGTCCCTGATCGATTCGGTATTCGAACCGGTCAATTCCTTCATCAAGTCACTTACCAGGCTGTCGGCATAGCCGATGCAGTGATGACCGATACCGTGGACGATGATGATGCTGGTGTTGCGCTTGATCGGCGCCCCGATGCCTGCGAACTTGTCCTCCTCGATCAATCTTGTGCTGGTCCACGATGGAGCGAACGCAACGCCAAAGACGAGAACCAGCACCCCGATAGGAAGGAGGAGAGCGGTCAGCAATGCACTCCCGGTGCTTATCACACCCTGTCGCGTCCGTTCGGAGAGCTTACCCATGATCTTTCTCCTTCCCGCTGCCCCCCGGCAAGACCTCGGGGCTGCGTTCGACTGCCTCAACATAGTCCGGAAATTACCTCGGAGCAAGACGCCGAAGGTTATTTCATCGGCAAGCTAGCGGGGCTTACCGGAGCAGGTAGTCCGAAACGAATCTCTCGAGCGTGGGCACCTCGAAGGCAGATCGGTCGGCGACGAATTGAAGCGCATTGGCTACGCCGGCAAGGCGCCGCCCGGCAGGGCGGTAGCGGTCTACTTCGAAGCGCACATCGTGCTGGCTATAGTCAATCCGCGGCGCACGCGCACCCGATTCACCAAGGAATTCAAGCTCGAGGCGGTGCGGCTGCTGGAGTTAGGGCAGAAGCCGGCGACGCAACTCGCCCTTGAGCTGAATGTGGCCCGCAATCAGCTCTACAAATGGCAAGCGCAGCTGCCGATAAAGGACATTAAGGTACATAACTTTTGATGACTCCGACGAGACGTTCGGAAGCGATGCTCAAGGCAATCGGTATTCGATTTGTAAGTGGTAACGGCGTATTTTTCTGATCGGGCGATAACTGGCTGCTGCCAGTGTGCGGCATCTGATTTTCGGCTGGCGAGTGCGGCTATGGGAACACGAGCCAGTCGCCCAGGGCCGCATGCCAAATGGTTGAATGATTGTTTCGTCTTGATTTGTCTTGAGGATAGTCTTTTTTGTAGGATCCACTATTCTCCTGAAGGAAGTAGGGGGAGGTAGAAGCCTATGCCACAACTACGGTACGGAGGCAAGAAGGGACAGGCGGTTCAATACGAGGTCGACCCGGAACTGGTCGCGGTCCGCACACGCAGCAAGCGCTCGTTCCGCGGCGGTCCCGCGCCGCGGCCGGAGGCGGCATTGTTGGAAGAAATGGACCTAGTCGCAGAGTTTCCAGATGCCGGGGTGGAAGTCTACCGCAAGCGGCCAGGGGGACGCGTATCGGTGGATACGCTCCGAGACGCACTGAGAAAAGCGCCCGACACACGTTTCGCAGGACGCGTGCTGGTTGAAGTGCGGTCGAAGGAACCAGTGGTCTACACGGAGAACATCTTTGTGAAGTTTCGTGACGAGGAGGAGTGGGAGGACTGTGTGGAAGTGCTGCGGCAGGCCGGGCTCACGGTCAAACGTGAACTGGCGTACGCCACCAATGCTTTTTTCGGAGCAGCGCCAGAAGGGACCGGCCAATCGGTATTTGCGATCGCCAACGCGTTACTGGAGCGAGAAGACGTTGAGTACTGCCATCCGGAGGTTGTGCAGCCGGCAATGCGGCGGACCATCTTCGCTCAGCAGTGGCATTTGAAGACCACGACGACAAACGGACAAACAGTCGCGGCGAGTGCGAATGTCGAAGCGGCGCATGCGATCACGCAAGGGGAGGGGGTCTCGATCGCGGTGATCGACGATGGGTTCGACTTGGCCCATGAGGAGTTTTCTAGTTCCGGAAAGATCGTCGCGGCACAAGACTTTCGGAGTCTAGACAACGATCCAAGTCCCGGGCCGGGCGACGATCATGGAACAGCTTGCGCCGGCGTGGCGTGTGCCGACGGCCGATTCGGCGCCTCAGGTGTGGCCCCAAAGGCGAGACTGATGCCACTGCGCATGCCGTTTTCGCTGAACTCACAGCGGCTAGCAGATGCATTCGTGTGGGCCGCAGATCGCGGGGCTGATGTGATCTCCAATAGCTGGGGGCCTCCTGATGGCCCTTGGTTTCAGCCGGAAGATCCCAGACATTTGCGATCGTTCCCACTACCGGACAACATACGGCTGGCCGTCGACTATGCGGCCGACAACGGCCGTGGCGGTAAGGGCTGCGTGATCCTGTTTGCCGCCGGGAATGGCAATGAAAGTGTCGACCTGGACGGATACGCCAGCTATGGGAAGGTACTCGCGGTGGCGGCGTGCAACGATCGCGGCAAACGAAGCGTGTACAGCGACTTTGGCAACGCGGTCTTCTGCAGCTTCCCGAGCAACGACTTCGGGTTTCCGCCGGAAGGCAGGCCGGATCCCTTAACGCCGGGCATCTGGACTATCGACCGCACGGGTCGTGCGGGTTACAACCCTGATCCGGACACTGGCCAGATCGCTGGGGATGCCGATCTTAAGTACACCAATGGGTTTGGAGGCACTTCTAGCGCCTGTCCCGGAGCGGCAGGGGTGGCAGCACTGGTCATTGCCCGGAATCCAGCTCTGCGCCGGCAGGAAGTGAAGGAGATCCTGAAGCAGTCGTGCGACCGCATCGATCCGTCAGGAGGCACCTACGATGCCACTGGACACAGCAAGAAGTACGGATACGGGAGGTTAAACGCGGAAACGGCGGTCCGGCAGGCCTTGCCCTCGGAGGGTCCGGCTACGGTACGGATCCAGAAGTCGTTTACCGAGCCGATCGTGGATCTTCAGACTTCGACGGTAGAGCTCGAGGTGACGGAAACGGCTCCGTTAACCAGCATTCAAGTCAGTGTCGAAATTGAACACACCTACATTGGCGACTTGGTGATCACGGTCATCCCGCCACGGGCAATGGCCGCTCGGTCGGTGGTATTGCACGATCGTAAGGGCGGCCGGACAGTGAATCTGCGCCGGACCTATGACTCAGTCGTGACGCCGCGCCTAGCTGAGTACGCGGGAAAGAGCGCGAAAGGATCGTGGAAACTTGAGGTCCGGGATAAGGCACGGATCGACTCGGGTCTGATCCGCCAGTTCGCGCTGGAGCTGCGTATCTCCAGCAAAAGACCGAGAAACGTCGATAAGAGGACTCGCAAAGCTAGGGGTTAAGAGAAATGAGGGAGGTGGCTTTTGAGCTGAGAAAGAGGCGCCTTATCCTGTGTTCCGCATTGTTTCTTGTCCCAAGCGCTAGCTGTTAGATTCTGGTTCGTTGTTTCCTCCGGAATCCCTGATCTGAATCTCTATCAGTTTTGCTCCGGGGATAGGGGGAAGTGCGCAAATGGACGCCATCCTAGCGATCGCCGCTTGAATCTTTTCGTACTCGCCCGCATTACCCGCATACTGACGAACTGCCTCGTGGTATTGGTCTGCAGCCTTTATCGTCTCAGATCTAAGTTCTTCCCTAGCGAGAATAACGGAGGCCGCATCAAGACCCGTATCCTTCAGTGCATGCTGTAGGGTGTTTGTTGCACCTGACAACCCGCTCCACGCTGAAACAGTGGAGCCGGCCGCTTCCTTGGCGACCAGTGCGGGAGCAACTACGGCACCCGCCAACGTACCGGTGACAGCTATCCAAAATGACGCTCGTCGACCGCCATCTGCCTTAACCTCCCGCTTGTATAGCTCAGCCGAACAGGTGGCGAGTACGCGATTGAAATCCTCCGCGGCGCTTTTACGGACTTCGTCCTTCAGTTCTCGCAATTGGTCCGACGAAGCCGCCGGCCCAAACTGCGTTACTTTGGCGTCTACAGTGTCCTTCATGCGGTTTAGCGACGGCGTAGGATTGGCTACAACTCCAGCGGGCCTGTCAGCAGTAGTTTTGCAACCCACTAAGGAACCAGTTACTAAGGACGCGGCAAGAAGATACTGAGCTATGCTATTGCCATTCTTACGCTTTGCGTGGGCAAAGATATACACGGTCTCTCCTCCTCCAGATCTCTTTAGGGGTTGACCGAGCGAACCCTGTTGCGCCTCCTCGGCGTATAGCTCACAGGCCTTAGGAAGGCAAGCTCGGACCCCTCCAGTGGCTGGCAAGATTGTATCCTGAAAAAATATACAGATGGCATACTTTGTCTAGTCCAGAGGAAGTAGGGTAAGCGATCTGCGGTAAATCTCCGAATCTTGAGCGGCCAGTATTCGGCCACTCGGCCCAGGTCTGCCGGGCTGGCTGCGGATGTATGAGCGCGATAGCCCCGGAACCTAGCCACTGGGTGCGAACCTGCGTGACCAACCAGGATGGGCTCTTCAGGGTAGACGTTCTCTTGATAGCTCTCTGCTAACCGTGCCTCTCTTGTGACCTAAGTCTTTGTCACGCGGAGAGCAAGGTCTAAACGGCACGGTTGCCGACGAGAGCCAGTCGAGAGTGAAGGTCCATCAGTCTGGCGGGCTACGTCTTAATCCATTTCTGCGTCACCCCGGTGATGAAGTCCGCGCCAGCGTAACCAGCCCCGACAAAACCGAACAGAAGCTCCTTGCTGATATCTATATCCGGTCCGTACTGGAGAACTGCTGCCAAACCTCCGGCCAAACCTCCTATCAATAAGCTGAAGCCCAATTCTTTGCCGTTGAACCAGTTCGGCACTGGCAGGTTGGGGTTTGCCTGTTTCGCTTCCTTCGCATCGTCCAGCTCTTTCTTAATGCCTACCACAGCTCGGAGTCCTTGGCCCGCCAAACCCAAAAGAATCCCCAGCGTTACAAGCACTAGTGCCTGACTTGCGTCCATAACTAAGGCTCCTTTCAAGTAATTCGTCCTCGTCCGCCTCGATCCCGTCTCTGCTTCATTACTTCCAATTGGTAGTGTTGGCCCTTGCATATCGGCTCGCGCAGCCCGAGCGCGATCAGTGTAGAGTGGAATGCCGGAGCCGCAACCTTCTTCGGGTGAGGGCATCCAGCACGTTCCGAAGCGCGGCTTCTCGCTTCGCCTTCTCTTCTCCAGTTCCTGATGCAGCCAGGATGCCGGGCTTGTATAAGCCGTCAGTACTTGGGCCGGGGTGAGGAAGTCGCCCACTCTTTTCTGGTCACCATCCACCGATGTGCCAATTACCATCAAGTTATTGGGGAACGCGTTATTCTCGCTAAACCTTAACTCCGGGTCCGGCCTGCGCGCGCCGCAACCTTGGCCTTCGGGGTGCCCGAGTCCGAGGACATGCCCAAGTTCATGCGCGAGCCTTCCAGGAAACGGTGGCAGATTTCGAGCAAGCAACACAACGTTGTTTGGCTTCGACGGAGCCATGCATCCGTCGTACCGATCCTCTCGTGTCTTCTGGCATGCCACACCCTCGAGAGATACGCCAAACACACTTCCCGCGTAGTAGAGATTGATCCTGTTTTCGTCGTAAGCGATCTCGCGGTACACGGGTGCTCGGCAGGCCCCATCGCTGTCGCAGGAGGAGCTTTGAAGGCAGCCGATGGCCGGCCAACTTTCCTTCCGACAGTTGCCGTCTATGGGGGGGCTTCGGCAAAAGCATTTCAGCCTCTCCTGCAGGTTCCGTCCAGTGGCTGATGGATCTCTGCTGTCGGTGAACGAAGCCAGCCGCAGCTTGATACCCAGGAGCGCTCGAGCATAGATCTGATTCGTCTCCTCCAGCTCGGCCTCGACCTGCTGTCGGGTCGTTCTATCGTCAAGAACCCAGACTGCGACGTCCAACTCAACCGGCGCCGGAAGCCGGTGTGGAATCGATGAAGGTGCTGTGGCCATGTACATGCTTGCGTTTGGTGACAGCAAGAGAAGTTGCTCTCCTTCCCCGACGTCCTCCAGAGCTTGGGCGGAGTCCCGGTCATCCACAAGCAATTCATGGCGAGGCAAAGAACTGGTTGTAACGGCCCGTGATAGCAGCGCGACTCCTCCGGCAGCGGTCACCGGAAAACGACGGCGCTCCGGACACGAGCGGACCACATATTCGGTAGTGATCTCTTCGACTTCGGTTGCGCTGCAGGCTGTGGAGCTAGCCACGCTCCACTCAGTTCTGAGGCTTGCGACAACGCTCGGTGCGGCACCGTGAGGTTGTGTGGCCTGAGACTCCCTAACGTGCCGGGCAAATGCCGTTTTCGCAGCAACGGCTATCATGGGGTCGGCTTCACAGGAGATCGACATTTCCTTCGAAGCGCCATTCTTCAGTTCCAGGGCATTGGGCCAACCAAACGGTGTGGTCAGAACGAGGAGTGGGTCAGAACCCGAGGGTCCCGCTATCGAAGCTGTGAACTTGCCTCGCACGGCGCCGGCATTGCATCTCTTGCACTTTTCTGAGATCAAGCTTGCCGGGGCGGTGAAAGCAGGCAGACCCATCTGGTCGATGCTGGTATCGCACAAACTTAACTCCTGCAATTCCACTCGCTGAGCGTTGCTTGCAGAGAAAGGCGATACGAGAAGCACCGACAACATGATCGCCAGGCAACCCCGGATCGTTGGACTACACGGGGATCTTGTCAGGGCGTTTCGCACAGTGCCTCAATGAATCGGCCACGTCATTGATCTGCCCAACGCGCGATCCGGGACGGGCCGTCCCCGGACCGCGCTCAGGATCCTGACCGATCATTTACATCCGGGCAGACAGTACGCGCCGTTCGGACCGTAGACCGTACACCGAGTCGGACAGGGACCACCGCCTGGAATTGGTATTCCGAGGTCTTTTACCTTACGGACCGTTCCGGGTTGAATGCTTTCTAGCGCGACGATCCGCGAATCCGCGTCCATATAGAGCGCTACCAATGCATTATTCGTCGGAACGGTGATGTCGGGCACTCTGTTGACTCTGGTGGCATCGAACTGTGGGGTTCGTATTGTCGGCCGGTCATGCTTGTGACTTACGCCTTGGATCTGACGACTTATGCCTGGTGGAGGAAGGAACTCTGCCGCCACCACTGTGAACGTCTGATCAAGATAGAAGGCGACGAGGGCTTCGCCAGCAGGGACAGTTACTTGAGCCATTGGTAAAACCTCCTCTGTTTGTCAAGCCAGCCATGGGCCGGCGATATGGATCGGCTCCACGCCTGGGGGATAGATCCCTTCATCGCGGAACCCCTCACTCGTTGTTTCATCACTCTTCATGATCAGAACCTGATTCCCACTCTCGCCAGGAGAGTGCGTCGTGGAACTATCTGGGTGTTCTCCCGATCCTGCAGTAGAGCATCCTGGGTGGCGAGATCCTGGTAGCGGAAATGCCTGTCAGCCAGATTCTTGCCCTCTATCGAGAAAACGAGCTGGTGTCTTGGCGCCCTGAAACTCAGGCTAAGGTCCAACAGCCACGCACGTTCTGACGCCCCTACAAAGGTGAAGGGCGCCCCAAGCGGGTCTGAGAACTTCCCTCTTTGCTGGACTCTCCACAGGGTGACTCCGGCAGAAAGCCCGTTTCTGCCAAACCAGCGGACCGTAGTCGGCAACTCCCAAGATTCAAGCAACGTGAAGCCTTCGACTCCAGCGAACCCCTCGGGGCGAACATATCGTCCGAATTTCATGCCCAACGAGGTACTCAGCGCTTTGGTCGGTAGCCACGTCAGGTACCCGTACGTCTCTGTCTCCTGCCAGTCGTAATATTCGATGACCGTTGGTGCAATCGTGAGGTGTACTAGGACATTGCGATCCACCGCGCTAAGCCCGGTGAAGACGGTCTCGGATACTCGTTGATCTATGGACGCGCCGCGGGTTCGAACCTTGGCGCTCGATTGATCGTTGTAGAGTTGATGAAACCCGGCAACCTGTGTGGGTTCGAGACCCGTTCTGGCATTGGCTCTGGGCGTGAGCAGATGAAAACTTGCGACCCGTACTCTCGTATCCGGAGAGGGTACCCAGACGAGACCGAGTTTCGGGCTCGTGTAGGATATTTCGAGCTCGCGCGATTTCAGACTGTCATAAGTAGCCCCTAATTGTGGGATCAACGTAGCGCCAAAGAGTGGAACAGAGGCATAGACGTATGCGCTGAACTGAGCTTCCCCTGAAATTTCGTCTTCCATCGATCTGCGGATAGGATGACGAAATGGAGGGAATGGATGTTCAAGATACCGAAGCAGGAATACACCGTCGAGTTCAAGCAGTTGGCGGTCAAGC
>Ga0187893_10006815_pt1 | contig 19209 bp, 20 predicted proteins | sample MA1701074metaG_FD_139574 | JGI IMG/M metagenome (GOLD analysis project Ga0187893, IMG submission 139574) | White microbial mat communities from a basaltic lava cave in the Kipuka Kanohina Cave System on the Island of Hawaii, USA - MA170107-4 metaG ... | reverse complement strand
TTGTCGCGCTCGACGACGGCCGTGGAGAGGCCCAGCTGCGCCGCGCGGATGGCCGCCACGTAGCCCGCCGGGCCGCCGCCGAGCACGATCACGTCGAATTGATGGGTCACGGTCTTCCCCTAGAGCATCGCCAAAGGGTTTTCCAGCATCCCCGTCAACGTTTGCAAGAACGCCGCGCCCGTCGCGCCGTCGATCACCCGATGGTCGCACGACAGGGTCAGCCGCAGGCGGCGGCGCACCGTCATTTGGCCCTCCAGCGCCACGGGCTTCGGCGTGATCGATCCCACCGCCAGGATCGCGGCCTCCGGCGGGTTGATCACGGCCGTGAACTGATCGATCCCGAACATCCCCAGGTTAGAGATCGAGAACGTCGCGCCCGTGTACTCCTCGGGCTTGAGGCGCCGGCTCCGGGCCCGCTCCGCCAGCTCCCGCGCCGCCGCGCCGATCTCCGCGAGGGACCGGCGATCGGCGTGGCGAATGACCGGCGTGATGAGCCCATCCTCGATGGCGACGGCCATCCCGATGTGCACGTCGCGCCACCGGCGGATGTGATCCTCCTGGAACCAGGCGTTGCAGGCCGGATGCCGGGTGAGCGCGAGGGCCGTCGCCTTGATGATGATGTCGTTGAACGACACCCGAGCCTCGCCCTCGCGCCCGCGGTTCAGCGCCTCGCGCGCTTCGGCCGCGCGTTCCATATCCGCCTCGGCCGTGAGGAAGAAGTGCGGCACCGGCCCGAGCGACGTCACGAGCCGGCGGGCGATGGTCTTGCGAATCTGGGTGAGCGGGAGGTCGTCGTACCCCTCCCCTCCCACCGCCACTCCCGGGGCGCCGGGAGCAGGGAGCAGTACCCTCTGGTGCTCCACGGCTGGCGGTGGGCCTGAGGGTACTGCTCTGTGCTCCCTGCTCCCAACAGCGTCGAGATCCTTCCTCACCACCCGCCCCCCCGGCCCCGATCCCGACACCAGCTTCAGGTCCACGCCTTGCTCTCTGGCGATCCGCTTGGCGAGCGGGGATGCCTTGACCCGCGTCGCATCGGCGGGCGCGACGAGGGAGCCGGGAGCAGGGAGCGGTACCTCCCGGGTTACCGCGGGCCCTGGCGCACCGGTGGGTACTGCTCCCTGCTCCGTGCTCCCCGTACCAGCCACGACCTCCCCCGGCACCCCGATATACGCGACCACGGCCCCTACCGGCACCGTCGCCCCCTCGGCCGCCGCGATCTTCAGAAGCTGGCCGTCGGCGCGCGCCACCAGCTCCATCACCGCCTTGTCGGTCTCCACCTCCGCCAGCGTCTCGCCGGTCTTCACAGCATCGCCCTCGCGCCGGGTCCACTTGACCACGCGGCCTTCCTCCATCGTGGGCGAGAGTGCCTCCATGAAGACCTTGGTCGCCATGGCGCTAGTTGCGGTACAGCACCTGGCGCGCCGCCGCCACGATCTTCTCCGGCGACGGCTTGGCCGCCCGCTCGAGCTGCTTGCTGTAGGGCATGGGGACGTCGGCCTGGGTCACGCGCAGCACCGGCGCATCGAGGTGGTCGAACGCCTCGCGTTGAATCACGTCGACCACCTGCGCTCCGACGCCGCAGTGGGGCCATCCCTCCTCGGCCACGACGCAGCGATTGGTCTTGGTGACGGAGCCGACGATGGCGTCGACGTCGAGCGGCCGCAGCGACCGCAGGTCCAGCACTTCGGCCGCCACACCCTGCTCGGCCAGCTGATCGGCGGCCTTGAGCGCCGGCGCGACGGTCTTGGAGTGGCACACAAGCGTCACGTCGCCGCCCGCGCGCTTCACCTCGGCCACGCCGATCGGGGTCACGTATTCGCCCTCCGGCACCTCGCCCTTGGTGTTGTAGAGCATCTCGCCCTCGAGCACGATCACCGGATTGTCGTCGCGGATCGCCGCCTTGAGCAGGCCCTTGGCGTCGGCGGGCGTGGCCGGCGCCACGACCTTCAGTCCCGGGATGTGCGCCAGCCAGCTCTCCCAGGCCTGCGAGTGCTGCGCGGCCAGCTGCAGCGCCGCTCCGTTGGGACCGCGAAACACGATCGGGATGGGGAGCTGGCCGTTCGACATGTACAGCATCTTGGCCGCGGCATTGACGATCTGGTCGAGCGCCAGGAGGGCGAAGTTCCAGGTCATGAACTCGATCACCGGTCGCAGCCCGGCCATCGCCGCACCCACGCCGATCCCGGCAAACCCCAGCTCCGCGATGGGCGTGTCCACGACGCGCTGCGCCCCGAACTCCTCGAGCAGGCCGCGGGAGACCTTGTAGGCGCCCTGATACACGCCGACCTCTTCGCCCATGATGAACACCCCCGGGTCGCGCTGCATCTCCTCGCGCAGCGCCTGGTTGAGGGCGTCCCGGTAGGTGAGCGTGGGCATGTCAGTCGGCGAGCACGTGCCGCATGAGCTCGTCGGGATCCGGCTCGGGGCTCTCGTCGGCGAAGCGCACCGCCGCCTCGGCCTCCGCGTGGACCTCGGCGTCGATGGCGTCGAGCCCCGCCTGGTCGATCGCGCCGGCCTCCCGCAGCTGCCCTGCGAGCCGGGTGATCGGGTCCTGCTTCTTCTGCTCTTCGACCTCTTCCTTGGTGCGGTACACGCCGTGCAGCGGATCGGACATCGAGTGGCCCATGTAGCGGTAGGTGCGGACCTCGAGCAGCGTCGGGTGGCCGCCGTGGCGGGCGCGCTGCACCGCCCGCTCGGTGGCGTGCAGTACCTCGAGCACGTCCATCCCGTTCACCAGCTCGGCCGCCATGTCGTAGCTGCAGGCGTGCTCGACGACGTCGGTCACCGCCGCCACCCGCTCGAAGGCCGTGCCCATGCCGTAGCGGTTGTTCTCGCACAGGAACACGACCGGCAGCTTCCACACCGACGCCATGTTGAGCGCCTCGTGAAACGCGCCGATGTTCACGGCGGCCTCGCCGAAGACGCAGAGGCAGACGTGGTCGCCGCCGCGGTACTTGATCGCGAACCCGAGCCCGGCCGCGAGCGGGATGTGGCCGCCGACGATCGCGTGGCCGCCCATGAACCGCTTGCTGATGTCGAACAGGTGCATCGAGCCGCCCTTGCCGCCGGCGCAGCCCGTCGCGCGGCCGAACAGCTCCGCCATGACGGCGCCCGCGTCGAGGCCGCGGGCCAGGGCCTGGCCGTGCTCGCGGTAGGAGCAGATCACGTAGTCGTCGTCGCGCAGCGCGGCGATGGCACCCACGGCCACGGCTTCCTGGCCGATGTAGAGATGGCAGAAGCCGCCGATCTTGCCGAGGGCATAGGCTTCGGCGGCCTTCTCCTCGAAGCGCCGGATGGCGAGCATCTGCCGCAGCATCCGCAGCCGGAGCGCGGTTTGGGCCTGGTCCGGTGTGGCTGGGGCGCTCGCGGTCGGCATTGGTGCGCGGGGGGTCAGCTCGCCGCCCCCGCGCTGGCGGCCTGCTCCCAGGCGTGGTAGCTCGAGCGCACGAGCGGGCCCGCCTCGACGTGGCGATAGCCGATCGCGAGCCCCAGGCGTCGCAGCTCCGCGAACTCGTCGGGCGTGTACCACCGGGCCACCGGCAGGTGGCCGCCGGAGGGCCGCAGATACTGCCCCACGGTCAGGATATCGACGCCCTGGGCGCGCAGGTCTCGCATCGCGGTCAGCAGCTCGTCCCATTCCTCGCCCAGGCCGCAGATGAGCCCCGACTTGGTGACCAGGTCCGGCGCGAGCGCCTTCGCCCGGCGCAGCAGCTCGAGCGCCCGCGCATAGCGGCCGCCCGGGCGCGCGATGCGATACAGTCGCTCGACCGTCTCGAGATTGTGGTTCAGGATGTCGGGACGCGCCTCGACCACGATGCGCAGCGCTGCGGCATCGCCCTTGAAGTCGGGGATCAGGACCTCGACCGAGCTGTCCGGCACCCGGCGGCGGATCTCGGCGATGGAGGCGGCGAAGATCTCGGCCCCGCCGTGGACCAGGTCATCGCGGTCCACGCTCGTGATCACGACGTGCCGCAGTCCGAGCCGCTCGACCGCCGCGGCGAGGCGGGCCGGCTCGGGCGCGTCGAGCCGGCGGGGCGTCCCGTGGGCCACCGCGCAGTAGGCGCAGTTCCGGGTGCACACGTCGCCCAGGATCATGAAGGTGGCCGCCCGGTGCTCCCAGCACTCCCCGATGTTGGGACAGTGCGCCTCCTCGCACACCGTGTGGAGCCGGAGATCCCGCATGAGGTGGCGCAGCCGGACGTAGTTCGGGCCCCCGGGAGCCTTCACCTTGAGCCAGGGTGGCTTGCGCTCAGCGAGGGCGACGGGGGCGGCGCGTCGGCTCGCGAGTTGGACCAGGGGCGGGGCGGGCGGCGCGGGCGGGGCGGCCATGGCGCGAAGATAGCGGCTTGCCGTGACCCGGGGTAGAGAATCTCGCCTTATTTCAACCGTCTGGTTGAGATTTCTGCTGCTCGTGAATCTTGCGCAGTTGCTCCTCGATCTCGGCGCTGGTACTCAGCGTCCCGTCGGCGATCTCGGCCAGCTCTGCGGCGTCGCGCCACTGTCGCTCGAGGTCCCGCAGCTCCGCCTGCTCGTCCACCGAAATCTCCAGGGCGAGGCGGCGGTGGGGGCGGATGACTTTGAGTGGCAAACCCTGGCCGGCGACCTGACGCACGAGTTGGTCGGATCCACCCGCTTCGTCGATGACCCCCGCCGCCTGGGCGGCGCGGCGGCGGCCGCTGCGGTTCGCGTTGAGGTAGGTCAGCCCCTGGCGCAGCGCCTGCGCCGCATCCGGCCCCGTGACCAGCGCCCCCTCGCGATGACAGTGTGGGCAGCTCAGCAGCACGGCCAGGTCCGTCCCCGGTTCCGGCACTACGCGGGCGAACTGCACGTGCCGGGCGCGCAGCGCCATCGCGGTGCCGCAGCGCTCGCACACCGGCGGCTCGAGCAGCGACACGCGGCGGTTGCCCACGATTCTGAGGTAGATCATGTCCGCGATGCCGGGGAGGTTCCACACGAACACGCCGAGGGAGCCGCCGGCGGCCACGTTCACAGCGATGGCGAGCCCGGCGATCGCGACGCCCGCCGGGACGACGACTTTCAAGCGGTCACGCCGGCGCGCCTGAAGGCGCTCGCCGTAGCGCCACGGGGCCAGCTCCGCGCGCGGCGGCCGGCCGACGCGCACCAGGTCGTAGCGGTTCCAGCGGATCAGGGCCACCTGGTCGGTCGCGGCGGCGACGCGCCCGTCCCGGGCGGCGCGGGCGAGCGCCTCGATGCGCTCCAGCCGCTCGTCCAGCGGCGCCAGGTTCCAGCGGGCGCAGCGCGGGCAGACGACCCAGAGTCGCCCGTTCCACTCGTCGAACGCGACGCGGCGCCCGACGCCGAGCCCGGAGGGGCCGCCGTCGCCATCGAGCTTCGCGTTGCAGAAGGCGCAGGTGCGATACATAGACCTCAGACGTCAGGCATCAGACATCAGCGCTCCGCCTCCCCGGGCTTGCGCCCGGGGTCAGCCAAATCGCTGAGGTCCCCATGAAGCAATATCCTCCGGCGTCGAGCCCGTGGTGAGGAGGTCGGCGATGACGTCGCCGGTGAGGGCGGCGAGCAGGATGCCGCTCCGTCCGTGTCCCGTGGCGTACCATAGCCCCGCCAGGCGCGGATCCGGTCCCACGATGGGCCGGCCGTCCGGCGTGACGGGGCGCAGGCCGGCCCACGCCCGTTCGACCGGAAGCGGGTCCAACGCCGGCAACAAGCGCCGCGCCTCGGTGAGGATCTGGGCCACGCCCTCCTCCGTCGTGCGGTGATCGAGCCCGACGTGCTCCATGGTGCTGCCGACCACGGCCCGCTCACCTCGGGCCAGCACGTACGAGTGATGATGGAAGAAGATTCCGCGGGGCACGGTCGCGGGCCACGCGCTGGCGACGAGCTGGCCGCGCACGGGCTCCACGGGCAGGGCCGGCGACATCCCGGCGAGCGGCGATGACCACGCGCCGGCGGCGATGACCGTGTGGCCGGTGCTCCAGGTCGTGGTGTGGGTGGCGACGCCCGTCGCGCGGTTGGCCGCGATGACGATTTGGTCCACCCGCTCCGTGACGATCGTCGCGCCGAGGCGCCGGGCGTCGGCCAGGAGCGCACGCGTGAGCGCCGGCGGGTCGAGCGCCCCGTCCTCCGGGGCGTACAGGGCGCCGCGGCACTCGTCGCTGAGGCCGGGCCAGCGCTCGCGCACGTCCGCGGGGTCGAGCCAGTCGGCGCGGAGACCGGCCTGCCGCTGGCGTGCGACGTCGTCGCGCAGGGCCGCGGCATCGGCGTCGGTGAGCGCGACGGATACGATGCCGGGGAGCCAAAGCCCGATGTCGATTCCGGTGGTATCTTTCAGTACCGGCGCGAGGTCGGTGTAGAGCGCGCGGCCGCGGACGCCGAGGGCCCGCCCCGGGTCGTCGCCGGGATCGATCTGGGCGGCGAGCATGCCGGCGGACGCCGGTGTGGCGGCGCCCGGCGCGGGGCCGGGCTCGAGCAGGACCACGCGCAGCCCGGCGCGGCTCGCGGCCCGGGCGCAGGCGGCACCGATGACGCCGCCGCCGACGACCGCTACGTCGGCGCTCGAAACTCCAGGCGCCATCGGGGCGTACGACCGGAGGCTGGACCGGATTCTGCGGAGGGAGACATGTTCCGGAGCATACTGGGTTTCGCGATCCTCGCCGTGGTGGCGTGGCTCGCTCTGAAGTTGATCTTCGGCATCCTCGGCTCGCTCGCCGGGTTGGCGATGACGGTCCTGTGGCTCGCCGCGCTGGGGTTCCTGATCTACCTCGGGCTGCGGCTCGTCAGCCCGAGCACGGCGGATCGGCTGCGCGACGCGATCCGCGGGCGGCGCTCGGAGCCGTAAGGTCCGACCGCTCCCAGGGCAGCGGCTGGCTGGAGTGGGCGTGCACGATGCGCCACCCGGCCGGCCGCTGCTCGCGTCGGGGTCCGGTCCTCGCCCGAGCAGATTGATCAACTTACCGCCGAACGAGGGATTTGAAAGGCGCTCCCGGTCGAGCGGCCGTCGCCATCTCGGGACCAGCACGATCAGCGACGACACGCGGCTGGCGCGGCGCGGAGTCTTCGAGGAGTGCCGCACAGGCGCGCGGGGCCGCCGGGTGCTGAAGCGGACGCGGCACGACAGCGCCTGCCCCGTGAACGATGCCGAGTGTGCCAGTTACGTCGCGCGCACGGTGTGGGACGGCGAGCAAGGTGCTGTATGAGCTACGGGCGCTGAGCCAGGACCGCACCCAGGTCACGCTCCTCGAGTCGACGTACGCCTCGAGCACGAGCGCGCAGGGCGTGCGTTCGGCCTGGTGGCCTACACGCATGCGGGCGGGATCGATCAGCCGCGCTCGGGATCATCCGGGTGCGGATGGTGCAGCAGCCCGACCCGTGGGTCATGTTTCCCCATGCCAACTGGCGCGGGAGCTACGAGGGCGGGTCGCGCCGATGGCGGCAGCCCTCGACACTTGACCCGACCGCCGGTGTGATTACACTGTAATCACCATCATGAAGACCCGTCTCGTCCGCATCGGGAACTCGCGCGGCATCCGCCTGCCGAAACCCGTCATCGAGGAAGCGGGCCTCGTCGACGAGGTCGAATTGCGCGTCCGCCCTGGGGCGATTGTCATCGCGCCGGCCGCGGGCCCGCGCGCGGGTTGGGCCGAGGCGGCCCAGCGTCTCCGCGAGCGGGGCGGGGATGGCCTGCTTGAGCCGGCCACCCCTACCCGGTTCGACGACCAGGCGTGGACGTGGTAGCCGAGGCCCTGCGCCGCGGCGACGTCTGCCTCCTCAACCTCAGCCCCACGCGTGGCCGCGAGATCCGCAAGACGCGGCCGTGTGTCGTCGTCTCGCCCGACGAACTCAACGCTCATCTTCGCACTTTCATCGTGGCGCCGATGACCACCGGGGGCCATCCCTACCCCTTTCGGGTGCCATGCCGGTTCGGCGGCAAGGTCGGCCACGTGGTGCTGGACGAGCTGCGCACTGTCGATCAGGAACGGGTGCTGCGACCCCTCGGGCGGCTGGCGGCAGGTACCATGGCTCGCGTGCTGGCCATCCTGCAGGAGATGTTTGCTCCGTAGCGTCTGAACCAGGCTTCCTCGACGACCTCGCGCGCCGTGGGGGCGACATCGTACTCAACGTTCCGATCGACACGATCGATCCCACGTGCACGCTGGGAGAGGAGCGGCGATATCTGATGGACCAGTGGGGGTACGCGGTGGTGGACCGGTACACCCTGCGGGCGGCGGTGAGCCCGGGTGACTCTGACTGACGACTGACGACTGACGACTCTCCTACCGCTCCCAGGGCAGCGGCTGGCTGGAGTGGGCGTGCACGATGCGCCACCCGGCCGGCCGCTGCTCGCATATCACCGTCGCCCGGCCGACTTCGGCCAGGCGGCGCTCGAGATTGAACCACCGGTAGTCCATCATCACCCAGGCGAAGCGGCCCTGCAGGGTCACCGTCGAGGCCGCGATGGTGACCCGCCCGCCCGGCACGACGCCCGCGAAGCGCGGGGCGGCGACGCGAATCCGTGCGTTCGCCACGACGAGGGCATCGGAGGCGTACAGCGTGTCGGCGCTCCCGTCGCCCGCGGCGTCGAGCGTCAGGGCCGCCCGCGCCAGAGCCTCGGCTTGCCGGCTCGTCGCCGCGACGCTCGCCGCGACGGGCGCGGGCGGCGGGGCAGCGGGTCCGGCGCAGGAGGCCAGCGCCGCCGCGACGAGCGCCCCTGCGAGGGCGCGCCCGCCGCGGCGATCACCGGCCATCGAGCCGCCGCAGCAGTCCCCAGGTGATCAGGGGGACCATGATCTCGTGGTGCCCCGTGAGCTGCAGACCGCGCCCGCCCGCCAGGGTGGGGCGCTCGACCACGTTCATGCGTGGGCGGTAGTGCCGCTGCATGTCGCAATCGCAGGCCGTGAAGCCGGTGGGCCGGCCGGCGTTGAGGTTGCGGGCGATCGTCAGCGCCTTGAGGAATACCTCGGGCATCATGACCGCGCTCCCAAGGTTGAGCACGACCCCGCCATCGTGCAGGTCGGGCAGGGCGCCGGCGAGGCGGCGGAAGTCCCGGTGGCTGGTGGCGCCCAGCGCCGCGCCGTCCGCCGCCGGGTGCTGGTGGATGATGTCGGCGCCGACGGCGGCATGCACCGTCACGGGGACGCCGAGCGCGGCGCACGCGAGCAGCACGGCAGCGTCGCGGCCGGGGAGCGCCGGTCTCGCGGCGAGGGCGCGCGCCAGCGCTTCGCCCATGCCGCGGGATTCCCGGGCGCCCGCCGCGATGGCCGCGTTCATGTCGCGGCCGGTTTCCTCCGCCATGCCGAAGGTCCCGTCGGCCAGGCCGGCCGCCACGTCCTCGCTGGTGCCGCCGTAGGCGGCAAGCTCGAAATCGTGAATCGCGGCGCTGCCGTTCATCGCCACGTGGGTCACGACGCGGCGCTCGAGCAGCGTCACCAGCAGCGGCCCGAGGCCCACCTTGATCACGTGTCCGCCCAGCATGACCACGACGGCGCGGCGGCCGGCGGCGGCGGCGAGCCGATCGACGAGCTCGCGCAGGTCGCGGGCCGCGAGGACGTCGGGCAGCGCGTCCCAGAAGGCGCCGAAGCCGGGGTCGGCGCCGGGGGCGGGGGGGTGGGCGAGGAGGGAGGGGTCGACTTTGTTGGGGCGCTGCGCGATCGGCACGGTGCGGAGGCGCGCGACATCCGCCTCGCGGTACTCGGTCATGGCTGCTCCGGGAGAGTGTACTCCTTGAGCTTCAGCGTGACCTGGCCGAACGAGAAGCTGGATTGCAGCGCCAGCATGACGCGGCGGTCGTCGTCGGACAGCCACATCAGCGCGTCGGCCTTCTCCGCGAAGATCCCGCGGCCCCGCGGAATGACGGGGCGGATGACGATGGCGTTCCACTTGCGTCCCGCGACGTTGACGCGCTCGCGCTTGACGACGTGGACGATGACGGGATTGCGGTCCGGTCGGAAGTAGCGGCGAAACTCGTAGCGCTTGCCCAGCTCGAGCGGGACCGTGCGGATCCAATAGAGGAAGGCGGCGTCGTCGAGGGGTTGCTCCACCGTCGCGAGGGCGGTATCGCGTCCCTCCTCCCGGTAGATCCCCGAGTCGGGGAAGATGTCGTAGCGGCGGTGGCGCTCCTTGCCGCGCTCCTCGGTGTCCTGCACGAAGCGGCGCGAGGCGAAGTCGGCCCGCCCCACCCACGACTCCATGGTCTGCGTGAGCTGGTACCACAGCGCCCCGCCGCGCAACCGGAAGCGGAAGCGCACGGTCTCGACGCCGTGGATCGTGTCGATCCCGGCCACTTCCATCGTCGCCTGGCCGACGTTGAGGATGCCGAACTTCGCCTGGTAGCGGAACCGCTCACCCACGGGGAACGGCACGGCGGGCGCGGCCGGTGGCGGAGGAGGGGACGGCGGGGCCACGCTGTCGGATGCGAGCGGCGCGGGCGGCGGCGCGCTGGTGGTATCCTGGGCGCGGCTCGCCGCGGGGAGCGCCAGGAGCGTCAGGAGCGCCGCCGCGCCGCGGGCCGCTCGGATCGCGGGTCGCGCCCGCCACGCGGCCACGAGCTGCCGCAGCGGGTGGACGCGGGAGGGCCGCTGATGCAGGTCATACCGGGCCGCTGCGGGCACCGCCTCCACGCGCCGCGCGTGCGGCGCCAGCCGCGCCACCAGCTCCGCGCTGGCGCACCACCCGTCGGTCGTGAGCAGCGCCCCGGTGGGGTCCGCCTGCCGCACCGCCTGCCGCAGCACGATGAGGCGCAGGGCCAGGAAGCCGGACACCGAATCCCGCACACCCGGCACCGGCAAGAGCCGCGGCGCCCAGCGGCGCGCCCAGCGCAGCGCCCGCGGCGCGCCCGCCAGGGGGCCCACGTGCTCCGCGACCGCGAGGTCGGCCCCGGACTCGAGGCGCTTCACCAGGTCCTCCATCGCGTCTGGTCCGTGCATGAAATCGGCGTGCAGCGTGACGGCGCAGTCGCGCTTCGGCCGATCGGTGCGCTGCAGGGCGAGCCGCAGCAGCGCCTCGAGACTCGGCCCGTACCCGCGACGCTCCGCGTGACGGAGCACCGTCATGGGCAGCACCCGCGCGTAGGCCGCCAGCACGTCCGCCGTGCCATCGGTGGATCCGTCATCGCACACCAGCAGGTGGTACTCGCGCGGGAATCGCGTGAAGACCTGCCGCACCTTCCACAGGACCAGGCCGGCGGTGCGGGCCTCGTTGTGCACCGGGACACAGACGTAGATCATCGTGCTGCAATCTAGTGTTACGGGTCGTCAGTCGTCAGTTGTCAGCCCGCGGTACACGTCGAGGACCCCCTGGGCCATGGCGGCCGCGGTGAAGCGCGCGGGCAGCGGGACCGGCGCCGGGTGGTCCAGGGTCGTCACCACCAGGCGCGCGAGTGCGGCGTGATCGCCGACCGGGACCACGCACGCCTCCGGCACGATCTCGGGCAGGCCCCCGCCGGACGTGGCGACGACCGGCTGCTCCAGCGCCAGCGCATGGAGCACGACGCTGCCCAGCCCCTCCTGCCGCGACGACATCACGACCACCTGGGCTTCGCGGATCAGCGGGTCCGCCTGCTCGACGTACCCCAGCAGGTGCACGCGATGGCCGACGCCGAGGGCGGCGATCTCGGCCTCCAGGGTGGGTCGCAGCTCGCCCTCCCCGACCACGACCCAGTGCAGGTCGGGCCGCAGCGCCAGGGCGTCGCGGGCCGCCCGGATCAGCGTGTGCTGGTCCTTCTCCGGCGCGAGCGCCGCGACGTTCACCGCGAGGGGCGTCTCGGGCGGCAGGCCGAGCCGGTGGCGCAGGTGGAACGGTGCGGCCGCCGCGCGCCGCACCTCATCCGGATCGATGCCGTCCGGGACGACGGCGATGCGGGCGAGCGGCAGACCATCCGCGACGAGCGCCGCCTTCACGGCCTCTGAGATCGCGATCACGCGGTCGACGCGGTGCAACGGACTCCGGCCGAAGCGGCGCCGGATAGAGAAGACCACGCGCCGGGTCGCCACGAGCCGCGGCGCGCGGCCGCCGCCGGCTCGCAGCCGCAGACCCGCCAGGGCGCGGGCCCAGAGCGCGACCACGAGCGCGTGGCTGTTGTGCGCGTGCACGATGTCGGGCCGGAAGGCGGCGATCTCGGCGGTGACGCGGGCGCAGGCGCGGGGATCGAGCGACGGCCCCCAGGTCGCCTCGCGCACGGTCGCGCCCCCGGCCGCGGCGCGGCGGGCGAGCTCGCTGCCGCGCGCCGTGACGAGCCGCAGCGTGAGGTCCGGCACCCGCCCCAGCTCGCGACACAGCAGGCGCACCTGGTTCTGGCCGCCCCGCCATTCACGGCCGGCATCCACTTCCAGGACCCGCACGGTCGGTCAGCCCGGCCGGTGTGCGACGCTCGCCAACACGGTGCGCAGCTCGGCGAGCGTGAACGGCTTGTGCAGGTAGGGACGTCCGAGCGATTCCAGGAAGTCGAGGGTGTCGCCGCGCACCGTGTCCCCGGTCGCGAAGATGAGCCGCTCGGCCAGGTCGGGGTGCCGCTGCTGGAGGACCTCGAAGACCTCCCGACCGCCGAGCCGCGGCATCCGGAGATCGCAGATGATCGCGTCGAAGCGATCCCCCTGGGCCAGGTCCAGCGCCTCGCTGCCGTCGCTGGCCACGACGACGCCATGCCCCCAGCTCTCGAGGGTGGCGCGCATGTAGTGGAGAATCGGCGGCTCGTCGTCCACCACGAGCACGCGGAGCGGGCCCGCGATCGCGGCGGTCGGCGCCGGGATCGACGTGCGCGCGGGGCGGCCCGCGCCCGGCAGCTCGACCGTGAACGTCGCGCCACCGCCCGGGGTGGTCTCGAGCGTGATCCGGCCGCCGTGCTCCTTGACGATGCCCTGGCAGATCGAGAGGCCCAGCCCCGTGCCCTCTCCCTCGGCCTTGGTGGTGAAGAACGGGTCGAACACGCGCGCCGCGATTTCGCCGGGGACGCCCGGGCCGTCGTCCGCCACGCTCACCGCGAGGCCGCCGGGTCGCGGGCGCGCCGTCACCCACAGACGGCCCGGCCGTCCCGTGGTCGCGATCGCCTGCGCGGCGTTCGAGAAGAGGTTCAGGAATACCTGCTTGATCTGGTTCGCGTTGATCGCGACGTCGGGCAGCTCGGTGGCGACCTCCAGCGTGACGTCGACCCGGCGCGTCATCAGCTCGTTGCGCAGCAGCGCCAGCGTGGACTCCAGGACCGGCCGGATCGGCTGCACGCGGCGCTCGCTCTCCTGCCGGCGCGCGAAGGACAGGAGGTTGCGCACGATGTTGGCCGCCCGCTCGGCTTCCTGGCGGATGAGGCGCAGCGGCTCCCGCAGCGCCGCCGGGACCGCCGACTCGTGCAGGAAGTCGCTGAAGCCGACCACGGAGGTCAACGGGGTGTTGAGATCGTGCGCCACGCCGGCGATGAGCTGGCCGATCGCCGACATCTTCTCGGACTGGATCAGCTGGTCCGCCAGCCGTCGCCGCTCCGTGTGATCCTCGAACATCAGGACGGCGGCGCCGGCGTCGGCCATGGGAATCGCGTTGACCAGGAGGATGCGGTCACCCGCCCGGATCTCGAGCGACGGCGCCCCGGGCAGCGCGAGCGCGCGGGCGACGACATCGGCCCACGCGGCCGGCATGAGGCCGAGCCAGTCGCGGCCGGGCAGCGCGGTCACCGGCTGGTGCACGAGCTCCGCGAACACGCGATTGGCGCGACGCACCACACCCTGGTCGTCCACGATGCAGATCGCGTGGGAGATGGCGTCCACTGTCAGCTCCCACTCGCGCTTGCCCGTGGACAGGAGATCGAACAGCCGCGCGTTCTGGAGCGCGATCCCCGCCTGGGCGACGGCCGCTGTGACCCACTCCCGCTCCGTGGGGCCGTAGGCGTCGGGGGTCACCGAGCCCAGGGACACGGCGCCGATGGCGCGGCCCAGCGCGAGGATCGGCGCGCCGATCCACGACGCCGGGGCCTGAGGGCCGAGGTCGATGCGGGCGTCCGACGGATCGGGGATCTCCCGGCCCCGCACCAGTGGTCCGCGCCGCAGCGCCAGGTGCAGCAGCGCCTCCTCGCCGCCCGCCGGCGCGTCGCCGACGCGGTACGCCACCCGCAGCGTGCTGGTGTCGAGGTCGAGCAGCATCACCTCGAGCCGGTCCGGCGCGAGCGTTTCCGTCAGGGCGGCGGCGAGCAGCTCCACGACCGTGTCGGGGCGGTGCGCGCCGGTCAGCTGCCGGGCGAGCACGGTGAGCCGCTCGAGGAGGCGGGGTGCCGTGCTCGGGCCCAGGCTGACGCTCATGATCCGGGCGGTGGTGCGGCCGGCGGCGGCCCCAGCAGGGGGCACCGGGGGTTGCTCACGCTCGCCCAATCCACGAGGACGCCGTAGAGCGGGACCGTGAGGCCGCCGGCGGACACGGTGCCGAGGGCCGGATAGTCCTGGGGGCCTTCGCGGTTATACACGAGCACGCCGACGGCGCGCTGCGAGGTGTCGTCCACCACGAGCACGGCGTAGCCCGGCTGGGCCGGGAAGCGCGGCCCCTCGAACGTCATGGCGATGCGCTCCCCATCGTCGCGCACGAGCACGGCGCCCATGGCCTCGCCGGCGACCCGCGCGGGGAGGGTGTCGACGAGGCCCCGGGGCGGCGTCGCGATCAGTGCCCGCGGAACGGTCATGCGCTGCGCGATCGCGCTCGGTCCGATGAGCAACGCCATCCCACAGGTCGGCGAGCCACCGCGCTCGCCCCCGCACGCCGCCGCGAGCAGCATGGCGACCGTGACCCCGGCACGCGGGCGGCTCACGGGGCGACGACCTCCGCGACCGCGGCCGGATACGCGGCGCCGGGGGCCACGCGACGGAACTCGACGCTGTCGCTGTCCGGGATCAGCGCCGCGCCCATACGGAGCGTGTCGCCCACCACCCACGCGGCGGTCGCGCCCCGCGTCCAGGTAGGGAGCAGGTAGCGGTAGGCCATGCGCCAGCGGCCCGGCTCGCCCGCGGCGCGACCCTGAAGCCGCGCCCGATCGGGCCGCCCGCGATGGCGGCGCTCGGTGACCGCGGTGACCCAGCCGCCCGCCTGCGTCGTGAAGGTGACCCGGAGAAAGGTGGTGGAGTCGAGCGCCACGGCGCGCACCGAGGGCGCGGGGCCCGACCGGAACACCCGGGACAACTCCCAGGTCCCCTCGATGCCAGCGTCGACGGTAGGGGGCAGAGCGGGGGCGGCGCACACCAGCAGCGGGAGAAGCGCGCGCATAGGGACCGGGGAATCTACTCGTGGATCCAGGTGGCGACCACCGAGACCGTGCGCACGGGCGCCAGCGTTTCGGGCACCAGGTTGTACTGGTAGTTCAGCACATTGGCCGCGATCAGCTGCAGCGACACCGGCCCGGCGGCCCAGCGGGCGCGCAGGTCCAGGACCGCCACGGGCACCCGCCGGTCGTCCACGAACCCCTCCAGCTCGATCGACTCCACGCGACTCGCATAGCGAAAGTCCGCGCCCAGCCCCACGGCTCCCAGCGCGTAGTCGCCGCTCAGGGTGACGAGGTGCCGGGGGCGGAAGGCGAGCGGCTCCTTGGCGGTCGAGTCGGTCGCCAGCTCACGGGCATCGAGGAATTGGTAGGCGGCCGTGAGCGTCAGCCGCGGGGTCAACGGGCTCGCGACCACCGCGGCGTCGAAGCCCAGGATGCGGGCGCGTGAGACGTTGCGCAGCTGGATCTTGGGCGCGCTGTCGACGAGCACGAGGGCGGGTTCGATGAGGTCGTACGCCTCGGTCCAGAACACCGCGGCGTCGAGCCGCGCGCCCGGCAGCGGCAGCGCGATCAGGTTCCCCAGCTCCGCCGACCACGCCGTCTCCGGCGTGAGGGCGGGGTTCGGGATGATCTCGAAGCCCAGCGCGAAGGTGTGCACGAACTGCTCGGCGAGCGTCGGCGCGCGGAAGCCCCGGCCCACCGATGCGCGCCAGGTGCCCGCCCCCGACGGCAGCACCGCGCCCACCCGTGGACTCACGACGGCGCTGGGACTGCCGCCGTCCACGGTGAGGTAGTCGACGCGCGCGCCCGCGGTCAGGCGCGCGGCGCCGAACCGCTGCTCGCCTTCGCCGTAGGCCGCGTACTCCCCCTGGGCATGGTCGCCGAAGATGTTGCTGCCCACGTCGGCGCGCGTCGCCTCGGCGCCCACGGTGACCACGGTGGCCTCGTTGGGGTGGGACTCGAGCCGCAGCTCGGCCCCGAGCCGGTTGGCGTCGGCGAACTCGTTCGCGCTGGGCCGGACGTCGATGAACTCAGTCCGCAGCCATGAGCCCCGCGCCAGCCAGGTGATCCGCTCGGACGGCGTGCGCGTGACGCTGGCGCTGAGGTAGCCCTTGCGGGAGTCGGTGTGGGCTCCGGTCTCCGTGGTGTCGATCTTGAACGGCTGGTAGGTCTGGCCGCGATCGTCGCATTCGCCGCGGGTGCACCAGGCGAGGGGCACCTGATAGTCGTGCACGGCCCAGGCGCCGGCGACGTCCACGCGCGTGTCGAGCGCCGGATACCACTCGGTCTTCGCGGCGACCTGCCAGTGGTCGGCCTCGTCCTGCTCGCGGTAGCCGTCGGCGTGGCGGGCGCCGGCGGCGAGGCGGGCGCGCAGCCGCTCGGTGCCGTAGGAGACCGAGGCGTCGACGCCGCCGTGCACGCCCGTGGCGTCGCGGAAGCGCCAGACGTCGTGCGGCGGGTCGGCGAACGTGCCGCCCGTGGCGCGCACGCGGGCGCTCAGGCCGATGGGCAGGTCGCGGGTGATGAGGTTGACGACGCCACCGAGCGCGGCCGAGCCGTACAGCGCCGACCCCGGTCCCTTGAGGATCTCGACCCGGTCGATCTGGTCGACGGGCAGGAGGTCCCAGTTGATCCCGCCGCGATCGCCCTGGTTCGAGGGCACGCCATCCACGAGCAGCAGCACGCGCGAGTTGATGCCCTGCACGTAGCCGGTGGAGCCGCGGATGTTCACCTGCCCGTTGAGGAACTGGACGCCGGGGGCCTTGTCGATCGCCTCGTCCACCGTGTTCACGGCGCGGCGGGTGATCTGGGAGTCGGCGATGAGTGCGACGCTCGTGACCGCGTTGTCGAGCAGCTGGGAGCGCTTGGCGGCGGTGACGATGACGGGGCCGAGGGCGAAGGTGTCCGCCAGGGCGCCGGAGGCGACCACGACGTCGACCTGGACCGAATCGCCGGCCGGCAGGTCCACGACATGCGTGCGGGAGCGATAGCCGATCTGCCGCACACGCAGCGTCACCCGGCCGGCGGGGATCCCGCCGAGGCGATACCGTCCGGCGCCGTCGGTCCGCGTCGCGATCGAATCCCCGGCGACCGAGACCAGCGCGCCGGCGAGGGGGCGCCCGGCGGGCTCGCGCACGGTGCCGAAGACGACGCCGGTCGCTTGGGCGACCGCGCCGCGCGGCAGCGCGCCGAGCCCGGCCGCGAGCGCGATCGCGGCGGCGCACGCCTTCAGCGGATGGTCACGCACGACACGAAGTACGACGACACCGAGCGCAGGCTGTCGAATTCCACGCGGAAGTCGACGCTGTCGACGCCCGTGCCGCTCACGACCACGGCGCCGGGCTGCGTGGTATCGGCGGGATCGCGGAAGTGGCCGGCCTCGCGCAGCAGCGCCGTATCGGCCACGGAGAACGTCAGGCTGCCGAGTTTCTTCCAGACGGCGAGGACCCACTCGTAGCGGCCGTCCGGCAGGGGCAGCGTATAGAAGGCGGTCGAGTCGGTGAACGGCACGGCGGGCGGTGGGAAGGGACGAAACGTGAACAGGTCGTTGCAGGTCTGGGGAAAGGTCTGGTAGGCGACCACGAAGACGTTGTCGGTCGAGTCCGGGATGGCGCCGCGGAACCGGATCGTGCCGCACACGCCGACGAAGCCCGCGGGACAGCTCGTGGGCACGGCCTCGGGCTCGAGGCCGCCGTCGCAGGCGGCGAGTATCACAACCGCAACGACCCCCCAGCGCATCCGGACAATCTGCCTGGGCACCGCCGCGCGTCAACTTGACCCCTGTACCGTGCCGCGTAACCTTTCTCCGTCATGCCTGTGTACGAGTATCGCTGCGCCCGCTGCGACCACCGCTGGAGCGCGGTGGAGCCGATCGCGGAGCACGGGCGGCGCGTGCCGCCGTGTCCGCGCTGCGGGGCGCCGCAGGTCGAGCCCGTCCTCGCGCCGTTCTTCGCCAAGACGGTCCGGAAGAGCTAGACCCGCGTGTTCGATCGCCTGCGGGACGCCTTGCGCGCCGCGCTCGAGGCGGCGACGCCGCCGCCTGACTTGCGCGACCTCGTGCGCCAGATGCACGACGCCGTCGTCGAGGCGAAAGTGGGCGTGCAGGAGACGCGCGCGGCGCTGCAGCGGACCGAGGGCGAGGTGGGGGGGAGCGCCGGCGGCTCGCGGATGCGGAGCGGCGCGGGCGCCTGGCGGCGGAGATCCGGGACGAGGAGACCGTCGCGGTGGCCGGGCGGTTCGCGACCAAGCACCGCGAGCGGGTGGCGGTGCTCGAGCGCAAGCTGGCGGCGCAGCGCGACGAGCTGGCCCTGGCCGAGCGGGAGCTCGGCGAGATGCAGGCCCAGCTGCGGGCGGCGGATCGGGGCCGCGCCGAGGCGGCGGGCGAGCGCAGCAGCGCGCAGGCCTGGCGCGATCTCCAGGGGGCCGGCGGCGCGCGCCCGGGCACCGATGTGGCCGACGAGCTGCTCCGCTCCGAGATGGACCGCGCGGCCCGCGAGGCCGCGGCCGAGCGGCAGCTCAAGGAGCTCAAGAAGCGGATGCGGAAGGACTGAGCCATGGAGATCAAGGCGGGTCGCATGGTGTTCCTCGGCTACGGCCGGTACTGGCGCTCCGACCAGATCGTGGGGATGCTGCCGATCGAGGACGAGCGCGGGCCGGGCCGTCGCACCCACGTCTTCGTGGAAGGGCAGCGGGAGCCGCTGGTGGCGTCGCGCACCGAGGACACCATCCTCGAGGACCTGGGGGCGAGCGACGAGGGATACCATCTCCACGCCCTGCGCGCGGCGACGAGCGAGCTGCTCGAGGCGTTCCACGAGTTCTCGCCCGTGCTGCGCCGCGCCCTGCTGCACGAGCACCACTTCGACGTCGAGAAGTGGGAGCAGCGGCTCAGCCAGCTGTTGCGGCCCATTCCGACGCCGGAGGCCGCGGGACAGAACGAGCTGTTCGACTGAGCGCGAGCTAACAGCTATCAGCTATCAGCGTTCAGCCTGGCTGACGGCTGACGGCTG
>Ga0187893_10006814_pt1 | contig 19214 bp, 21 predicted proteins | sample MA1701074metaG_FD_139574 | JGI IMG/M metagenome (GOLD analysis project Ga0187893, IMG submission 139574) | White microbial mat communities from a basaltic lava cave in the Kipuka Kanohina Cave System on the Island of Hawaii, USA - MA170107-4 metaG ... | reverse complement strand
CTATTCCGACGATTTCGATTCTGAGCGGATTGCGACTGCTTCTGGTCACCTCAAGTGAGCTTTTGCCACGGACTTTGAGTGAGCACACATCGCGCTGGAACGTCCTGCAGGTCGTCGCCCGAACCGGCGAGGAAGCCTTGAATTTACTAAATGAAGCAAGCGACGCCGGACATCCGTTCCAGATCATCCTGGCGGATTCCCGTCTGCCCGACATGCAAGGAGATACGCTGGCCCGAAGTCTGGCGACGATGCCCCCGCTGAGCAAGATTCTGTTCTTAGGATTGGTCACCGCCGACAGACAGATTGCAGCTGCACAGTTTCAAGACACGAGCGTTGATGAGTTGCTCGTCCTCCCCCTGCGCCCATCCAGACTTGAGGAGATGCTGAGCCGAGCCTGGACGAAGCGTTTGGCAAAGAAGGAGGGGTTCACGTCTCCAGTAGCACCGGATGAGAAACAACCTCAGGCTCCAAAGCCGGAATCCAGCGCTTTCCCCATTCGTGTCCTGGTTGCAGAAGATAACTTGATCAATCAGACGGTAACCGTTCACATGTTGAAGAAGCTCGGGTGTCGGTCCGACGTAGCTATTAACGGTCAGGAAGCAGTCGATATGGCACGTTCAACTGCCTACGATCTCATCCTGATGGACTGCCATATGCCGGAACTCGACGGATATGAGGCGACTTCGCGAATCCGCGAGGGTGAATGCCGCGAACAACACGTTCCGATCGTGGCGCTCACTGCGAGCGCCATGCAAAGGGATCGTGACAGTTGCTTCGCCGCGGGCATGGACGATTACCTTCCCAAACCTGTCACCCGCGTTGCGCTTCAGTCGGTTCTGGAGCGATGGTGCCCAGGCACGACCTCTTCTGAGCCGACCGAAACGCAGCCCGCCAGCGACCGCGTTGTTCAATTCTGACATATCCCTGTAGGCTTCAAACGATGAGCCGCAGTCGGTTGCGCCAGTCTTCATCTCTCCATTTGACTTGTGAATCCCAGCGCATTACGCTTCCGGCCGAGTCTAGAGAAAAGACTACTGAAAGGAGCCTTATGCATTCAAATCATTGTTTCGCCCGAATCCGGCGCCAGGCCCTGTCAAGCGTGTTTGGCTGTCTCCTGGTAGCTGGTTCTCTGGAAGCCTCTGATGCGCCTTTTGTTCCCCTGTTCGATGGCAAGACACTGGACGGCTGGACCCTAGTCGAAAAGAAGGGCCCGGGGTACCTGGTCCAAGATGGGAACCTGGTTTGTCCAAAGGACGGTGGTGGCAATCTATTCACGGTCAGGGAATTCGAAAACTTTGTGTTTCGCTTCGAGTTTCGCACGGAGCCGGCCGGCAATAACGGAGTCGGCATCCGCTCACCGCTCAGCGGTGATGCCGCTTATCAGGGCATGGAGATTCAAATCCTCGACACGGGGTATGACAAACCCTTGAAGCCAACTCAGTATCACGGCTCCATCTACGATGTGGTCCCCGCCAAACGCGGGTTTCTCAAGAAGGCGGGAGAATGGAACAACGAAGAAATTACGGCAAACGGGCGCCGCATCCAGGTAAAGTTGAACGGAACAATCATAGTTGATGCGAATCTGGACGATGTGAAAGATCCCGAGGTGTTAAAAAAACACCCGGGTTTGGCTCGCACCAAAGGTCATATCGGTTTCCTGGGACACGGCTCTCTGGTTGAATTTCGCAACATCTCGGTCAAAGAGCTGCCTTAGACCCACCCACTGAGATTCGGACCAACACTGCCGCGCTTCGGTCGTTGGCCTGGCTGGAGGCCTGGTGAAGCCTCGCTGCTCCCCTAGTCGAGAAGCTCAAGTGCCGACTCCAGTTCGCTGCGCGTTTTGGCGTCGCCTCGCCGCCCTGCCACCTCTATGCCATGGCTGTAGACGTCCCGAGCCTCCTGCAAACGGTTCAGTCTTTCCAACGTCTGGCCGGCTTGAAAATAGGTGGCCACATAGTCTGGGTCCAGAGATATGAGACCGAGAAATTCAACCAAGGCCTGTTCCAGCCGGCCTTGGTTGACAAGCTCCATAGCCAACCCGTAACGTGCAAATCGATCCTGTGGGTTCTCCTCAGCCAACGCTCTCAAACGAGCTAGACGATCCATGCATCGCTCCCTAGTCAGGCAAAATCATTTCGGTGGCAGGCTGCTCCACATCACACTCAGTGGTGACAGAATGTTACCGTACACGTCAAGGCACAAGTATTCCACGTGACTTGTTCTTCCCCTTCAGCTCAGCTCGGGTCGTTTCCCGATCTTGAAACCTGCTGACGGCGTTTTCGTCGACGAGGGACAATCATTAATCACTGACGACAGAACTCCTCCCCCGACGCAGCTGGAGCTCTGAACTCTCCGTTCGTGCAATGGCGCAGGAATCTATCGGAGCAGACAGGGTCGAGATGCTTGGCGGCAGACAAACAACCGCATTAACCTCTTCCTCCTCGGCAGCATCACCGGTCAAGGCCTGAGCTGCACCCTTTCCAGCCGGGGCAGTCGCGACGTCGCCTGGCAGTTTCCACACATGCGCGATGTGCTCTGTAAACCCGTGCCAAGGATCTTGCAATTGGGATGGAAGTATTCGCGTCGAAGGAATCTCCGAACCGCAACGCGCTGGAATCCGCCTTGATCGGTTCGGGTGAAACCATCGTGCGATTCCTGGCAGACTTGCCGCAGGAAAACCCTAACGTCGAGGGTTCAGGAAGGGGTGGATCTCACACCTCTCCTCTTGCATATCTCATGAAAGTCATCATCGCGGGAGCATCATCCTGACACGGAAGCAACGCGGGCACAATCTGGATGAGGATATACGCTTCGTTCATCTGGAACGGGGACAAAATTTCAAAGCGCCAATCATATTAGCCCCCTACAGGCTCTAGAAAGCGCGGCCAGCTGGATAACCACAGACATCGAAGGCCGGAGTTTTCAAGTCATCTCCCCAGTGGCAATCCGGTACTCGTTGCTCTTGTCCCTTTTCACCGAACTTGGCTTGCGGACCTGCCAGCGGTGCCGTTCTCAAATTCATCTGCCCGGGATGACAATATTGAATGCAGGTTACATCAGACGATAAATCGCGTAGCACACCAAAGCCACCACGACGAAAAACAGCAGTGCCAGTCCCATGCCAAACTTCGGCTCAGGTCCCTTTTTCTGTGGCTTCCAGTTGTACATGGCTTGCGTGAAACTGTAACGCTGGAAGCGCGTTTTTTTCTCTGGCTTCATTGATGTGTCCTGTCCGGGTTGCGCACGGAAAACGCCAGTGCAGTTCAGAGCTATCTTGTTGGCAGGGTGATTATAGAAGTTTCAAACGGGAATGACACTGTTAAAGCCGTCAAAGGCCGTTGGGTCGGAGAACCCAGAATGCCGGTACTTCGTGACGAGTTGCTGAGGAACCAAAGACATTCAGGATCCGGCGCTCTTGCGACCCGAGCTGTGGTAAGTTTGATGGCAGCGGGGACACAAGATCAGCGCTTCGCCAATCGCGTTGTGGTTCAGGTATAAACTGACTTCCTCGTTGCTCGCCTTGCAGCAGTAACACCGCACGTCGCGCGGCAGCCGCACGTTAACGAGAAAGATCGCATTGTGATCCAGAAAGGATTTCATCGACAATCGCGTGTTTTCGGGTTCCGATTTGTTTTTCACGTCGTCATTTCGATCAATAAACGATGGGCCGCAGGTTCTTTACTTTCCTAAGGTAGTCTTCAGAACTGATTTCTTTGAACCATCCGTAGGGCGACTTCTCACGATAAACGATGCGGTCAATCTTGTATTCAGGATCCTGCTCGTGGATCTGGAAGACTTGAGCCCCGCTGACGGAGTCTTCAAACACGGTCAGAACTTTGAGTGTTTTCTGCATCACACTGCCCTCTTGCTCAGACATTTGGCTAAAAACTAGTCGATGGGGGGGAACCAGGGAGAGGAACCACAATAGAATCAGCAAGGCGCATGCCAATGTCGCTATAATGGCCTCGCTGTGCTGGTTTCCAGCCATCCGTTACGAGAAATCGGCTCCCGACGCCAGTTTTCAGAGCTGGTGGCAACTCCAACATCTTGCGTTGCCGAACCCGAAGCACCCCACTGCGTGGTGTAAGTCCCCTACGGTCAAAAGCCTAAAGTAACCTGAGTATCAAAATTTCTGGGAGGAGGCCTTTACGGAATGGCTACTGCCAAGATGGCCAGCACCAAAGGCAGCAATCGAAGACAATAGTTGCCACTGTTGGGTAAGCCTTTTCCCCTTTTACGAATCCTCGGGAAAGCATTCGGAAGCAAGGAGATGGATGAGGCGAATCGAATCAACGTAGCTTGAGACCAGCAACGCTAGTGTCTCGCTGATCCAGTCTAAGAACAAAACTTTCTGACCTGCAGCCCGCCTCAGGCCTGATTGTTTAGCCCGATGCCCGTGCTCAAACCGCGCACGTCCTTGCCATCCGAAACCACTGGAACCGCCGCGGTTATGTTCGGCCGCTTTGACTTATTTTTTGAGCTCAACCTCAACAACTCGAATGGCCTTTTTGCCGGCATTGAAAACTTCATGCGTAACGTTCGCGTCTCGCCAACCGGCATCTCCCGATTTAAAGTTTACCGTCTCGTCCTTCTTTCCCTTTTCAACAAATCCGAGCGAACCCTCGTCGAGAATCACGCCCACGTGGGCGTAGGAATGCGTGTGCGCCCCAGGCCGAACGCCTGGTTGAAACAAGACCTGGCGAACGCGCACGCGATCGTTCTCAAGCAACACCTTAGCCTCGGCATCTGCCGCACTCGCCGTTTGAAAATAGTGCGAAAGCCCACCGGTCAGCAAGGCACCGCAAAGGGTGCCGAACAGAAAATGACGATTCAGTTTCATGCAGCCTCCTTGGCTTGCCACTCGTTGTCACCTGCAACCACAGTCTGTAACACGGTTTAAGATTTGCTGTCCATGTGAAATGAGAGCGTTGGCCTACACTGACATTCCCTTTGTGCACAGCCTACCATCGGAATATCATAAACACCTTCGACTCGCACGCAAATGAACAGCCCGCTGTCTCCAGTCACGCTGGCATTCTGCACCGGGATCCTCGCCAGCACCTGTATTGAAACACCCCTGTCTGGTCTCCTGGCGGCCACTGGCGGTTGCGTTTCGGCACTCTGGGCAGCTCACATTCTGCACAGACCCCATCTGTTCTTTCTGCTATCTCTGGTCTGCTTCACGTCTCTGGGTTTGATCTGTCCGGCCCTCCATCAAGCGTCCTATGCTCCCCAACATCTCAGAATGCTCACCCGAAACGGTCGCCTCGACCTGAGCGAACCTTGCCGGATCACGGGCATCTGCACCAGGGGATCCATTCAGAAAGGCATTGGTGAGCAGATTGAGCTCGCGGCGCAACGCATTGAGAATCGCTTCTCCACCTTTGAAACCCAAGGCAGAGTCCGGCTCGCACTCTACTATGAAAAAGGTAAAGCTCCACGGCAACCACTGCTTGGCCCAGGTGACCAAGTTGAAGTGTTGGCTCACCTTCGTCTCCCGAAGAACTTCAACAACCCGGGTCAGTTCGATTATGTCGCCTATCTTCAAAGACAGAATGTGGCGCTGGTCGGTACCGTGAAGAATGAACTTCTCATCAAGCAATTGGCAAATGGCCAAGGCCCCTGGCTCTCACGCCAAATCCAACGCCTTCGCAAAGCGCTCCTGTCGCGGCTGGACAAGTCGTTTGAATCAGCAGAAACGTCTGGCGTCATGAAGGCACTGCTATTGGGCGACCGGTCGGCGCTGACTGCCCAGATTGAAGAAACCTTTCGCGCCACCGGCATCTACCACGTTCTGGTAGTTTCCGGACAGCATGTCGCAGTGATGGCCGCGGTCCTGTATGCACTTTTCCGGGTGACCCGGCTTCCTGTGACGCTGGCCACCGCGTTAACCGCGGCCGGCCTCATGTTGTTCAGTGCCTTGGCCGAAGGGCAGCCATCAGTCGTCCGCGCCACTGTCATGGCCTGCACTTTTCTTGTTGCCGTGCACTTCGACCGGGATCGCAATCTGCTGAACTCGTTGTCGCTTTCCGCATGGAGCTTGCTCTTGCTCGACCCATTCTGGCTTTTCGATCCGGGCTTCGAGCTTTCCTTTTTGGCGGTGCTGGCCATTGCGGTCATAGCTCTGCCCTGGCTTCGCCACTTAACCCAACCCTGGCGCCAAGGACTTCAGCGCTTCCAGGATGCTGACTGGGATTCCCGCTGTCCGCCTCATATCGCTGATTTCAGAATCAGGCTGCGCCTCCAGTTCGAAACTCTGCAGGCCTGGGTGCCTTCGGACCGCTGGCAACTGAGCAGCCGGCTGGTGCTGATCTCAGTGCGTGCACTGGTGGCAGTCGGTGAACTATTGGTCGTCTCGTGTGCCATTCAGCTGGTTTTCGTGGTTCTGATGGTCCTGTTTTTCCACCGGGTTTCACTCATCGCACCTTTCCTCAATCTGCTGGCGGTTCCCTTGGTTGGCGTGCTCGTTCCGCTCGGTTTCCTGCTGCTCTCACTTTCTTTCCTCGGGGTACCCTCCGATCTGGTCGCTGGAAAAGTGTGTGGGGGCCTCGTTCATATTCTACTGCGAGCGGGAGATCAGTTTTCAGGAGCTGAGTGGGGAAACTTTCGAGTGCCGACGCCACCCCTCTGGGCTTCAAGCCTCTATTTCATCAGCCTCATTCTCGCGCTCTCATTGCCCTCAAAGAGGCTGCGCCGATTCTGCCTCGGAACTGCCGCCGTAGCCTTGATGCTGATTATTCTCTTTCCGTTTGGGCCAAAGACGCCCGTGGACCGTTTGCAGCTGACAGCTCTCGACGTGCGCCAAGGCGACAGCCTCTTTCTCAGTTTTCCGGACCGGTCAAACCTCCTGATAGACGGAGGCGGCCTGCTGGGACGCTCCTTTGGAGAGCACTTTGACGACGACCGTTTCGATGTTGGCGAACAGGTGGTCTCGCCCTTTCTCTGGTCGTTCGGAATCCGGAGGATCGATGCCTTGGCGCTAACACACGCACACCACGACCACATGGCCGGGCTTCATGCGTTGCTGAACAATTTCGAGGTGGGCGAGTTGTGGGTGGGAGAGAACCCTCTGACACCAGCATATGTCAGTCTGATGAAGGCTGCCTTACGTCGCGGCGTGTCCATCCGTCGTTTGCGTGCTGGCGATCATTTAATCTTCCATTCGGCTGAGCTCGAGTTTCTGAATCCGGCGCACGGCTCCGGCAAGAGTAAGACTCCGGCCAACAATGACTCTTTGACTTTCCGTCTTCAATTTGGCCAACGGAGCTTCTTGCTCACCGGTGACATTGAGCGGCGCGTTGAGACCGAGATCCTGGCCCGCGGCGGCTTGCTGGATTCAGATCTCCTCAAGGTTGCCCATCACGGCAGCCGATCGTCGTCGCTGCCTGAGTTTCTGGATCGAGTCAGCCCCGTCTGGGCACTGATCTCGGTCGCCGAACACAGTCCTTTTGGCCATCCACACCCGGAGGTTCTCAATCGGTTCAAAGACCGCCGGGTCCCAGCGTTTCGAACAGACCGCGATGGCGCTATTCGCATTAGCACCGACGGAAAGATCCTTGAAGTAGATTTGTTCCGAGAGGGACGCTAGACCTTGGCACGGAGACGATGCCTCGTGCGGTGATCGGTCGCAAACCCTCGCGAACTCCCCCCTGCCCGACCGCTACCTACCTTTGATAAGTGGGACCGTGTCGGGATTTGCTAGAATCAGTCCATGTTAAGACGGCTGTCTCTTCCTGCAAAGGCCACTTTGCTGCTTTCCCTGGTTGTATTCGCTGTCGTGCTCGCCCTCACCTATTTTATGGCGCAGAGTTCAAAGAGCGTCACTGAAGACGACCACCGAAAGCGCTCCATCCTCGCATCGGACCGCCTCGCAATCAAACTGGGCGAGCGTTCGGAGCTTCCGTCGAAGGGCGACCTCGAAGAGTTGTTGTTCGGCGCGAGTGTTTGCAGTTCATGGGAAAGGGGTGACGCTTGCCGGAACCTCGTCAAATGACGACAACCTCCCCATCGCATCCGACATTTACAGCCATTTACAGCGTCATCAAGACTGGCAAGAAGTTGGATCAGTTTGGGCACGACGGCAAGTCCCGTTATGTCGATATCGCTGTTCCCATTCGACACGTGTCTCATCTGCCCAAAGGGAAGACCACTACGGATCGAATTCTGGGCTGCGTCAGCGTTCATACATCGCTTGAGCAGGCAGACCAGATCATCGCCAAGAGTTTGAACATCGCTTATCTTTTCGCTCCAGCCGCCACCCTCCTGCTGATTATCCCGCTAAATATTCTGTTCCGGTTCACAGTGCACAAGCCCGTGAAAAGGATTCAGGAGGCGATGGCCCGCGCCGAAGCTGGGGACCTGCGCGCGGAAGTGACCCTTCCATCCCAAGATGAGCTGGGAATGATTGCGGCCAGTTACAATCGGATGCTGCGACAAATCGGTGAGGCAACCTCGGAGCGGATTAGCCTGAGCGAGCGAATTAACAACTTTAACAACGAGCTGAAATCGAAGGTCGCAAGCGCAACCACCGAACTGACCCAACGCAACCGGGAACTGCGGGATCTCAATGCCAGGCTGCTCAAGATGCAGCTGGAGCTTGTCCACGTGGAGCGTCTCGCGGTTGCCGGACAACTCACTGCGACCTTCGCCCACGAAGTTGGAACTCCGCTTAATCTCATTTCCGGCCACGTGCAATTGCTTATCGAGGCATTCCACGACCACGACACCATCGCACGCAAGCTGGCGTTGGTGCAGTCTCAAATCCGGCGTCTCGGCAAGATTGTCCGACGCCTTCTGATATAAACCTGCAGAATCGGCTCACCGGTCTTGACCTGCTAAAACGGTTCAAGCAGTCGCTGCCTCAATCCGAGGTCATTCTCATCAGCGGGTTTGGAACTCTGGAGACCGCGATTGAAGTGGTGCGCGAGGGCGCTTTCGACTACATCAGCAAGCCCTTCAACATTAACGAAGTCAAGGCGGTTGTGAAGCGGGCGTTGGAGAAGAAACGGCTGATCAAGGAGAACGAGCAACTCAAAATCCGCCTCGAAACCATTCAACCCTTGACCAGTTTGATCGGCAGCAGTCCCAGGATGCTGGCGGTGTACAAGTCCATTGCCAGCGTGGCCGGCGCCAAGTCAACCGTGCTCACCTATGGCGAGAGCGGCACCGGAAAAGAGCTCGTGGCGAAGCAGATCCACGCCAACAGCCCACGAAAACAGCGCTCATTCCTCGCAGTCAATTGCGGAGCGCTCACCGAGAGCCTGCTGGAGACAGAGCTCTTCGGCTACCAGAAGGGCGCTTTTACCGGCGCCAACGCCGACCGCATTGACCTCTTTGAAGAGGCTGATGGCGGGACCCTTTTCTTGGATGAGGTGGGCGATATGACACCGGCAATCCAAGTCAAACTGCTGCGGTCTCTGCAGGAAGGAGAAATCAAACGCGTGGGCGGCGTCAAGACGATCAAGGTCGATGTCTGATTGGTCGCCGCTACCAATCACGAGCTGGAGGAACTCGTTCGCGAAGGCAAGTTTCGGGAAGACTGCTTTACCGCCTCAGCGTCATCACGATTGCACTGCCGCCGCTGCGCGAAAGACGCGACGACATAGCGCCATTTCGCACTTTGTTCGCAAACACACCCAGAATCATCGCCCGCTTCCATCTATCTCACAGGAGGTCATGGACGCGTTGACGAACTACTCCTCGCCAGGCAATGTGCGCGAATTGGAGAACACGATCGAGCGTCTTTGCCAGTTTTCAAAAGGCGGCATCATCACGCTGGATGATCTGCCGCCCAAAATGAATAGCAAAGTAAGATTTCATCACAGCCATCTGTTTGACGGGCTGCCCAGCTTGGACGAATTGGAGCGGCGCTACCTCCTCCACATCCTGGAAGTCACCAAACATCACCGTAGTCAGGCGGCTGAGATCCTCGGAATCAATCGAAGAACGCTCTATCGCATGGCCGAGCGTTTTGGCGTCGACTTGTGAAGGAAGAGTACTGACCCAAAATGGCCCCTTCTCACAATGACAGTTCCTTTCAGCAAAATGAACGAAAAAGCCCGGGAGTGCTGAGAGACCCTTTGTCCCGAGTGTCCTCTCGACGGAGAGGCATGTGGTTCGAGGGCAGACTGCGGATCTCGAGTTGAATTCTTCTTCGGTTTGGCAAGCTTATTGCATGTTTGAAGCTCGGGACATTCTGTCTTGTCGGTTCTTCTTACTTCCATATTGGACCAAGCGATGCTTTGCGCCAAGCGAAGATGGTGATTTGTTTGCCAGGTTCGAGTACCTGCCAGACCCCATAGTATCAGAACGATGGCTTAATCGGAGCCGCAGGAAGGCCTCTGACCAAAGGTGGAAAACGAACGACCTCTACATAGGAAGGGCTAAGATCTTCCCTTTTTTCCGCCGCTCCCCGGAAAAGGATCGTTCGCTTCAACCGACCAAAGGAAAGTCGCTAGGGTTTCAGGCGTTTTCTTAAGGCTTCATTTGCATCTGGTTTGTCCTTGAGACTGACCAGACCGAGTACGTCTAGCTCTTGGCTCCCGCGTGGCCTTAATTCCATATCCCTGCTTTTGGGATGACCTCGATGGAAGCTGCCAAGATTTGACTTGAGCACCAATCCAATTTGGATCAAACCATGCCAAAAGCTCCAAAAGCATTGCTATACACGTGGCTTTTGATCTTTTCACCAGTCATCCACGGACAGAATGCGATTCCTGTAGATCTAGAGGAGGTCAGCCATTTTGTATATGAGCCGACTCGCGGGCTTGTTTTCGCCAGTGTGCCTGCTAGCGCTACGCAACTCGCGAACACTATTGTGCTGATTCACCCAAACCAAGGCGCTATTATGTCAACCCTTCCGATTGGAAATGATCCCCGTAGGCTAGCACTCTCCGACGACGGCAAGTACCTCTACGTTGCGCTTTATGGTGAGAGCAGGGTTAAGAGGGTCGTCCTGGACGGGTTGGGTGTCGACTTGGACTTCTTCTTATTCGGAATTGCTGAGGCTAGAGCCGACATGCCCCCAACTGTCCTCGACATGAAGGTCATGCCTGGCAACCCTAATGTATTGGCGGTGGCACAATCGAATCGAGGTTGTTCCGGCTGCAACAGAGTCATGGCCTACCAGAGTGGCAACGTTTTGGAAAACAAAACAGATCCACGTTATGGCATCAGCAGCATCACCTTTGACGAAACGGGTGACAGGCTCTATGGATATAACGGGAGTGGCAGTGGGTTTGACATTGCCGAATTGGCCCTCTCGGAAAGCGGGGTTATAGTTCGGCGTTCAACTTCCAACTTAGGTTTTGGTTTCAATCGCTCCATTAAATATCACAATGGCCTTCTGTACACGACTGCCGGTCGGGTAATCGACCCTCATCGCATGACAGTATTGGGAGGATTTGTCAATGATCACGTAATTTGGGCTGAGGGCGAGGCATTCCAGCCGGATTCGTCAAGCGGGCGCATGTATTTCTTTAACCATGTTTCTGGCTACGATCATAGCTTGTATCTGCTCGCCTTCGATATTCACACATTTAACTATCTTGGTTCTATCAAACTCCCGGACAGACTTGCCCCTCCTCGTCAAATGGTCCTGTGCGGATCAAGTGGGATAGCATACTCCGCCAAGACAACACTTGGGGGGGGCTTGCAGTTGTTTCTCATTCCGTCAGCAGTTTTGCCCCAGAGTGTCATTACGCCTCTGCCTCAACCGGAGTATCTTTCAGGGGGCATCATCAAGCTGGACGTTCCTGCAAATGACCTTGTATACAATGCTGCAAACGGCAAGATCTATGCCAGCATCTCCAGCGCAGCCGGCAGTTGGGGAAATAGCATTGTGTCGATTGAGCCCACCACGGGCCACCTCGGCACCCCTGTCTGGATGGGCGCCGAACCTGGCGCCATGGCTGTTTCAGCCCGGGGCAGGTATGTTTATGCAACGCTCCGGGGTGCGGCCGCTGTGCGTCGTCTCGACACGATTAACAACACAACTGACCGTCAGTTCTATATGTTTGGCGAGTTTGGCAATCCCCTGTTTGGTACCTGCGTAGCGACCTTTTCGGAGGACGAGGACTCGATTGCTGTTTGCCGAAAGGAGTACTACAGCACGGCCACTTCGGTCGATCTACGACAGCGGGATCCCGCGTCCCTACTGGATACGACAAATGAACTTTCTGAGTTCTTCAACTGATGGCACGCACTTCCTTTACGGGATGGACACGGATGCTTATAAGAGATCCATCGGCCGTTTGCGAGTGTCATCGGAAGGCATCTTTGCTTCGTCGAACCCAATACCATTCTGGGAAGGCGAAAGTTTCCCTTTCTACAGTGTAGCGAGTGAAAATGGCATTCTTGCTTTCTCTACCGGCGCAATCTACTCAAATCAGTCAGCAAAAAGCCTCAGTGAATTCGGATTCTGTGCGATCGACTCGGTAAGAAGGCGCATCTACTATCTTGTCTATGATCCGTCTGCGGGATTCAAGATCAGAGGGTACGCGAGCGACAGCTACTTGCTAGCGGAGGAAAGGACCATTCCACAAGCTAAAGGTGTACCGCTTTGCTTTATACGTTGGGGTAACGGCGGACTGGCGTTTAGTACTTCTGCAGGTCAAGTATTTCTGCTCCCATACTCCTCTCCTGTGCCTTCGCAAGTCACCAAGAACTCCAATTCCATCATTCTTACCAGTGAGGGGGGAGGTTTGGTCTCTCAACTGTTAACGGCAGGCAACGGGTCAAAAAGCCTCTATGAAGTTCTGCTCTACTTGAAAGGCGAGGGGGCCAATGGCACTCATATCCCTGATTCATTCATGGCTGCATTGGCGGAACTTCCGAAGACCCGCCCCGTATTCACCACAACGCTTCTTTCGATTGCGGGCAGCGTGTGCGCGATAAACGATGATGGAACTGTTCAATTCGTCAATCTCCAGCTCGCCCCGTACTACGTCTCTTCTCGGAACTTTCGCAGTTCTATCGTCACTTCACCGGCGATAGGATCCGTGGTTTACACTCGTCCGGACGATCCTAGTAAGGATCTCATCAGCTGGGTCGTAACTACTTATGGAGCATCAACACTAACGCAGACAACCTATCACGCCAAGAGAGTTGTCTGGCTGTCTCAAACGGCATCGGTGTTCGTTCCCGTGGTGCTCTCGTCGTCGGGATTAAACGGTTCTCACTTTACTTCGGAATTGACTTTGGTCAATCGGGGCCCGCAAGATGTTACGGCTAGCTTCACGTACACTCCGTCGTCTGGCAGCGGTCGTGGGACCGTCTCGGACCAGCTTTTTTCGGGGCAGCAGAAGATTGTTTCAAACGCCATTGCGTATTTGAGAGCGCTGGGCCTGTCGATTCCACTACAAGGCGATCAAATCGGAACCTTGGCGGTGAGCTTTTCAGGCTTGATTTCTCGTTCTGACGCCGCGGTAACAGTCCGGACAACGACGGCAGTTCTAGGAGGCCAAGCTGGTTTAGCTTATGCAGGAGTTCCCACGGAGCTGGCTCTGCGAACACCATCATACATCTGGGGATTGCGCCAAAACGAATTCGACCGCTCGAACGTCGCTGTCCAAAATGCCGGTTCAACTTCGGCGGGTGACATAACATTGCGTCTAACTGTCTTCTCGGGCGACGCTCCCTTTTCCAAAGTCCTTCCCGACATCCGTCTCGCCCCAGGTCAGTTTGAACAAATTTCTGGGATTTTGTCCTCAAACGGCCTTGCGCTCAGTAACGGTTATTTGCGCATAGAACGAACCGGCGGTACGGCTCCGTATTTTGCATACGGAGTGATCAACGATCAGGTTAGCTCGGACGGATCGTTCATCCCACCGCTTCCCGAGAAAAGCACACAGACCAGTGGATGGATTGGCCCGGTGCTACCGGTGGTTGTCGAGAACGGTGACTTTACGACGGAGGTGATATTCACGAGTTGGAGCGCGACCAGTCAGACCTTGAAATGCCGCTGTGCGGCTGATGCTATCCGGACACCTGACAGAACAGTAAGGTTCAAGATACGGCTCGAGCCTTCAGAACAGCGCATCATACCGAACTTCTTACAATGGCTAAGAGACTCTCAGATACCAGGAATTGGGCCACCGGGAGAGAACTTTGCTGGTGCGCTTTTCTGCTCTTCGGATGTTTTTGAAACGGTTAGAGTAACGCTCGCGGCTCGGACTTCGACCCGCCGCCAAAATGGGACATATGGTGTCTTCTATCCAGCCGTAGATCCAGCAACTGCTTCCACTAAAGAAGCCTGGATTTATGGCTTGCAACAGAATGATTTCAACCGCAGCAATCTAGGGCTCGTGACCATCGGAACTGATGGCGTAGCTCCCACAGCCGCCAACACATTTCGCATCGAGCTATTCGATGGCACAACAGGAAACAAAGTCAGCGTCATAGATGACATCATCGTGAATGATGATCACTGGACACAATTTAACACTATCCTCAAGAAATATGCTCCTGGTACTTCTCAGGGTTACGCGCGTGTTATTCGGATGTCTGGCTCAAACCCGTTTATCGTCTATGGTGTCATTAATGACGGTGGCGAGCCTGGCCAGCGAAGCGGAGACGGGGCGTTCATAGCGAGCGCACCATGAACAGCAAAGTGGAGCAAAAGTTTCATCATAACCATCTGTTTGACGGGTTGCCCAGCCTGAATGAACTGGAGAGGCGCTACCTCCTCCATATTCTGGAAGTCACCAAGCACCACCGCAGTCAGGCAGCTGAAATCCTGGGAATCAATCGAAGAACGCTCTACCGCATGGCAGATCGGTTCGGCATCGACCTTAAAGAAGACTAGCCTGTGCGACGTTGGAAGTGCCTGGGATCAACAAGAACCAGGCCTGCAAGAAATTTCAGCTTTTGACCTTCGCACTCGTAACCTCTAACTTTCCAAACCGCCTCAACGGACAAAATGCCTCACTCGAACATATCAGTGTTTGCAGGCCTTCTGGTAGGATGGCCACATCCGACCAATCGCCGGTCTGCACAGCGATTTTGTCCCCATTCCTGTAACGCATTCATACATTAGGGGGTTTTCCCTGCTGCAACGAGGCATCGGCTTTGGCCACTCTGATGCATTGCCAAGACTGCCTGAAGTTTTGAAAATCTATCAATATCTTCGGCCGAGCCCAAGTGGGCCGGCCGAAGGATTCCCCTTAGGAGGAATTCACATGAAGAAACTCTTGTCACTCCTGGTTGCTGCCGTGTTCGCATTGAGCCTCAGCCTGGCAACCTTCGCTAAAGACAAACCGGCCGAAAAGGCCTCCGCCGAATAACCGGCAGCGGCAGCCGCTGAAGGCAAGAAGAAGGCCAAGAAGAAACATGCCAACAAGCATGAGGCCGACGCAGACGCCGCCAAGGGAGCCAAGAAGTAGTTTTTCAGAAGCTTCGGAAGTTTTCACACTGCCAGCTGAGCTCGCGTTCTATAATGCATGCAAAGCGGCTGGCATTTTTTAAATTGTATGTTCGCCTGCTGTCAGGTCTTGTGGGGAGGTCGGTGATGTTTGGTCAACTCGGTTTACCGGAAATGCTGATTATCATGGTGATTGCGCTTCTCATCTTCGGTCCGAAGAAGCTTCCTTCACTGGGTAAATCCTTGGGTGAGGGGATCACTTCGTTCAAGAAAGCCCTTACGTTTGGCGAGAAGGAAGCAGAGACAGTAGAGAAAGACGAAGAGAAGAAAAACGATGACGCCACTACATGAACCCTCCCGACGAAGCTGTCGCTGGACTCTCATCACTCCCGCAAAACCAGAAAATCGACGGTCCATTAATCCCCCCGATTTCCGCAGTAGCGGAAATGACCCAACCAGAGATTCAGTCCGAGATTCCTTTCAAAGATTTTTCAGTTTGGCATCCTGATCTTGTGAACTGCCGTCCGTCGCCACTGGCGCAGCCTCACGCCATCCCGACGAGAGGTCCGCGCTCCCATGGGTTACTGGGCCCCCCAGCGTGTTCCTTTCAGGAAGGCCATTAGGTCGGTTAACTCCTGACGAGAAACCTGCTCCTCGAGTCCGGCTGGCATCACGGATACCGTGCCAGGTCTCATCTCCTTGATTTCCTGCTGCGCAATGCGTACTTCCGTGCGGGGCCCGGTTGCCAGCAGGATCTCGTCGTCGTTCTCTCGCAGCACGACGCCGTTGTGCACCTCGCCGGACTTGGTGGCGATCACCAGCGGTTCGTAGCTGCGCACGAAACTCGCGCTCGGATAAACGATGGCTTCGAGCAGGTCGCGTTCCGTGCGCACCTGGCCAATCCTTGTCAAGTCCGGCCCCACCTTCCCTCCCAGATACCCGATGGTGTGGCAAGAGGAGCAAGCTGCCTTCACACTGTTGAACACGGTCTGTCCCCGCCGGACGTCGCCACCTTGCAAGCTGCCCAGCAATTCATCCAGATGCCTTGTCTGTTTTGTGGGGTCGCCCTCCAGCGACGCCATGAGGGTCTGCCCTTGCTTTTGAACTGATTCAGGATACTTCTCCAATACGGGCTTCAAAACCTCAGTTCGCAGACTAACCAGGCCTTTCGACTGTCCTAGTGCCGTCAAGAGTTTGGTGCCTAGAAGTTCATCCGAAGCACCTTCAAAACATGCCAGCAGACTGGGTAACTCCAAAGGTCCGGCATCCCGCACGGAGTCCACCAAGGACAATCTTTGCTGGGGCGACAGACTTGACTTGCTAAGGGCTCTGGCAGCGGATCCGCGGGCCGCGACAGAGTTCGAAGGCTTTACGTTAGCCTGCAGAAAATCAAAAAGTTCAGGCTCCAGCGTTCCAATGCCACCTGAGATCGCTGCCAGAGCGTCAAGGCGAGCCTCAGGCGGAACCCTGATGTCTCTGCCAACGCGCAGCAGTCCGGCATTCACCTTGGCAGTCTCTTCTTTGGGCACCGGTACCACACGAGCCGCGAGTACCGCCTGTTGAACCAGATCCGTGTCGCCTTCAGCCATCACGCGCGCCAGGCTTGTGCACCAACTCACGGGCATTGCTTTAAGAGGCGATTTTGAAATGGCGGTCAACGCGCTGAGTCGCGCTTCCTTTGAACCCGGGCCCTGCGCGACAGAGGCCAGCAGAGTCTGGATGTCTCCGTTCCTGGCGAAGCGGCTCAGTTGGTGCTGCAAATTGCCACGATCGTTCGCGCTCAGGCTCTTATCTTCCAACCGCGCCCGAAAAAAACCGGCCAGTCTGGGTCCCCACTCGGGATGATGACCCGCAATCCATGAAGCGGTTTCTTTCAGAACTGGGTCGACAGAAGCCAGCAACGGGGTTACTCGCGCGGCATCCAGACCTTGTCCTCCCATCTGGTCAAGAGCAATCATCGCCATTCGCTGCGCCTGGCTGGAAGACGCTTGCAACCCGCGCGCCGTCCCATCTGCATCCCCTATTTCAATCAGAGCATAAGTTGCAGAATGCTCCAAGATGCGATCCATCGGCTCACTGGCGAGTAGTTCAGCGACCACCTGTTTGTCGCCAATGCGCCCCAACGCCTCTGCAGACGCCCGGCGAACCGATGGTGTTCCCTGCTTTAGCAGCACCAACAATCGCGAAAGAGCGCCTGAATCGCGCCAGACTGCCACCGAGTGACAAGCGGCCTGCCGAACGGTTTGGTCCGGATCCTCCAAAGCTTGCCGGACGGCCTCGCGAGCAGCCGTGCCATCAATGCGAGTCAGCGCCCATACGGCGTTGCGCCGTGCTTCAACCGACGAAGACGGACCAAGCACCGAGGCCAAGCCGGCGACGGCATCGCCACCCCGCTTGCCAAGGCTTTCAATCGCGCGGTTGCGCACTGCCGGCCGCGGGTCATCCAGCAGCTTCGTCAGAACCGCTGAGCCCACGCCCGCCCAGTTCAGCTTCAACCCTCGCGGATCTTCGAGCCTGGGCGCATTCTTTCGGCGGACACGATAAATCGCCCCCAATACATCCGGCTTGGCGAGCTGCGACGTCGGACAGCACAGCTTGTACCAAGCACCCGTGTCAATGACGATCAGGCTGCCATCCGCGTCTTCCAGCACGTCAGTCGGATGGAAGTCCGGATCGGAAGAAACCAGGAAGTCGCTATCCTGGGACGTGAAAGTCGAATCCGCAGGCGACAATACATGCCGCGTCACCTTGTTCAGATTGAAAAGACAAGCGAAAAAATTGTCGCGGAAGTCTTCGCCAAACACGTGTGACGCATAACGGGTTAGCCCGCACGGAACAGCCGGGCCAAGATGGGTCATCACCGGCATCAGATCGCCGGTCTGCGGATGAGAGTTCACGACGTCATTCACCTTGCCGTAAACACCTCCATAAATCGCATGGATCAGGCCGTCGCGCCGACCGGCCTCCGGATGCTGCACGAACGTAGCCGTGAGTATTCGCTCTCCGCCAGGCGTGAACGCCACATCAACTGGATTATCCATGCCGCCCACCATCACCGGCTCCGCAAAAGCGCTGCCCGGTCTGCGGCGGAAAATGTGCGACGCCCGAGTGACGAGAGGCGGTTTGCCTTCGCGTGCGTGCGTCTGTTCCCCGAACGCTCCCTTGCACCAGTAGATCCAGCCGTCTGGACCGAGATACGGACCATGCAGATCGTTGGCGCAGTTGGTGAGCGTCTTGCCCTCAAACCATTCTTCACGTTGATCGGCCATGCCGTCGCCATTTGTGTCGGTCAGTTTCCAGATGCTAGGCGGCGCCGAAACGTACAGCGAGCCATCGTACCAGAGGGTACCTTCAGGAAACATCATCCGGTCGGCAAAGACCACGCTTTTGTCGAAATAGCCGTCGCCGTCTGTATCCTCGAGTCGCACGATGCGATGGGGTTTATCCGCGAGCTGTTTCTCGACCTTGTCGTTTGAGCCTGACGAGTCGGCCACGTAAAGCCGCCCTTGCTCGTCGAAGTCCGCCACAATCGGACGATCGACGAGAGGCGGCCCGGCGACACGTTCGACTTCAAAGCCGTCCGCCACCCTCAGCTTCTGGCTCGATGAAGGCTGTTGACGCTTGGTGATCAGCCACCAAGACAGGCAGCTGGCCAGTCCAACGGCAATCAAGGCGTAAACCTTCCTGGATCGCATAGGCTCTCCTCCGAAAAGGACAACGTGTAGTGCGGTCCTCCCGCTTTTCACGGAGGTCTGTGGTTTTCGTGCCCTGGGAACGGGCGTCTCGGCCGCTGTTTGGACGTTCCCTGCGAGTAATAAACGCCTCGGCTTTCGGCCCGGCACAGGCGGGCGAGATG
>Ga0187893_10006813_pt1 | contig 19216 bp, 18 predicted proteins | sample MA1701074metaG_FD_139574 | JGI IMG/M metagenome (GOLD analysis project Ga0187893, IMG submission 139574) | White microbial mat communities from a basaltic lava cave in the Kipuka Kanohina Cave System on the Island of Hawaii, USA - MA170107-4 metaG ... | reverse complement strand
TGTCTTCGTTCCTCTACTGGGGATTCGCGCAGAAGGAGGAGATCGCGCACCGCGAGAAGGTCGAGGACCTGCTCGAGTTCCTCAAGCTCGAGGACCTGCGCAAGATGCCCACCGGCGCGCTCTCCTACGGCCTGCAGAAGCGCGTCGAGCTCGGCCGCGCGCTCGCCCTGGAACCCAAGGTGCTGCTGCTCGATGAACCGATGGGCGGCATGAACCAGGAAGAGAAGGAGGACATGGCGCGCTACGTGCTCGATGTCAACGAAGAGCGCGGCACGACGGTGATCCTCATCGAACACGACATGGGCGTAGTCATGGACATCTCGCGCCGCGTGGTGGTGCTCGACCGCGGCCGCGCCATCGCCGAAGGCGACCCCAAATCCGTGCAGGGGAACCCCGAAGTGATCCGCGCCTATCTCGGCACCAAGCCATTCGGGAAGAAAGCGGCTTAGTGCGCACCGACTTGCCCGCGGGCGCCACTATTCCGCGCCTGCTCCTGCGCAATGCGCAGGAGCGCCCCGGCGCAGCCGCAATGCGCGAGAAGTCGATGGGTATCTGGCGTACGCTCAGCTGGTCGGCCTACTACGAACTGGTGCGCGAATTCGCGCTCGGCCTCGCCTCGATCGGCTTCAAGCGCGGCGACGTGCTTGCGGTGATCGGCGACAACCGGCCCCGCCTCTACGCGGCGCAGGTCGCGGCGCAGTGCCTGGGCGCAACGCCGGCCCCGCTCTACCAGGACGCGGCGGCCGAAGAACTCGTCTACGTCCTCGAGCACGCCGAAGCAAGCGTGGTCATTGCCGAAGACCAGGAACAGGCGGACAAGATCCTCTCCATCCGCGCCCGGCTGCCCAAACTGCGCCTGGTGGTCTATGAGGACGCGCGCGGCATGTTCCATTACCGCGACGAGGCGCTGCGCTCCTTCGAATCCGTGACGGCGCTGGGCCGCGAATTCGGCGCGCAGCATCCGGGCTATGTCGAAGCGGAAATCGCGAAGGGGAAGTCCGGCGACGTGGCGCTGCTTTGCTATACCTCCGGCACCACCGGCAAGCCGAAGGGCGCGATGCTCTCGCACCGCAACCTCGTCGCCAGCGCTTGCGCCTTCCTCGCCCGGACCGACCTCGAAGCGGGCGACGACTGGCTTGCCTACCTGCCGATGGCATGGATCGGCGATGCGCTCTACACCCTGGTGCTGCAGATGATCGTGGGCTTCGCGTGCAATTGCCCCGAGAGCCCCGAGACGGTGCAACGCGACCTGCGCGAACTGGGCCCCAGCGCGTTCCTCGCCGCGCCGCGCATCTGGGAGAACCTGCTGACGCAAATCCAGGTGCGGGCCTCGGACGCATCCTGGCTGAAGCGCAGCACCTATGAATACTTCCGCGACCAGGCGATCGAGGGTGAGCTGCTGCGCACGGCGGGCAAACCCGTGCCCGCGCGGCTGCGCGCGATCCTTGCGCTGGGCGAAATCCTCGTCTACGGACCGGTGCGCGACCAGATCGGCCTGCGCCGCGCGCGCTGGTGCCTGACGGGCGGCGCGCCGCTGGGGGCCGACACGTTCCGTTTTTTCCGCGCCTTCGGCGTGAATCTCAAGCAAGTCTACGGCGCCACCGAGATGAGCGCGTTCGTCTCCGTGCAATCCGACGACGCGGCCGATCCCAACACGGTCGGCCCGCCCGCACCCGGCATCGAGGTGCGCATCGCGGAGAATGGCGAAGTGCTGGTACGCGGCGAGAACGTATTCCGCGGCTATCACAAGCAGCAGGAGGCCACGCGCGAGGCGATCGACGAGCAGGGCTGGTTCCACACCGGCGATGCGGGTTTCATCGACCCGCAGGGACACCTGGCGATCATCGACCGCGCCAAGGACGTCGGCAAGCTCGGCGCCGGCCCGCATGCGGGCACGCCCTTCGCGCCGCAATTCATCGAAAACAAGCTGAAATTCAGCCCTTACATCGGCGAGGCGATCGCCTTCGGCAACGGCCGCGCGCAGGTCACCGCGATGATCGCGATCGCGCTCGCGCCGGTGGGCAACTGGGCCGAGCGCCAGGGACTCGCCTATGGCGGCTATCAGGACCTGACGCAGAAGCCGGAGGTGCGCAGGCTGATCCGCGCCGAGATCGAAAAATGCAACCAGGGCCTGCTCGAATCGACGCGCGTGCGGCGCTTCCTGCTGCTCGCCAAGGATTTCGACGCCGACGACGCCGAGATCACGCGCACCCGGAAGCTACGCCGGCGCGTCATCGCCGAGAAGTACGCCGCCGTGATCGAGGCGCTCTACGGCGGCGCCAGCGAAACCGAGATCGCCACCGAAGTCACCTACGAGGACGGCCAGCGCGCAACCGTGCGGGCCAGGGTCGCTATCGAGGACATCCATGTTTGACTGGGAATTCACGCTGGTGCTGCTTACCAACGGCGTGCTGATCGGGCTCATGTATTCGCTCATCGCGCTCGGCTTCGTGCTGGTCTACAAGGCCACCGATGCGATCAATTTCGCCCAGGGCGAATTCGTCATGCTGGCGGGCTTCATCGTCGCCGGCATGCTGGTGCTCGCCGGCGCCCCGTTCTGGCTCGGCGTCGCGGTCGCGGTGCTGGGGATGATCGCTTTCGGCTTCGGCCTCGAGCGCGTCGTGCTGCGACCGCTCATCGGCCGGCCGATCATTGCGGTGATCATGGCGACGATCGGCCTCGCCACCGTATTGCGCGGCGCGGCGCCGCTCTTCTTCGGCGCCGAGACGCGCTCGATCACCCTGCCGATTTCGGACGAGCCGTTCGCCTTCGGCCCGTTCACGCTGCCGCCGGTGCAGGTCGCCGGCGCGCTGCTGAGCCTCGCCTTCCTCGCCGCCTTCACCTGGTTCTTCCTCAAGAGCCGCATGGGCGTGGCGATGCGCGCCGTGGCCGACAACCAGCAGGTCGCGATGGCGATGGGCATCAACGTCGAACGCTATTTCGCCATCGCCTGGGGCATGGCGGGGATCGTCTCGGCGCTGGGCGGCCTGGCCTGGGGGGCATTGCTCGGCGTCGACGTGCATCTCGCGCTGATCGGGCTGAAGGTGTTCCCGGTGGTGATCCTCGGCGGCCTGGACTCGGTGCTCGGCGCGATCGTCGGCGGCCTCATCGTCGGCATGGTGGAGAACCTCGCCGCGGGCTACCTCGATCCGCTGGTGGGCGGAGGCACAAAGGATTTCGCGCCCTACGTGCTGATGATCCTGATGCTGATGATCCGGCCCTACGGCATCTTCGGCAAGCGCCGCATCGAGCGCGTCTAGGCGGGGAGAAAAAATTGTTCCATCGCGAAAGCGGCTACTACAAGACCAGCTACGCCGCCGACATGGCGCTCTATCCGCTGCCGATCGCGCGCTGGACGGTCGCCGCGATCGCGCTCGCGATGTGCATCGCGCCGCTGTTCCTGCACGAGTACTACATCTCCATCATCAACCTGGTGCTCGTCGCCACCGTCGGCGCGCTCGGGCTAAACATCCTGGTGGGCTACACCGGGCAGATCTCGATCGGGCATGCGGCGTTCATGTCCGTGGGCGCGTACACCGCAGCCAACCTCGCCGTGCGCCTCGACCTGCCGTTCTGGGTCACGCTGCCCGCGGGCGGCCTGATGGCGGCCGCGATCGGCGCCGTGGTCGGCATCCCGAGCCTGCGCATCAGGGGCCTCTACCTCGCCATCGCGACGCTTGCCGGGCAGCTCATCATCGAATGGACCATCAACCATGTGCCGTGGATCTCCGGCGGCGTGCAGGCCTCGATCGAGGTGCAGCGGCCTGCGCTCTTCGGCACGCAGTTGAAAACCCAGTTCCAGCTCTACTGGTTCCTGCTGTTTTTCGCCGTGCTTGCGATCGTCGGCACGCTGAACCTGGTGCGCAGCCGCATCGGCCGCGCCTTCATCGCCATCCGCGACCACGACATCGCCGCCGAAATCATCGGCATCAATATCTTCCGCTACAAGCTGATCGCCTTCGCCATCAGCTCGTTCTACGCGGGCGTCACCGGGGTGCTCTATACGTACTACCTCGGCATCGCCAACTACGAGCAGTTCACCATCGTGACCTCGATCGACTACCTGGCGATGATCATCATCGGCGGGCTGGGCTCGATCCTGGGCTCCATCTTCGGGGCCATATTCGTCACGCTGCTGCCCATCGTGATCCGCCTGGGGATGGAGAACTGGGGGAGTTTTCTCTTCGGCAGCGCCGACATCAACAACCTGATCCCGAATCTGCGCCTGATCGGCTTCGGCGGGCTTATTATCCTGTTTCTGGTGCTCGAGCCGGAAGGCCTCAACCGGCTCTGGCGCAACATCCGGAGTTACTTCCGGGTCTGGCCATTCTCGTACTGAACCGGGGCAAAAAGGAGGAGGGATTGCCATGAGGAGAAGCAAAATTTTGGGCGCGCTGTTCGGCGCCGCGGCGCTCGCCCTGTCGGCTTCGGCGTTCGCGCAGAAGGACATCGTGATCGGCTTGCAATGCGATCGCACCGGCCCGACGCAGACGGTGGGCGTGTTTCTCTGCCCGGGCTACCACGACTACATCGCGCTGGTGAATTCCAAGGGCGGCGTCGGCGGCGCGAAGATCAAGGCGCTCGAAATCGATCATGAGTACAAGGTGCCCTCCGCGGTCGAATCCTACGAGCGCCACAAGAAGGAAGGCGCGGTGCTGATCGGCATTTACGGCACGCCGCAGACCCTGGCGCTGACGCAGCGGCTGACGGAAGACAAGATTGCCGGCACCTCGCCCGGCTTCGGCGCGGCGGCGGCGGCCAATGGCGACAGGTATCCGTACATCTTTCCGATCGCGGCGACCTACTGGTCGCAAGCCGCGGGTGCGGTGCAGTTCGCCAAGGACAAGCTCGGCGGCAGCCTGAAGGGCAAGAAGATCGCCTATCTCTTCTACGACAACCCCGCGGGCAAGGAACCGATGCCGGTCCTCGAGGCGCTGGCGAAGGAGGAAGGCTTCGAGATGCGGACCTTCGCGGTGCCGCCTCCGGGCGTAGAGATGGGCGCGCAGGCGATCGACATCGCGCAGCGCTTCCGGCCCGATTTTGTCATCGCGCACCTCTTCGGGCGTTCGCCTTCGGTGTCGATCAAGGAACTGAAGCGCGTCGGCTACCCGCTGTCGAAGGTGGTGAGTTTCGTCTGGGGCGCGTCCGAAGCGGACATCGAGGCGGCCGGGGGCTGGAAGGTGGCCGAGGGTTATTACGGCATCCAGTTTGCCGGCGTCGGCAGCGACTACCCGGTGCTCAAGGAGATCAGCGCGATGTACAAGAAGCAGGGCAGGCCTGAGCCGAAGGAGATGGCGTCCACGGTGTTCTACAACCGGGGCGTGCTGATCGCCGCGGTGCACGTCGAGGCGATACGCAATGCGGTCACGGCGAAGGGCAATACCAACATCACGCCGCAGGACGTGAAGCTCGGCTTCGAGAAAATCAAGGGCTTTTCGCTGGGTGGCCTGGTGCCGCCGCTGGAGATCAACAACGTCGACCACGAAGGCGGCGGCTGGGTGCAGGTGTTCCAGGCCAAGGGCGGCAAGTGGGTGAAGGCGACGGAGTGGTTCAAGGCCTACCCGACGCTGCTGAAGAAGATGCTGGCCGGCGGCTGACCTGCTAAAACTCAACAATATCGAAGTTGTCTATGAAGGGGTGATCCTGGTCCTGAAGGGAGTCTCGCTCGAGGTTCCCGACGGCCGGATCACCACGTTGCTCGGCGCCAACGGCGCGGGCAAGACCACCACGCTGAAGGCGATCTCGGGCATCCTGCGCGCCGAGCGCGGCGAGGTCTGCAAGGGCTCGATCGAATTCGGCGGCGAACGCATCGACGGTCTCGCACCGCACGACATCGTCGAGCGCGGCATCGTGCAGGTGTTCGAGGGCCGGCGCGTGTTCGAGCACCTCACGGTGGAGGAGAACCTGGTCGCCGGCGGCCACACGGTGGTTGACTTGCGCGGCATGCGCCAGGGCATCGACCTTGTCTATACGTATTTTCCGGTGCTGAAGGAGCGCCGCGCGCAGCAATCCGGCTACCTTTCGGGCGGCGAGCAGCAGATGCTCGCGATCGGCCGCGGCCTGATGTCGCGGCCCAAGCTGGTGATGCTCGATGAGCCTTCGCTCGGCCTCGCGCCGATGCTGACCGCGGAGATCTTCCGCATCGTGCGCCAGCTGGTCGAAAAGGAGCGCATCGCGGTGCTGCTCGTGGAACAGAACGCAGCGCTCGCGCTCGATCTTGCCGACCACGGCTATGTCATCGAGACCGGCCGCATCGTGCTCGAGGGTTCGGCCGCATCGCTGGCGCAAAACTCCGACGTGAAGGAGTTCTACCTGGGCCTAAACGAGGTCGGCAGCCGCAAGTCCTACCGCGACACCAAGCGCTACCGGCGCCGCAAACGCTGGCTGTCCTAAAAAATGGGTCCTATCAATGGCGCTATTCGAACGGGACGACTACGACCCCGGGCATGCGGCCGAAGTCGGTGACATTGGCGGTCAGCAGCGCAAATCCGTGCGCGAGCGCAGTCGCTCCGATAATCAGATCGTGCGCGCCAAGGGTGACGTTGCGCGGGAGCGCGCCCAGCAACTGCGCATGCGTCCGCGCAACGGCCGCGTCGAATGCAAGAATCGGCACATGCGCGAGCAGCGCTTCCACGTACGCCGACCGCCGCGCGCGCCGCGCGGGCGTGTTGGCCCGGTGGACGCCGATCAGAAGTTCCGAGCAGGTGATAGCGCTGATGTAAGCGTCGCCGCGCTCCGACCAACGGGTGAAGTCTATTTCTACGCCTTGCTTCTCGCCGCGAATCAGGACGTCAGTGTCTAGGATCAGGCCCACTTGCGGGTCTGTAACTGCCGGGACCGCCTCAATTTCCTGACCTCGGCCCTCCACTGACTCGCCTCCTCCGGGCCGAGATGCGGTAGTCCGGCGAGCAGGCGATTCAGGTCGGCGAGCGCAAGCCCCACGGGCAAGCTCGGCGGCACCAGCCGCGCAACGACCTTTCTGCCGCGTTCAATGGAAAACGACGTGTCGCGGTATTGCACTTGGTTGAGCACTTCGGAAAAGCTACGCGCCGCCTTCGTCGCCGAAATTATCTTGTCGCGCATCGCAAAGACCTCGATCAGATTATCTGATTCCCAGTTTACCACGCCGGCCAAGGCAGCGGCTGGACCAAAGTGTTTACGGAGTCGCCAGGGCCGCGTGCAAGCGTTGGTGAAAATGAATGAGTGCAGGCTCGTTGCGGCCATAGATGACCTCGTCCTGCAGCCCGCTCATGAAGCCTCGCTGCATGCGCTCGCCGAGCGCGAAATCCTCGTCCAGCACGGTCCTGATGGCGAGGTCGTAGTTCTTCTTCCAGTACGCGCGCACCTTGTCGGTGCTCGCGGGCACGGGCGAATAGAACGCGAACTCGATCCTGCTGCGGTCAGCGGTTTCGCCGGGAACCATGCGCCAGGTTTCGAGGTGGTCGGACTGGAAGACGAGGATCGCGTTCGGCATCAGGCGATACACGGCGATGATGTGCGGCAGGACATCCCACTCGGCGTGCGGCTTGCCGTCCCACGCCGATGAACTGAAGCGCAGGAAGGCCATGCGGCCATGGTCGCCGTAGGCGTCGAAGGCGCCGAGATTGCCGCGAATCAGCGGCGCGACGGTCGCGCGGTGCAACGCCGGCAGGTGGTAGGCCTCGAGGAAGGTGTCGATGCCGAACTTCCAGTTGATCGCCGGCGCCATCCATTCGGAAGCGAAATAGCTGTAGGACGCGAACCGGTAGGCGTCGAACTCTTCGCCGAGTCCCGAGAGGTGCGCTTCGACTTCGATCTCGAGCGGAGCGGCAGGCATCAGACGCGCGAAGATCATACCGTGGCTCTCGCCTGCGGGAAGCGGCGCGAGGCCGTGGCTGAGTTTGTCGACACCCGGAAAGCATGCGGCCTCCGGGATTCCGGCGAGCCTGCCGTCCAGGCCATAGGTCCAGCCGTGGTAGGGACAGGAAAACACGCGCGCATGGCCGCAACCGCTGGCCACGGGGGCGCCGCGGTGACGGCAGATGTTGGCGAAAGCGCGCAGCCTGCCGTCCTGCCCGCGCGCGAGCAGCAGCGGCACGCCCGCGATCTCCTCGGTGAGATAGTCGCCGGGATTGGGAAGGCGGCAGGACAAGCCCATGAATAGCGCCTGGCCGCGAAACAGGCGATCGCGTTCCAGCCGCGCGCGGGCCGGGTCGCTGTACGCAGAAACGGGATTGCGGAACACATCCGGCGCAAGCGCCGTCGCGCCGTTGTGTGCATACGCCTGCAGCACACGGGCCAGTTCGAGTTGCGTTTCGCGTTTCATCCGTCCGGCGTCCCGGCCCGATTATCTAGGATATTCTGCGCGCAGGGAGGCATGCTGCCATGCAATCCGGAATCTTCTGCAGGAGCCGTCCGTGAGCGACGGCGGCCCGGTCTGCTTCGTTACCGGCGGCGCGAGCGGCATCGGCGCGGCCTGCGTCGAGGCGTTCACCGGCGCCGGCTACCGGGTGGCCTTCGGCGACCTCCAGGCGGACAAAGGCAAGGCCCTGGAACGGGAAATCGGCCGCGACGCCTTTTTCCAACGCCTGGACGTTTCCAGCGAGACGGATTTCGCCGCCGCGGTCCAGGCAGTGCTCGGCCGCTGGGGGCGGCTGGATTGCCTCGTCAACAACGCCGCGATTGCGGGCGTGCTGGGGCCGATCGCCGCAATCCCGCTCGACGAATACGAATACGCCTGCGGGGTCATCCAGCGCAGTGTGTTTCTCGGCATGCGCGAGGCGGCGCGCGTCATGCAACCGAGGCGCAGCGGCGCGATCGTCAACATCGCCAGCATTGCGGGCCTCTCCGGCGGACACGGTCCGCATGTCTATAGCGCCTGCAAGGCGGCGGTGATCAGCCTGACGCAGTCCGTCGCGCTCGAACTCGCCGAATCCGGCATACGCGTCAACGCGATCTGTCCCGGCGCCATCGAGACCCCGATCCACACCGGCGTGACGGACGAGCGCTGGGTGGCGCGCATGGCGAAGATCCGGCCGGGCCAGAAGAACCTTCAGGCGATCGACCGCATGGGCCTGCCGCGGGAGGTCGCCGCCGCGGTGCTCTGGCTCGCGGGCGACTCGGCGAGCTATGTCACCGGACAGGCGATCGCGGTGGACGGCGGCCTCACGGCGGGCAAACCCTGGCGGCTGCAGCCGGCGTTCCAGCGCGAGTTCCACCGCGCAAAGAGACTGTGACATGACATCGAACGACGCGATCGTGATCGGCGCAGGTCTTTGCGGCATGTATGCGTTGCACCGCCTGCGGGAGCAGGGCTTCCGCGTGAAGGCGTTCGAGGCGGGCGGCGACGTGGGCGGCACCTGGTACTGGAACCGCTACCCCGGCGCGCGTTTCGACTCGGAAAGCTGGACGTACGGCTTCTCCTTTTCCGAGGAACTGCTGCATGAATGGCAATGGTCCGAACATTTCTCCGGCCAGCCCGAAAACCTGCGCTACTGCAACCTCGTCGCAGACAGGTTCGATCTGCGGCGCGATATCGCTTTCAACCAGCGCATCGCCGCCGCGCGCTGGGACGACGCCGCGGGCGAGTGGGAAGTGAAGTCGGCAGGCGGCCTGACGGCGCGTGCGCGCTTCCTCGTCACGGCGCTCGGCCCGCTGTCTTCGCCGGTGATGCCCGATATCCCGGGGATCGGGGATTTCACCGGCGAGGCGTATCACACGGGCCTCTGGCCCCACGGGCCGGTATCGTTCGAGGGCAAGCGCATCGGCGTGATCGGCACCGGCGCCACCGGCGTCCAGGCGATCACCGAGATCGCGAAGACCGCCGGCCATCTGACGGTATTCCAGCGCTCGCCCAACTGGTGCGCGCCTTTGCGCAACAGCGCAATCGACGCCGAAACGCAGCGCCGCATCCATGCCACGTACCCGGAAATTTTCGCCAAGTGCCGTGAGTCCTACGGCTGCTTCATCCACGACGCCGACCCCCGCAACGCGATGGAAGTGAGTGCCGAAGAGCGCGAGGCGCAGTACGAGAAAACCTACGCGCAGCCCGGCTTCGCCAAGTGGATGGGAAATTTCCGCGATGTGATGATCGACGAAACCGCCAACGCGACGCTCAGCGCGTTCATGGAGCGCAAGATTCGCGCGCGAGTCAAGGACCCGCAGGTCGCGAACCTGCTGATCCCGAAGAGCCACGGCTTCGGCACGCGCCGCGTACCGCTGGAGAGCGGCTACTACGAGGTGTTCAACCAGGCGAACGTGCGTCTCGTGGATCTGCGCGCGGCGCCGATCGAACGCATCACGGCCGCGGGCGTGCGCACAGGCGCCGGCGAGCATGCGCTTGATATGCTCGTGTACGCCACGGGCTTCGACGCGATTACCGGCGCGTTCGATCGGATCGAGTTCTCCGGGGTCAGCGGCCAGACTCTGAAGGCAAAGTGGGCCGAGGGCCCGCGCACCTACCTCGGGCTGCAGGCAGCCGGGTTTCCCAATCTTTTCACTCTGATCGGCCCGCACAGCGCGGCCCTGTTCTGCAACATGACCCGCTGCATCGAGCAGAACGTCGACTTTGTCGTCGCGCTGCTCGCACACATGCGCGGCCAGGGCAAGCTGCGCGCGGAAGCCGCCATGCCGGCGGAAGCCGAGTGGACCGCGCATGTGCACGAGACGGCGGCGCGGATGCTATTCACGCGCGTGGACTCGTGGATGACCGGCGTGCACTCGGCGGTAAAACACGAACGCGGCCGCACGGTCATGGTCTATGCGGGCGGCGCGCCCAGGTTTCGCGAGCGCTGCGAGGAGATAGCAGCGGCGGGCTACGCGGGATTCGATCTGCGCTGAACGGCGCGCGCGGGGAAACTACAGCCAGCGCTTGCGGCGGCGATAGGACTTCACGTCACGAAAGTTCTTGCGCTCGCCCGACGAAAAACCGAGATAGAACTCCTTCACGTCCTCGTTCTGCGCCAGCGCCGCACCTTCGCCATCCATCACGACGCGGCCGTTCTCCAGGATGTAGCCGTAGCCGGCATAGCGCAGCGCGACGCTGGTGTTCTGCTCGGCGAGCAGGAAGCTGACCTTTTCCTTGACGTTGAGGCCCTTCACGATCTCGAAAATTTCCTCCACCAGCTGGGGCGCGAGCCCCATCGAGGGTTCGTCGAGCAGAATCATCTTCGGGCGCGCCATCAACGCGCGGCCGATCGCGGTCATCTGCTGCTCGCCGCCGGAGGTGTAGCCCGAGAGTGAACTGCGGCGCTGCTTCAGGCGCGGGAAATACTCGTAGACACGTTCCAGACCGGCGCTCGTTTCGGCGCCGCTGCGGGTATAGGCACCGGTGAGCAGATTGTCCTCCACCGACAGGTGCGCGAAGCAGCGCCTGCCTTCCATCACCTGGACCACGCCGCGCTTGACCAGATCCGCAGGGGTCAGTTGCTCGATGCGTTCTCCCAGGTACTCGATATAGCCCTTGGTGACTTCACCGCGCTCACCCTTGAGCAGGTTGGAGATCGCGCGCAGCGTCGTCGTCTTGCCGGCGCCGTTGGCGCCCAGCAGCGCAACGATGCCGCCTTCGCGTACGGTCAGCGACACGCCCTTCAGGACGAGAATGACATGGTTGTAGATAACCTCGATGCCGTTCACCGAAAGCATCGCGGGCGCTGCGGCGCTGGACATCCGTCTCCTCGCAAAAAAAACGGCGCCGGGCGAAACCCGGCGCCGCGTTGCCTTAGCCTGGAAGAATCAGCCCGCTTCCTTGGCGCAGTCGCGCCTGGTGAGCTTCTTCTCACCCGCGTATTTCTCCGCCGAGGCGCGGATCATCGGCTTGAGGATCTGCATGTCGGGCTCGTAGGTACCGGGCTGGACGATCCACTTTTTGCCGTCCCAGGTGTGGATGGACGCCGAACTGCCGCCCTCATGGTCGACGCAGCTCGTGCTCACCGGTTTCATGAAGCCGTCGAAACCGAGCCGCTTGATCGAGGCATTGTCGATGGCGAGATTCTCCAGTCCCCAACGCACCTCCTCGCCCTTCAACGGCTTCTTGCCGTACTTGATCTGCGCCCGCTTCACCGCCTCGACCGACATCATCGCCGAGAGCATGCCGCGGTTATAGAGGACTTCGCCGATTTCCTCTTTCTTGCCGGTGCCCTGACCCTTGTCGTGCACGTATTTGATGATGTCCTTGTGCACCGCGCCCTGCCCGGCCGGAGCAAGGAAGGTCAGCGCGTTGTAGCCCTTCGCGCCGTCACCCGCCGGCGTCACATCGGGTTCGGCGCCCGACCACCACACGCCGTACATCTTCTCGCGCGGATAGCCGGTCGCGACCGCCTCCTTGATGGACGTCGAGTTCATCACGCCCCAGCCCCAAAGGAACACATAATCGGGACGCTGCTGGCGGATCTGCAACCAGGTGGCTTTCTGTTCCACGCCCGGATGCGTCACCGGCAGGAGCAGCAGTTCATAGCCATGCATCTTGGCGCGTTCCTGCAGGAGCGCGATCGGCTCCTTGCCATAGGGCGAGTCGTGATACACGAGCGCGATCTTCTTGCCTTTGAGCTTGTCCAGGCCGCCTTCTTTTTGGCCCACGTGCTGGATCAGCATGTCGGAGGAGGTCCAGTAGGTTCCGCCAAGCGGGAAATTCCAGCCGAACACCGTGCCGTCGGCGGAATCGGCGCGGCCGTATCCGGGCGTGACGATCGGAATCCTGTCGTTGAACGACTTGTCCGTGAGCGCGAAGGTGATGCCGGTGGACAACGGGTGGAACAGCGTCGCGCCGGTCGACCCCTTGCCCTTGAGGCGCTCGTAGCATTCGACGCCGCGGTCCGTGGCGTATCCGGTCTCGCACTCCTCGAAGGTGACCTTGACGCCGTTGATGCCGCCGTCACGCGCGTTGACCAGCTTCAGGTAATCGATGAAACCGTTGGCGAACGGCACGCCGTTGGGCGCATACGCGCCGGTGCGATACGACAGTACCGGAAAGAACTGCTCCTTGGCCTGCGCCAGCACGCCCGTGCTGCTCATCGCCGCGGTCAGCGCCGAGGCCGTCAGCAAGGCGAAATTCATGCTCCGATTCATTGCCATCCTCCTCCAGTTGATTCGAATCAGGATGATAACCCTATCAATGCGGAAAAGGCCACAAACGCAGCTTTTCCTTGCCGATGGCCCACAACCGGGCAAGGCCGTGGGGTTCGACGATGAGGAAAAACACGATCAGGGCCCCGAAAATCATGAATTCCAGGTGCGAGGTCATCGCCGTCGAAATCGGTACCCCGAGCCAAGCCGGGACCTGGTTCAGCAGGATCGGCAGCGCGACGATGAAGGCGGCGCCGAAATAGCTCCCGAGGAGCGACCCCATGCCGCCGATGATGATCATGAACAGCAGGTTCAGAGACAGGGTCAGGCTGAACGCCAGCGGCTCCCAGGAGCCCAGGTGCACGAAACCCCACAGCGCCCCCGCGACCCCGACGTAGAAGGAACTGACCGCAAATGCAGTCAGCTTCGCGTACACCGGCCGGATTCCGATAACCTCTGCGGCGACATCCATGTCGCGTATCGCCATCCATTCGCGACCGATATGGCTGCGCACCAGGTTCTTGGCGATCAGCGTGAACACGATCAGCACGGCCAGCAGGAACAGGTACTTTTCCACCGGCGTATCGACAATCCAGCCGAACAGGTCGACCGGCGCGGTCTGCACCGAACCCGAGTGCGCATAATTGGTAAACCACTTTACGCGCGCAAACAGCCAATCCATGAAGAACTGCGCGGCGAGGGTCGCCACGCCAAGATAAAGGCCCTTGATCCTCAGGCTGGGGATGCCAAACACCAGGCCTACCGCGGCGGCGATGAGGCCGGCGAGCACCAGAACCACCAGGAAATTGAGCTGCGGCACGCGTAACACCAGGTTGTAGGCGGCATACGCGCCGACCGCCATGAATGCCGCATGGCCGAGCGAAATCTGCCCGCAATAACCGACCACGAGGTTCAGCCCAATCGCGGCGAGCGTCAGGATCAGGAACGGGATCAGCAGCGACAGGAACAGATAGTCGCTGGCAAGCAGCGGCACCGCGCCGAACGCAAAAACGAGCACGCCGGCCATGAACAGCCGATCCTGCAGGATCGGCAGCATCTGCTGGTCGGATGCGTAGGTGGATTTGAACTGGCCGTTTTCGCGGTAGAACATCGTCAATAGCCGGGATTAAACGCGGTCGATGTGTTTCTCGCCGAACAGGCCTTCCGGCCTGACCAGGAGAAAGAGGAGCGCAAGCACGTAGGCAAACCAGTTTTCGATGCCGCCACCGGCCAGATCAAATGCCTTGACGAGTATCGGCCCGAGGAACACTTCGGCCATTTTCTCGCCGACGCCGATAATCAGGCCGCCGACGATCGCGCCGGTGATCGAAGTAAAACCGCCGAGGATCACCACCGGCAGTGCCTTAAGCGCGACCTGCGACAGCGAGAACTGAACGCCGAGCTTCGCTCCCCAGATCACCCCGGCGACCAGAGCGACGATACCAGCCACCGACCAGACGATGACCCACATGCGATTGAGCGGGATGCCGATCGACTGCGCCGCCTGGTGATCGTCGGCAACCGCGCGCAGCGCACGCCCGGTGGGGGTCATCTGGAAAAACAGGGCCAGGCCTGCCACCAGCGCCGCCGCCACGACCGCAGCGAAGAAATCTTCCTTGTTCACCAGAATTCCACCCTGAAAAACACTCTGCAGGACCATCACCGGCTCCTTGGCAATGCCGAGCTCGATGCTGTAGATGTCGCTGCCCCAGACCGTCTGGCCGAAGCCATCGAGGAAAAATGTCACGCCCAGTGTCGCCATGAAAAGCGCAATCGCCTCCTGGTTGACGAGCGGGCGCAGCACCAGCCTCTCGATGAGCCAGGCCAGCGCCACCATGATCGCCATGCCAAGCGGGATCGCCGCCCACAGCGGCATCTGCTCCCCGAGCCGCGCCACCGCCAGCGCAGCGAACAGCACCATCGCGCCCTGCGCAAAATTGAACACGCCAGAGGCCTTGAAAATCAGCGCGAAACCGAGTGCCACCAGGGAATACAGAACTCCCGCCATTAGGCCGCCGAGCAGCACTTCGATGTAGAACCCCGGGGCCGAGGCGCCTGTCGCGAGCGGCAGCACGAGGCCGATCAGCAGCACAGCACCAAGCAAAAGCACGGGCCAGTTCTTCTTCATGATCTTAGTGGCTCACGCCGAGGTAGGCATCGATCACCGCCTGGTTGGCGCGCACCTCGTCGGGCGTGCCGTCGCCGATCTTCTTGCCGTAGTCGAGTACCACGACACGGTCGGAGATATCCATCACCACGCTCATGTCGTGTTCTATCAGTACGATCGTCGTGCCGTAGTGGTCGTTGACGTCGAGGATGAAGCGGCACATGTCCTGCTTTTCCTCCAGGTTCATGCCGGCCATCGGTTCATCCAGCAGCAGGATGCGCGGCTCCATCGCCAGCGCGCGCGCCAGGTCGACCCGTTTCTGCAGGCCGTAGGGCAGGCGCCCGACCTGGGTCTTGCGATAGGCCTGGATTTCGAGAAAATCGATGATGCCCTCCACCACCGCGCGGTGCTCGATCTCCTCGCGCAGTGCCGGGCCGATGCCCAGTGCCTGCAGCAGGATGTTGGAGCGCATCTTCAAATTGCGCCCCGACATGATGTTTTCCAGCACCGACATTCCCTTGAAGAGGGCCAGGCTCTGAAAAGTGCGCGCAATGCCGCTCAGCGCTACCTCGTGCGGGTCCATGTCGTGATACTCGCGTCCCAGGTAGCGGATGGTGCCCTCCTGGGGGTGGTAGACGCCGTTGATGACGTTCAGCATCGAGCTCTTGCCCGCACCATTGGGCCCGATGATCGCGCGCACTTCGTGCTCGCGCACGTCGAACGAGACGCCGTTCAGCGCCTTGACGCCGCCAAACGCGAGCGACACGCCCTCAAGGGCAAGAATCACGTCGCCGATTCGCTGCGCGCGCCCATTTGCCGGCCCGGTCATCAGGCCGCTTTCCGCGCCGACGCCGGAGCGAAGGTCTTCGCGTCGCGGATTTTCAGGTCCGCCGAGATCGATCCGGTGCGGCCGTCCTCGTAGCGGACCTGCGCCTCGACGTGCACCATCGGCTTACCGGCATACAGGGCATCGACCAGCGCGGCGTATTTTTCCCCGACGTGCAGGCGGCGCACCTTGCTGGTGCGGGTCAGTTCGCCGTCGTCGGCCTCAAGTTGCTTGTGCAGGATCAGAAAGCGATGGATCTGCGATCCTGCAATCTCGGGCTCGGTTGCAAGATCTGCGTTTACTTTCTCGATGCACTCGCGCATGAGGTCGTAAACCTCGTTGCGCGAAGCAAGGTCTACGTACCCGGAATAGGGCATGCCGCGCCTCTCTGCCCAGTTGCCCACCGCCTCCATGTCCATGTTGAGGAACGCGCAGACACGGTCGCGACCGTGTCCGAAAGCCACTGCCTCCTTGATAAACGGAAAGAACTTGAGCTTGTTCTCGAGGTACTTCGGCGCGAACAGCCCGCCATCGGCGAGCTTGCCCACGTCCTTGACGCGATCGATGATCTTCAGATGCCCGTCGGCGTCGACGTAGCCGGCGTCACCGGTATGGAACCAGCCCTGCGCGTCTTTCGAAGCCGCGGTCGCCTGCGGGTTCTTGTAGTACTCCTTGAACAGGCCCGGCGAGCGGATCAGCAGCTCGCGCTCCGGGGTGAAGGAGAGCTCCACGCCTTTCACGGCCGGACCCACGGTGTCGGCCTTCACCTGGCCGTTCGGCTGCACGCACACGAAGACGCTGGTCTCGGTGGAACCGTAGAGCTGCTTCAGATTGATGCCGAGCGAGCGGTAGAACCGGAACAGGTCGGGGCCGATCGCCTCGCCTGCGGTATAGGCGACGCGCACCCGGCTCATGCCGAGCACGTTCCTGAGCGGTCCGTAGACCAGGATGCCGCCCAACTGGTACATGATCCGGTCCAGCGCACCCACGCTTTTGCCGTCCAGGATGCTGCCGCCGACCTTGCGCGCGACTTCCATGAAATAGCGGTACAGCGAGTGCTTGAGGGTGCTGGCATCCTCCATGCGGATCGAGACCTGGGTCAGCAGCGCCTCGAACACGCGCGGCGGCGCAAAGTAGTAAGTGGGACCGATGTCGCGCATGTCGCTCATCACCGTGTCGGCCGATTCCGGGCAGCAGATGCAATAGCCGGTGACGAACGGCTGAGCGTAGGAAAAGATGTTCTGCCCGATCCAGGCGGGCGGCAGGTAGGCAAGCACCACGTCGCTGTCGTTCAAGCCTTCCATTTGCGCCGCGGCGAGGGCGCGGTCGATCAGGCTGTGGTGCGTGAGGACCACGCCTTTCGCGGTACCCGTGGTTCCCGAGGTGAAGAACATGGCCGCCGTGTCCGAGCCGGCACCCTTGGCAATCTCGGCCTCGAGGAACGCCGCGTCGCGCCGCAGCGATTCGGCGCCCAGTTCAAGCAGCTTGTCGCAGCTCATGAGCTGGGGCTGGTCGTAATGGCGCAGGCCGCGCGGCTCGTCGTAGTAGATATGCGCGAGCGTCGGACACTGCGGCAGGATCTCGAGCAGCTTATCGACCTGCTCCTGGTCTTCCGCCAGCGCATGCGCGATCGCCGCGTTCTGGATCGGGAAGGCCATTTCGGTCGCCACCGCATCCTGGTAGAGCGGCACCGGAATCCCGCCCAGGCATTGCGCCGCGCACATCGCGGCGTAGACGCGGGGACGGTTGTCGCCGACGATGGCGAGGTGGTCGCCGCGCTTGAATCCCTGCGCGGCAAGGCCGCCGGCGAGCGAACGCACTTCGTCGGCGAACCGCCGCCAGCTCCAGGTCTGCCAGATGCCCAGATCCTTCTCCCGGATCGCCGGTCGCTCCGGGCGGATCCGGGCATGGTGCATTAGCAGCTTCGGAAACGTGTCGCAGGTATCCGGGCCGGCAGGAAAAATCGCCATTCTCCCTCCTCCAAGGCAGGCGCGGATTTTATAATGCGAAGCGCCAACATTGCACGGGAAAAATATGAAAGGTTTCGAGCACTGGGCCGACAAAGGCGATCTCCGCCTGTTCCTGTGGCGCAAGCCGCCGGCCGGGAGCGCCGCACCGATAGGCAGCATCCTTTTCGTGCATGGCTCCTCCATGGCCTCGCAGCCGAGCTTCGACCTGCAGGTCCCGGGGCGGCCCGATTCATCGGTGATGGACTGGTTCGCGGCGCGCGGCTTCGACACCTGGTGCCTCGACAACGAGGGTTACGGCCGATCGGACAAGAAACGATCGATTAATTTCGACATCTCGAATGGGGCCGATGACCTGGATGTGGCAAGTCAGTACATCACGAAAACATCTGGCGCAAGGAATCTCCTTGTCTACGGTATCTCTTCCGGGGCGCTGAAAGCGGCGCTGTTCGCGGAGCGCCATCCGCAGCGCGTGGCGCGCCTCGCGCTGGACGCCTTCGTCTGGAGCGGCGCAGGCAGCCCGACGCTCGTCGAGCGCAAGAAGAAGCTGCCCGAGTTCCAGTCGAAGAACCGCCGCGCTATCGACCGCGCGTTCGTGCAGAGCATCTTCGCGCGCGACCATCCCGGCACCGCCGACGCGGCCACCATCGACGCCTTCGCCACGGCGATACTCGCGCTCGATGACTCCGTCCCGACCGGCACCTACGTAGACATGTGCTCGAAACTGCCGCTGGTCGATCCGGCGCGGCTCAGCGTACCGACCATCGTCATGCGCGGGCAATACGATGGCATCGCGGGTGTCGACGACCTGCTGGAATTTTTCAAGCGCCTGCCCAATCCCGACAAGCAATTCTGCGTCATGCCGGGCATCTCGCACGCGAGCTTCCAGCAGAAGAACTACCTCATGGTCTATCACATCCTGCACGCATTCTTCACCCAGCCGGAACCGGTTTACCGGGGTTGAAGCATGCGGGTCTTCCTACTGGCGTTTGCATTCCTGATCACCGGAACGGCACAGGCGCAGAACTATCCGTCCCGGCCGGTGCGCCTGGTTGTGCCGCTCTCGCCCGGTGGTTTCGCCGACGTCCCGACGCGCATGCTGCTGCCGCGGCTGTCGCAGGCGCTGGGCAGGCAGGTATTCGTCGAGAACAACCCTCTCTGCCAATATGAGTGAGACACCGACCTTCGTTGAAATTAGTGTAGAGGGCGGCGGAGATGATCATGGAACGAGTCGAGGCAATGGAAGAGCAACAGGCATTGAGCGCGGGGGAACCG
>Ga0187893_10006812_pt1 | contig 19217 bp, 18 predicted proteins | sample MA1701074metaG_FD_139574 | JGI IMG/M metagenome (GOLD analysis project Ga0187893, IMG submission 139574) | White microbial mat communities from a basaltic lava cave in the Kipuka Kanohina Cave System on the Island of Hawaii, USA - MA170107-4 metaG ... | reverse complement strand
GTGTCGCTGTGGGCCGCGGCGAACGGCGTGTATCAGGTCGTCCGCAAGCCGACCGAGCTGTTCTTTCCGGTCAGCTCGGCGCTGAACAAGTCCCCTTCCGAGACCTGGCGGCAGTACTCCCCGATCTTCCGAGCACACGCGACCGCCGTCGTCACGCCGGAGCTCCTCGCGGCGCTCGCCCAGCTCGAAGGCTCGGGGAATCCGGTCGCGCGGACCTACTGGCGCTGGCAGCTCAGCTCGAACCCGTTCGAGATCTACCGTCCGGCGTCGAGCGCCGTCGGCATGTACCAGATCATCGATGGCACGTTCGTCGAGGCCAAGCGCTACTGCATCCACGACCACCAGGTGGTCGACGCCGGGCGCTGGCACGACCTGCGATCGTGCTGGTTCAACGGCTTGTACGCGCGCGTCGTGCCGAGCCACGCGGTCGAGCTGACGTCCGCATACCTGCACCGGCGGGTCGTGACGATCCTCGAGCGTGAGCGCGCCGGGACCGCCACGTTGCGACAGAAGCAGGATCTCGCCGGAGTCATCCACCTGTGCGGCGCGGGCGCGGCCGCGGTCTACGCCAGGCGCGGCTTCCAGCAGGCGGGCGGGCAGCGCTGCGGTGATCACGACGTCGCCCGGTACCTCGCGCGGCTGCGCGCGTTGCAGCGTCTGTTCGCGCAGCTCGCGCTCGAGCAGGCCTGAGAGCCGCTCGTGCTGCGCGAGCTGACGCTCACCGCGATCCGCGACGCGCGCCGCCGGATCGCGCCGTTCGTGCTGCGCACGCCCGTGCTGCTGCGGCGCACGAGTCCGGACTGCGAGCTGCTGCTGAAGGCCGAGTCGCTGCAGCCGACCGGCGCGTTCAAGCTGCGCGGCGCGTTCAACCGCATGCTCGCGCTGCCGCGCAGCTGCGCGGGCGTGGTCGCGCACTCCTCCGGCAATCACGCGCAGGCGGTCGCGCGCGCGGCGCGCATCCTGCGCCTGCGCGCGGTGATCGTGATGCCGGGCGACGCCCCCGCGGCGAAGCGCACGCGCGTGGCCGAGGACGGCGCCGAGATCGTCACCGTCGGCTCCGACAGCGACGAGCGCATCGCGCGGGCCGACGCGATCGCGCGTGAGCAGGGACTCGAGCTCGTGCCGCCCTACGACGACGCGCGCATCGCCGCCGGCCAGGGCACGGCGGCGCTCGAGCTGCTCGAGGAGGCCGACGCGCTCGACCGCTTCTACGCGCCGGTCAGCGGCGGCGGGCTGATGGCCGGCTGCGCGGTCGCGATCCACGCGCTCTCGCCGCAGACCGAGCTCGTGGCGGTCGAGCCCGCGGACGGCAACGACACGGCGCTCTCGCTCGCGGCCGGCGAGCGGCGCAAGGTGCCGCCGCCGCGCACGATCGCCGACGGCCTGCGCGTGCGCACGCCGGGCGTCGAGACCTGGCCGGTGCTCCAGAAGCACGTCGCGCGCGTCGAGCTGGTCGACGATGACGCGCTGTTCGACGCCATGGCCTGGGCGCTGCGCGAGCTGCGGCTCGTGCTCGAGCCGTCCGGCGCCGCCGCGCTCGCGGTCGCCCTGCGCGAGGGCCGCGGGCGCTGCGGCGTGCTGCTCTCCGGCGGCAACGCCTCGGCCGAGCATCTGGCCGAGGCGGCGCGACGCGCCGCAGTGTAGAGTCGCGCCTTGGATCGCTGGGAGGTGCGACCGTGGCGAACGCGCGCAAGGCCTGTCTCTGGATCGTCGCGCTGCACGCGCTGGCGCTGATCGTGCACAGCCAGTCGCACCAGGCGATCCCCGTGCCGCTCTCCGCGCTGCAGAACGCCTTCGCGGTGAGCGTGATCGTGATCGCGCCGCTGGTCGCCGCGGCCATGATCTGGCGCGGCTTCGGCCGCGTGGGCGGCGCGCTCCTGTTCGTCGCGATGCTCGGCGCGTTCCTGTTCGGCGCCATCAACCACTACGTGCTCGACAGCCCCGACAACGTCGCGCAGATCCCCGCGACCGAGTGGGGCAACGCCTTCACGCTGAGCGCGCACGCGCTCGCACTGACGGAGCTCCTGGGCGTCGCCACCGCCGCCGCGCTGGTGCGCGTCTCACCGCGGCAGGTCTGATCGACTTCGCTCGGCTTCGCCTCGTTGCGCGCGCCTTCGGCGCTTGCGGGGCTCGCTCGGGACGGCCCTCGCTCGCCCGTCCCACGGACCTCGCCCGTTCTTCGAACTCCAGGTCACGCGAGCAGAGTCCGGGCGCGCTTGGCCAGGCTCGCCTCGAACGACTCGCGCTTGATGGACAGCGCCTTGCGCAGGCCGGCGTCGCGCAGGCTGCGGCGGACCGACGCCGGCTGGTGTTGGGCGAGGTCCGGCGCGTCGAGGCCGCGCGGCCAGGCCTGGGCGAAGCCCGCGAGCGCGCGCGCGTAGCCGGACTGACCGGGAACCTTGCGGCAGCCCTCGACCAGCGCGGCGACGACCTCCGCGCGTTCGGCCTCGGCCAGAGCGGGCGAGGTCGCGATCCGCTCGCCCCACGCGTCGAGGAACGGCGCGATCGGCAGCAGGAGCTCCGGGCCGCGGCGCAGCGCGCGCGGCTTGCGCAGCGGGTAGTTGCGGTGGCCCTCGCTCGCGAGCAGCGCGCGGTAGAGCGCGGCCGCGCGCGCGAACGCGCCGCCGTAGCGCTCGAAGCCCTCGCGCGCGAGCTCGCCGAACTTCCCGCGCACGGCCGAGCCGAGCGGACGTGCTCCGGCCGCGGCCAGACCCTGCATCACGTCGCCCGCGTTGTGGGTCAGGATCGCCGCGAGCCGCAGCAGGTCGAGCTCCGCGCCGCGCCGGCTCGCGACCGCGGCGAACGCGCGCGCCTCGCGCGCGAGCTCGGCGTCGATCGCGGCGTCGAGCTCCTGCGCGCCGCGCTCGTCGCGCTGCTCGAGCGCCGCGACCAGTCCGCCGCACAGCACCGACAGGCGCTCGCCGTCGTGGCCCGAGACCGCGCCCACGCCGTCGACGAACACGATCCGCGCGGAGACCGCGCGCATGTCCCACTCCGCCAGGCCGAGCGCGAGCGCGCGCATGTTCGGCGGCTCGTCCGTGCCCGCGGCCTCGTGCCAGAGCGCGCGCCGGATCTTGGTGTCGACGTCGGTCGGCACGAAGGTCGCGGCGCTCGCGAAGTGCGCCGCCAGGCACAGCGCGAAGTAGTCCGTGCGCTCGGCGGGCGACGGCGCGGCGCTCGGCGCGAGCCGCTCGCCTGCGCGCAGGATCGCGCGCCACTGCTCCGGTCCCGGCGGAACCTCGGACGGCCGGACCTCGGGCGCAGACGCGGGCGCAGCTGCCTCGCCCGCGAACAGCCACGGCGCCGTGTTCTCGACCAGCCCGAGCAGCGTGCGCGGTCCGATGAAGCCGGCGAACGCGCCCCGCCCTTCGGGCTCAGGCACGGTGAGCACGGATGAGGAGGAGGTTGGCGAGACGGGCGCCGTCCGCGGCCCGACATCGGCCCGCGGGCCGATGTCTCGCGGGGGGCGGCGGCGCCCCGCAAGCGAAGCGCAGCGGAGCGCGCAGCGAGGCGCAGCCGAGCGAAGTCAATCGGACACGATCAGAACTGCGGCCTCGCTCGGACCGAGCTCGAGCTGCGCGGCATTCGCGGGCAGCGCGGCTCCGGCCTGCGTGTGCAGACCGCCGTTCACGCGCGCGCTCGGCAGGCCCGCCGAGCAGGCGGACTCGCCGAAGTTCAGCGCGACGAGCGCCCGCGAGCCGGCATGGTGTCGCTCGTACGCGAGCACTCCGGGCTTCGACGCGAGCGCGCGGTACGCCCCGCGCTCGAGCGCCGGCGTCCCCCGGCGCAGCGCGAGCAGATCCTTGTACAGCCACAGGATCGAGCCGCGGTCCGCGCGCTGCGCCGCGACGTTGCGCACCGCGAAGTCGGCGGCGATCGGCAGCCACGGCTCTCCGGTCGTGAAGCCCGCGCCCGCGCTCCCGTCCCAGTGCATGGGCGTGCGCTCCGGATCGCGCGAGAGCTTGGGGTGGAGCGTGCGCGCGAGCGGATCCTGCAAGCGCTCGGGCGGCACCTCGCCGTTGCGCATGCCGAGCTCCTCGCCGAAGTACAGGAACGGCGTGCCGCGCAACGTGAGCAGCAAGAGCGCGGCCATGCGCGCGCGCGCCTCGCCGTGGCGCGGATCGTCGTAGCGCGAGGCGTGGCGCGGCACGTCGTGATTGGACAGCACGTTGTCGGGCCAGGCATCGGGCGGGAGCAGCCCTTCGAAGCGCTCGATCTCGCGCGCGAACGCCTCGGCGCTCCAGGGCGCGCGCAGGAACGAGAAGTTGAACGCGAGGTGCAGCTCGTCGCCGCGCCCGTAGTAGCTCGCGACCTGCGCGGGATCCATGATGTAGACCTCGCCGACGGTCATGCGCTCCGGGTAGGCGTCGAGCACGGCGCGGATCCCGCGCAGCAGCGCGTGCACGTCGGCGTGGTTCTCGTCGTGCACGTGGACCTGCCCGCCGAAGCCCGGCCCCGGCTCCGCGCTCGCCGGGTTGTCGCGGTACAGCGGGTCCTTCGCGATGCGGTGGATCACGTCGATGCGGAAGCCGTCCACGCCGCGCTCGAGCCAGAAGCGCAATACGCCGTGCATGGCGTCCACCACTTCCGGGTTGCGCCAGTTCAGGTCCGGCTGCTCGACCAGGAACGAGCGCAGGTAGTACTGCCCGCTGGCTGGGTCGAGCTGCCACGCCGAGCCGCCGAACACCGACACCCAGTTGTTGGGCGGGCCGCCGCCCGGTGCCGGATCGCGCCACACGTACCAGTCGCGCTTCGGGCTCGTGCGGCTCGAGCGCGACTCGACGAACCACGCGTGCCGGTCGCTGGTGTGGTTCGGAACCCAGTCGAGGATCACGCGGATGCCGCGCGCGTGCGCGTCGGCGAGCAGGCGGTCGAACTCGGCGAGCGTGCCGAACAGAGGGTCGATGTCGGTGTAGTCGGAAACGTCGTAGCCGAAGTCGGCCATCGGCGACGGGAAGATCGGCGAGAGCCAGATCGCGTCGACGCCGAGCCAGGCCAGGTGGTCGAGCCGCGCGCGGATGCCCTCGAGGTCGCCGATCCCGTCGCCGTTCGTGTCCATGAACGAGCGCGGGTAGATCTGGTAGACGACGCCGTGCTGCCACCAGCTCCGCATCAGCGCCCGATCGCGTCGCGGATCCGGCTCGCGAACGAGCTCGCGGCGGCGCGCGCGTCGCCGAGCACGGCGTCCGCGGACTGCTTGATCTCGTCCCATGAGCTCTCGATCAAGGGCGCCTTGCCGAGCAGCGAGAGCGTCACCTCGCGGCGCTTGCGCTGCAGCGCGGCCAGCTGCGCGCGCGCCTCGCGGCGCAGCTCGCCGATCCGCTTGCGCGCGTCGGCCTCGATCTCGCGCTCGGCGGTGCGCAGCCCGTTCTGGATCTCGACGACCGACTTAGAGAGGTTGCGCAAGCCGGCCTTGATCTCGGCCAGCGCGGCGCGCGCCTCGGGCGACTTCGGCTGAGCCGGACGCTTCGCGGTCTTGCGCTTGGCGGTCTTCCGCTTGGCGGTCTTCCGGGCGGTCTTCTTGCGCTGCGTCGTTCCCATCGCTGATCTCCTCGCGTCTCGGGTCCGCGCCAGCGTATAGCGCCGCGACCGCGCGCGCAGCCTCGAAAAGCTCGGCGCGCAGCTCCGCCGGCTCGAGCACCTCGACCTCCGCGCCGAAGCCGAGCAGGTGCGCGCGCGCGTAGGCGAGCTTCTCGAACACGAGCAGGCGCCGCTGCCAGCCGTCACCGTCGAGTGTCGGCGCGCGGTCCGCGGGCGGACGGCGGGCCGGGTCGCCGAGCTGCGCCACGCGCTCCTGCGCGCCGGGCGCGACGCGCACCAGCACGGGCACCGCCGCCAGGCTCTCCTCGAAGCGCGCGGCCCAGTCGGCGAAGAACTCGGCCAGCGCGAACCCGGGATCGCGCGCGAAGCTCGCGTCCTGCACCGCCACCTCGGAGATGCGTGAGACCCGGTACACCCGCAGCTCGCCCTCGACGCGCGCGACCAGGTACCAGAGGCCCGACTTCAGCGCGAGCGCGACGGCGTCGGCCTCGCGCTCGACCGCGCGCCCGTCGCCGCGCACGTACGCGAAGCGCACGCGCCGGTCGCTCCACACCGCCTGCGCGAGCGGCTCGAGCGCCGGGTGTTCGGGCTGCGGCTCGAACCAGTTGCGCGGATCCAGGTGGAACCGCTGGTCCGCCAGCCGCGCCGCTTCGCGCAACCGCGCGGGCAGCGCGGCCAGCACCTTGGCCCGGGCGCGCGCGAGCAGGCTGCCCAGACCGAGCTCCGCAGCCGGACCGGGCAGACCCGACAGGAAGAGCGCTTCGGCCTCGCCCGCATCGAGCCCGGTGAGCTGCGTGCGGTAGCCGCCGATCAGCCGGCAGCCGCCGCCCGGCCCCGGCTCGGTCGTGACCGGTATGCCCGCGCTGCCGAGCGCCGCGAGGTCGCGGTAGACCGTGCGGATCGAGACGCCGAGCTCGCCCGCCAGCGCGGCGGCGGTCGCATGCCCGCGGGTCTGCAAGAGAAGGAGGAGCGAGATCAGCCGGCGAGCCCGCATGGACCGAGCCTACCCGATTCAGCTGACAGAAGATGTCAGGAATGGGGTGGGATCATCTGCCCATGCCCATCCATTGGTCCGAATTCGAAGCGCGCGAGCCCGAGCTGGCGGAGACCTCGCGCCGGCTGCTCTACCCGATCGGGCCGACCGGGCCCGGGCTCGGCTTCCTCGCCACCACGCGCGCGGACGGCGGCCCGCGCGTCCATCCGGTCTGTCCGGCCGTGCGCGAGGGCGGGCTGTACGTGTTCGTCCTGCCCCGCTCGCCGAAGCGGCGGGACCTGGAGCGCGACGGCCGCTACGCGCTGCACGGCTATCCGGCCGAGAAGGACGACGAGAGCTTCTACTGCGCCGGCCCGGCGGTCGCGATCACCGATCGCGCAACCTGCGAGCGCGCGAAGACCTGGTTCACCTACAACGTGAAGTCCGACGAGGTGCTGTTCGAGCTCCTGCTCGAGCGCGTGCTGCACACGACCTGGCACCACGCGCGCCAACCGGACACGCGGCCGGTGTATCGTCGCTTCCGGGCATGAGGATCGCGATCGGGCTGCGCGCGCACTCGGGCTGGGCGGCGCTCGTCGCGCTCGGCGCGGCGAGCGGCGAAACCCCCGCGCTCGTCGATCGGCGGCGCATCGAGCTCTGCGAGCCCGACGACACGGACTGGGCGAAGGCGCCCTACCACGCGGCCGAGGGGCTCGAGCTCGACGAGGCCGAGCCGCTGGTGAAGAGCGCGATCGCTTCGGCGCGCAAGCTCGCCGTGCGCGAGCTGCGCGCGGCGGCGAAGCGCGCGCGCGCGGACGGTCACGAGCTGTGCGCGTTCGCGGTGCTGGTGAACGAGCCGATGCCCGACTGGAGCGTGGCCGAGGTGCTGGCCGTCCACTTCCGCATGCACAAGGCCGAGGGCGCGCTGTTCCGCGACTCGCTCGCGCGCGCGGCCGAGGCGTGCGGCGTGCCGCTGGTCGCGATCCGCGAGAAGGAGCTCGGCGAGCTCGCCGAGCAGGCGCTCGACGCGCCGGGCGAGAAGCTCGCGAAGACGTTGGCCGCGCTCGGCAAGGACGCTGGTCCACCCTGGGGCGCGGACCAGAAGCAGGCCGCGCTCGCGGCGTGGGTCGCGCTGCGCGCGAGCCCCGGTCCGAGGGCGCGAAGCGCGCGGGGCTAGAGACGCTCGACCCGGATCCCGCCGCCGCTCGAGCGCAGGCGCAGCTTCCGCCCGCCGCTGCCGAACGCGCCCTTCAACACGTGCGCGGAGCGCTCGAACACCTGGTCGAGCTCGAACTCGACGTCGATTCCGCCGCCGCTCGACTTCGCGTCGAGCTCGAAGCGCGCGTCCTCGCGCACCAGCACCTCGATCGAGCCGCCCGAGCCCTGGATCTCGCCCTCGGGATCGCCGAGGAACACGACCGAGGTCGAGCCGCCCGACGAACGCAGGTCGACCGCGCCGTCCACGCCGTCGATCTCGAGCTCGCCGCCGGAGCTGCGCGCGGCCACGTCGCCGAACACGTCGCGCAGGGCGATGTTCCCGCCCGAGGTCTTCACGCGCACGTCGCCGTCGACGTGCACGATCTCGAGGCTGCCGCCGGAGCTCGACAGGTCGATCGGGCCGACCGTGCGCGTGACGCTCGCGTCGCCGCCGCTGGTCTCGAGCGACACGTCGCCGGTGATGCCGTCGATGCGCACGTCGCCGCCGCTCGAGCGCAGCACCAGCGAGTAGCGGCGCGGCACCCACAGCCGAACGCGCACGTCGAGCGAGCCGAACAAGCCCCGGAGCCAGCCCGAGACGCGCGCCTCGAAGCGCACGTCGTTGCCGGACTGCTCGAGCGCGAAGCGCACCTGCTCGGCGCGACGGCCGCGCGCCTCGGCCTCGACCCGCACCTCGTCGCCGTCGTGCGAGCGCACGTCGACCGTGCCGCGCTCGCTGCGCACGTAGAGCGTGCCGCCGGGCTGCACGGGCAGCGTCTCCTCGAGCCACTCACGGCTTTCGATCGGGTCCGGCACGGCGCGTTCCTCGGGCGTCATCATCACACCCCGCGCATAGCAAGTGCAGTGCCGGGCGCCGGGCCGCGCGAGCCGGCGCGGCCGGGCCGGCCGCCGCCGGGCGAGCGCTGCACGTGTCGGTCGCCGCCTGCGCCGGCCGCGCCGGAACGCGCGGGCGCGCCCATGCGGTAGAGTGGCGCCATGTCGATCGAGGCGAACAAGGCCCTGGTGCGGCGCTACTTCAACGCGATCGAGGAGGCCGACTACGACACGATCGCGGGCCTGCTCGCCGACGAGGTGCGCTTCTGGCTGCCGCCCTCCGTGCCCGACGGCGTCGAGTTCGCGGGCCGCGCCGACGTGATGCGCAACATCGTCGAGTCGATCGCGGGCCTGTACGACACGCGCGTCGGCTTGCACCCGGAGATCCAGAACCTGACCGCCGAAGGCGATCGCGTCGCCGCCGAGCTCGTGATCCGCGGGCGCTCGCGCGCGAGCGGCCGCGACTACCGCAACCACTACCACTTCCTGTTCGTGATCCGCGACGGGCGGATCGCCGAGTTCCACGAGCACCTCGACACGCTCTACGCGTTCCGCGCGCTGTTCGAGCCGGCCGGCATCACCGAGCGCGAGCAGGTGAGCTGGCTGCCCGGCGAAGGCAGCGGCGTGTAGCCATGCGGGTCGCGATCGTCGGCGCGGGTCCGGCCGGCGCGGCGCTCGCCTACCTGTTCGCGCGGCGCGGGATCGAGGTCACGCTGGTCGAGCGCCAGAGCGACTTCGCGCGCGAGTTCCGCGGCGAGGGCCTGATGCCGGGCGGCGTCGACGCGCTCCGGCAGATGGGGCTCGGCGCGGAGCTCGACGCCCTGCCCCAGGCGCGCATGCGCCGGCTCGAGGTGTACCTGAACGGGCGGCGCGAGCTCGCGCTCGAGCTTTCCGATCTTCCGGCCGAGACGCCCATGCCGCGCTTCGTCTCGCAGCCGGCGCTGCTCGAGATGCTGGTCGCGCAGGCCGGGAAGCACGCGGGCTTCGAGCTCCTGCGCGGCGCGACCGTACGCGATCTGGTGTACGCGGGCGAGCGCGTCGCCGGTCTGCGCGTGGACGCGGCCGGGGTCGCGCGCGAGCTGCGCGCGGACTTCGTGCTCGGCTGCGACGGCCGCGCGTCGGCGGTGCGCAAGCGCGCGTCACTCGAGCGCGAGCGCGCGGCCCAAAGTTTTGACGTGGTCTGGTGCAAGCTGCCGCTGCCCGAGTTCATGCGCGGGGTCGCGCGCGGCTGCATCGGGCGCGCGCACTTCGCGATCTGCTTCGAGTCGCCGGACGGCGGCCTGCAGCTCGGCTGGGCGATCGACAAGGGCAGCTTCGGCGACATCCGGCGCGGTGGGATCGAGCACTGGCTGCGCGAGCTCGAGGCGAACGTGCCCGAGGACCTCGCGGCCTGGATCCGCGCGCACGCCGACGCGGTCAGCTCGCCGTTCCTGCTCGACGTGGTCTGTGACCACCTCGACACCTGGAGCGCGCCCGGCGTGCTCCTGCTCGGCGACGCCGCGCACCCGATGTCGCCGGTCGGCGCGCAGGGCATCAACATCGCGCTGCGCGACGCGCTGGTCGCCGCGAACCACCTCGGCCCGCCGCTCGTCGCCGGCGCGAGCCCGGCCGAGCTCGATCGCGCCGCGCAGGCCGTGACCGCGGAGCGCCTGCCGGAGATCAAGGAGATCCAGGCGCTCCAGGCCGCGCCGCCGCGCATGATGCTGCAGCAGACCCCGCTCGCGCGCTTCGTCATGCGCTTCGTGGTCCCGTTCGCGATGCGCACGGGCATCACGGCGCTCCTGTTCCGGCGCGTCTTCCCGCGCTTCGCGCTCGGCACGACGCAGGTGCGCTTGCGCTTCTAGTTTCTCAATCCGGCCGCGCCCCGAACCGAAAGCTTCTCGTGGCGATGAGCGGAGCGGACGCGGATCCGGGCATGCGAAGCCTCGTGGTGCGCACCGCGCGCCAGGTGTCGCTGATGCTCGTGCTCATCGCCCCGCTCCTGTGCGCGATGTCGGTGCTGACCGGCGAGGCCGAGGCGGGAACGACCATCCGCTACGCGGCTGTCGTGGAAACGGCGTTCGTGGCCATCTACCTGCTCGCGCGCGGCAGCGTGGCGGTGCGCTGGCCGGAATGGATCCTGTTCGCGGGGACGCTCGTGGCGATGGGCGGGGTGATCTTCTCGCCCGTCCACGAGCGGCTGGCGCACAAGCCCTACGCGATGGTCGCGCCGATGGCGGCCTTCACGTTCGCGGTGATGGCGCCGGTCCGCCCCGCGCTGGCCTACGGGCTGGCCGGCGCGGCGAGCGGCATGTACGCCTACGCGCTCTGGCTCTCGCCCCACCCGCAGGCCGTGAACGCCTACGCCTACGCGCTCCTGTGTTGGGCGATGGCCTGGATGGGCGCGACCTTCGCGCGCGACCAGGTGCACCTGTGGGACGCGCTCGACGACGCCCGCCGCGGCGCGCTCGACGCGACCCGGCTCAAGTCGGAGTTCCTGGCCAACATGAGCCACGAGATCCGCACGCCCATGACCGCGATCCTCGGCTTCGCCGAGGAGGTCGAGCTCGGGCTCTCCGCCGCGCCCGACGCCGGCCCGATGCGCGCCGCGCTCGCCACCATCCGGCGCAACGGGCTGCACCTGCTGGCGCTGATCAACGGCATCCTCGACCTGTCGAAGATCGAGGCGGGCAAGCTCGAGGCCGCGCGCGAGCCGTGCGCGCCGCTCGCGATCGTGGCCGAGGTCGCGAGCCTGCTCGAGCCGCAGGCGCGCGCGAAGTCGCTCGGCTTCGAGACGGTCGTGACCGGCGCCGTGCCCGAGCGGATCTCGAGCGACCGCACGCGCCTGCGCCAGATCCTGATCAACCTGGTCGGAAACGCGCTCAAGTTCACGGAGCGCGGCTCGGTGCGGATCGAGATCGGTCAGGCCGGCGGCTGGCTCGAGATCGCGATCGCCGATACCGGCTGCGGCATCGCCGCCGACCAGGTCGACCGGCTGTTCGAGTCGTTCACGCAGGTGCAGGGCTCACTGACGCGCCCGCACGCGGGCACCGGCCTCGGCCTCGCGCTCTCGCGCAGGCTCGCGCGGCTGCTCGGCGGCGACATCGGGGTCTCGACACAGATCGGCGTCGGCAGCCGCTTCGTGGTGCGCCTGCCGATCGGCGAGGACCCCGAGGTGCGCCTGCTGTCCGCCGCGGAGGCGAGCGCGCTCGCGGCGGCCGATCCCACGCCGGCGCTCGCGCCGGACGGCCTGCAGCTGCGCGGCCGCGTGCTGCTGGTCGAGGACGGCGAGGACAACCAGCGGCTGATCGGCACCGTGCTGCGGCGCGCGGGGCTCGAGGTCGAGCTCGCGCGCGACGGCGAGCGGGGCTGCGCGCTCGCACTCGCCGCGAACGAGCTCGGCGAGCCGTTCGACGTGGTGCTGATGGACATGCAGATGCCCGTGCTCGACGGCTACGCGGCGGTCGAGCGCCTGCGCGCGAACGGCCACCGCGGCGCGATCATCGCGCTGACCGCGAACGCGATGGCCGGCGACCGCGCGCGCAGCCTCGCGATCGGCTGCGACGACCACGCCACCAAGCCGATCTCGCGCGACGTCCTGCTGCGCCAGATCGCAGCCCAGTTGGCAAAGCGCGAGGGCTGAGATCACTCGCAGCTGCCGTCGGGGCCCGCGCGGCACGCCAGCGGGCAGCTCGGGCAGCGCGGGCCGGCCGCCCCGCCGCTGAGGTCGCGGAAGCGGTTCAGGTCGAGGCCGCCGATCGCGTCGCCGGTCGCGCTCTCGTCGAGGTCGAAGATCGCGCAGGGCAGCACGCCCGAGGCTCCGCAGCGGTCGAGCGTGCGGCTCTGCCCGACCGATGCGCGCATCTGCGCCAGGTCCAGGCCGCCGACCGTCTCGCCGGCGGCGGTGAAGTCGGCGTCGCAGCGGTTGCCGTAGCCGTCGTGGTCGTCGTCGCGCTGGCCGCCGGTGAGCGTCGCCCACGGGTGCTGCGCCAGGAACGCGGGCGAGACGCGCGGGTTCGGCTCGAGCAGGCAGTTGTCGCAGGCGTCGCCCACGCCGTCGCCGTCGGTGTCGGCCTGGTCCGGGTTCGCGACGGTCGGGCAGTTGTCCTCGCACACGAGCAGCGAATCGCCGTCGAGATCCGCCTCGTCGATCAAGCCGTTGCAGTCGTTGTCCTGGCCGTCGCACAGCTCCTCGCCCGGCTCGCCCGGCAGACACGTGTCCTGGCCGTTCGTGCACACGCCGGTCGAGGCGCACTCGCCCACGCCGCACATGGTCGGCACGCCTTCGGCCGCGGCGTCGCAGTTGGTCGGGATCGCGCCGCAGTCGCTCGGGTCCAGGGGGTTGCTTCGCGCCTGGAAGGGCATGAGCGGACAGTGGTCGTGCAGGTCGAACATGCCGTCGGCGTCCGTGTCGGCGTCGTAGCGGGAGATGCGCACGCCCGGCCGTCCGAGCGCGGCGAGCGGCGGGTAGATGCGCTCGAGCCGCGCCCACGAAGCCGGCCCCGCCGCGCGCGCGCCCGCGGGCGTGCCGTCGCTCGTGGCCATGGTGAACGGTGTGCTGCCGGCGAGCGGCGTCAGGTTGCCCGCGTCTTCGGACACGACGGCCACCACGCCGTTCGGGAGCGTGGTCGGCGAGCGCACCGGACACTGCCCGCCCCCGCTCGCCGAGCAGAACGACGGCGTGCTCGCGAGCAGATTGTGCGACTCGACGAGCTCGGCGGGGTTGCCCAGCGAGGTCAGGAGTTGGCCGACCTTCCACGCGACCGAGTCGCGCAGCGTCGCGAACGCGCCGGCGTTGTCCGAGGTCTGCAGCATCACCCCGGGATGACCGGGCACGATGCCCGCGAAGGTGGCGTGCGCGATCGAGAGCTGCGACGTGACGCCGTCGCGCGTGTCGACCAGGAAGCCGCGCGCGATCACGCAGTTCACGCCGATCGGGCACGCGACCCGCCGCACCACGACGTCCTCGTAGGTCTGATCGGAGTTCGTGAAGCCCTGGGGCTGGTTCAGGAACGTGTAGAAACCGGTCGCGCCGTTCGCGTAGCCGAGCTGCACGAACGCGCCCTTCACCGTGTCCGCGTCGATGATCGCGCGCGCGGTGTCGGCGAAGTAGGAGGAGAACACGTCGGCGCCGTACGAGCCGGTTGCGCTCACGACGGGCTGCGCGGTGTGCGAGGGCAGCGCGCGACACACTGAGTTCACGGCCACCACGCGCCGCACCCGGTAGTCCGGCGGCGTCGACGTGCCGAAGCACGGCTCCTGCAGGTTCTGGAACACGCCGTCGCTGATCAGCACGCGGCCGCCCGGGTCGCCGCCGATCGTCGGAGTGGCCCACCAGACTCCGCCGTTGCGGAAGTTCGAGCACAGCGGCGCGAGCACGTCGATGCCGTCGCGCACGCGCAGCAGCGGGTCCTGCAGGTCGACACACTGCGTCGACGGACGGCGGCCGATCGTCGAGGAGAACGTGCAGGTCGGGTGATCGATCGCGATGCGCGCCCAGGGATCGACGCCGGCGATCGACGATCCGTTCACCACGATGCAGTCGTCGCCGAGCCGCGTGCCGCGGAAGCGCACGATCGAAGTGACGCCGTTGCCTTCCGGGTACCGGTAGTCCTTCAGCCAGATGCCGTGGCCGCGCGACGGGTCGGCGCCTTGATCGGTGGGCAGCGGGTCGCGCGCCGTGACGTCCTCGTTCGCGCCCAGGCCCGTCTTCACGTTGCGGTAGGCGATCGCCTCGCCGCCGCCGAAGTGCGCGATCTCGACCGAGCGCAGGTACAGCCCGCCGCTCTGGTTGGCCGCGGTGAAGTGCGACTCGATCGGGCCGTAGCCCGAGGCGATCGCCGTGTCGCCGCGGCCCCAGAACGACATGCGCACACCCTCGAAGTCGAGCAGCGCGTCGTTCTGGATCCGCACGCCGCCGGTGGCCTTGTTCTGGACGGGAGTGAACTGGCGGTTCTCCTCCGGCACCGTGAGCGCGACCGGATCCCAGATCGCGAACGGATCGCCCGGCGCGAAGCGCTCGACGTAGTCGACCACCGCGTAGCCGTTGCCCGCCGACGAGCCGATGATGCGCGCGGCGCCGCCCACCGCGCAGCTCGCCGTCGGGTAGCCGGAGTCGAGCCAGAGGCGGCCCGAGTTGCCGCTGCACGTGCCGGCCGGACACGCCACGGCGTCGCTGCACGGCTGTCCGGCGCTCGATCCGCCCTCGCAGACCATCGGCACGTCCACGATCCGCCGCGCGGAAGCGCACGGCAGCCGCTCCTGCGATGCGCCCGGGAAGGGCGAGTCGTTCGTCACCGCCGGGCAGTCCGCGTCGCACAGGAACCACGAGCCGATGCTGACCCGCGCGTCGTCGTCCTCGAGCCCGCCGGGCCAGAGCACCGCGTTCGAGCCCTCGGCGACCGTCGCGACACGCTCCGGTGTGGCCGGCCCGATGCCGCGGTCCGCCTGCTGGCTCTCCGAGTTGTAGTCGAGCACGAGCCGGTCGGGCGCGGCCGTGCCGGCGATCCGGTACCAGGTGCCGCGGTGCGCGGCGGGCCAGCCGAAGCGGATGAAGCGCCCCACGAAGCGCGCGTCGCCGTCCTCGATCGCGCCTACGCCGTCGACCTCGAGCACGACGTCGGTACAGTCCGCGGCCACGAACGGCGCCGCGGGCCGGAAGTCCGAGTTCGCCGGGCAGTTCTCGCCCGACGCCTCGCGCACGGTCCCGTCCGCGAGCCGCGCCCCGCGCGCCACGAACGCGCCGCCCGCCCGATTCACGACCACGCAGCGCGGGGTGGCGACCTCGTCGCAGTCGAGCTCGAGCCGGTCCCCGGCCCCGAGCGCGAGCTCGCCCGCGTTGTCGACCACGTACTCCGCGATCGGGTTGCCGAGCGTCAGTGTCTGCCCGCCCGCGCTCGCGAGCCGGCCGCCGCCGGCGAGCGTCAGGTCCGCGGCCACCTGCGCGCAGCCGCCCGCGAGCACGACCTCGTGATCCGCAGAAATCTGCACGCTGTCGGCGACTTCCGGGACGCCTTGCGGGTCCCACGTGGCGGGCGCGCACCAGGCTCCGCTCGCCGCCGAGACGCGCGGCTCCGCCCACGCCAGCCGCAGCGGGCTCAGCACGCACGCAGCGACGAGCAACAGGGCGACCAGCGCGCCTTGGCGGGGGAGGTGTTTCAAAGGCGATTCCACAGGCAGCGGCAGCAGAGGACCGCGAGGAGGATCGCCTAGATAGCCGCTCGCACGGGGCTCTTGTCAACAGCCCCGGCGCACACGCCGTCTAGGGCAGGCCGACCCCCGGCACGTCGACGCGCAGGTGCTCGATCCGCCCGCTCTTCGAGGCCACGCACTTCACCGGGTCCGAGTCCTCCGCCGTGCAGAGGAAGAGCGTCTTGCGATCCGGCCCGCCGAGCATGCACGCGTACGCCTGCGTCGCGACCTCGATCCGCGCGCTGATCCGCCCGCCCTCGTGCACGCGCAGGCACTCGTGCGAGAGCGCCGCCGCCATCCAGATCGCGCCCTCCGCGTCCATGCAGATCCCGTCCGGGATCTTCTGCTCGAGCTGCGCCCACACGCGCCGGTTCGAGAGCGACCCGTCCGCCGCGATGTCGAACGCCGAGAGCCGCGCCGCAAACGACTCGGCCACCACGAGCGTGCGCCCGTCCGGCGTGATCACGCAGCCGTTCGGGAATCCCAGGTCGCGCGCCGCCACGCGCGCCTCGCCGCTCGGCAGCACCAGCGCGAGCTGTGTGTTCGTCGGCTGCGCGCCCGCGTGCAGGTCGAAGCCGAAGTTCCCCACGTACGCGCGCCCCTGCGCGTCGACCACCATGTCGTTGGTGTAGAAGTCGGCGATCGAGGAGAGGTCCGCGACCTCGCGCAGCGCGCCGTCGCTGTCGAGCCGCAGCAGCTTGCGGTCCTGCATCGAGACGACGAGGAGGCGCCCGTCGGGCAGCCAGCCGAGGCCGGATGGTTTGTTCGGAACCTCGACGACCTTCTCGGCTTTGCCGTCGAGCCCGACGCGGATCACGGTCTTCGCGTGCATGTCCGAGAACCACAGCTTCCCGTCGTGCCAGCGCGGGCCCTCGGGGAAGCAGAGGCCGTCGAGGAGGATCTTGGTGTCGGTGGGCATGGAATGATCGTGTTCCGCGCGGAGCGCGAGCGTCAAATCGCCGTGGCGCTCATCACGGCCCGCGTCTGGGCCAGATGCGCGGATCTCTGTGGGCGTGGAGGCAGCCGAGGACCACCGCGCCGTCCGCATCGAGCGCGTAGAAGACGAAGTACGGAAAGCGCCGAAGCGGAATGCGCCGGATCGCATCGTGGCTCTCGTGGCCGCTCTCCGGGAACTCGCCGATTCGCCGGATGACTCTCGCGACCGCGCTCAAGAACTCGAGGCCGAGACTCGGCTCGCGCGCCGAGTACCAACCCATTGCCTCCTGCAGGTCGTCAGCTGCTTCCGGCGCAAACCGAACGTTCATCCGCTCCCGAGCAAACGGGACCGGATCGTCTCCCAGGGGATCGCCTCGTCGGGGTTCTCGAGGTGCAGCTTCAGGCGCCGCTCGAGCTCTCGCCGCTGGCTCTCGGGGAGTGCGAGCAGCTCGGGGTCCGCGACCACGCTCTCCCAGATCTCGTCGAGCGCGCGCAGGCGCTCCGCGACTGGTTGGTCGAGGATGTCGTCGAGCGGGCGCCGCGGCACATCGGAAGTGTGCGCCCGGTGGGCGTCGCGCGCAATCGTTGCCGTGCGTTCACCCCCAGCTTGCCGTGCTCGGCGATCCCGTCCGAGTCGGGATGCTCGTTTGCGGTTCCACCCCTTGGTAGGATGAGGATCACGAATGGCGACCAAGCGTCGGACTCGAAGGGTGGGCTCGGCCGATCTGCGGGTCGGGTCGAAGGTCTCGCTCGTGTTCGGGGGTCGCCGCATTCGCGGTACGATCGTCGAGGTTCGCGGGAAAATCGGTTACCAGGGACGGCGCCTGTTCACCGTGCGCATCAAGCGAATGCTGTCCGAGGACATGCTGCTCGAGGTCGCCGAGGACGAGCTGCGAGCGGCGTAAATCATCGGTTAGGCTGGCCCGCATGAGTGCGAACCCCGCCAGCCCGATCCCGGCCCCAGCCCCGACCCCGACCCACTCGCGCGCGCTGCGCTGGGAGACGCTGACCAAGAAGCAGTTCGACGCGATCGACCGCGCGGAGGCGGTGGTGTTCGTGACCTGCTCGCCGATGGAGGTGCACGGCCCGCACCTGCCGCTCGGCGCGGACTGTCTGGAGGGCGAGGGCCTGGCCGAGCACGCGCTGCGCTTCCTGCCCGAGCGCCACCGCGCGCGCACGTTCCTGCGCCTGCCGTTCATCTGGGCCGCGACCGACGGCGTGCCGCAGCCCGGCACGGTCGCGTTCCGCCCCTCGACCACGATCGCGTTCCTGCGCGACATGGGCCGCTCGCTCGCCGCGCAGGGCTTCCGCAACGTGATGGTCTCGAACTTCCACGGCAGCCCGCGCCACTTCCTCGCGATCGAAACCGCCTGCGACCGCGTCTCGCGCGAGACCGGCATCCGCATGGTGTCGGTGTTCTCGCTGATGCTGTCGCGGTTGAACGGGGGCGGTTCGGAGCTCGGGGCGGTGCTCGGGCATTTGCCGGGAGTGTCGAAGGCGGATTTCGCGGGCGACACGCACGGGGGGTTGGTCGAGACGTCGCAGCTTTTGGCGCTGCACCCGGAGTGGGTGGACAAGGCGTACGAGACGTTGCCGCGGCGGACGGTGGATCTGTGGTTGGAGGAGCGTGGGGAAGCGGAGGCCGTTTCTCCCGGGTCGCGCGGGAAGCCGGCGTCGATCCCGAAGATGGTGCGCGGGTTCCGGGCTTCGCTGCAGTACTTCGCTTCGGAGACCTACGCCGGCGCGCCGGCGTTGGCGTCGGCGGAGCTCGGCGAGCAGATCCTGGACGTGCTCGCGAGTCGGACCGCGGAGGCGATCACGGAGATCCTGGACGGGACGCTGCCGCGGGAGAAGTGGCACTCGCCGTTCTGGAGGCTGCGACACATTTTCGTGAACCCGGTGGCGGTGCGGTTCTTTGATTGGGTGCTGGGGACGCCGAAGACCGTGGGATGAGCGAGCTGCGCGAGACCGTAGTTCCACGGAGCAAGCTGCGGCGGATGCTGATGGCGTCGTTCGGGCAGGCGGCGCGCACGCCGCGGTGTCCGGAGACGCCGCGGCTGGATGGGAAGCTCGCGGTCGTGACGGGCGCGACGGGTGGGATCGGTTTGGAGATCGCGCGCGGGCTGGCGCGGCGTGGGGCGGAGGTGATCGCGCCGTGTCGGGATGCGGGACGCGGGGATGTGCTGCTGGCGCTGCTGCGGGCGGAGTCGAGCGGCGCGCATCGGTGTGTGCAGCTCGATCTCGAGGATCTGGAGAGTGCGCGCGCGTGCGCGGCGGAGATCGCGCGTTTGGTCTCGGGGCGCCCGATCGACGTGCTGATCGAGAACGCGGGGCTGTGGCCGCAGCAGTATCGGAAGACGCGACAGGGGAACGAGATCGCGTTCGGGACGAACGTGCTCGGGCATTTTGCGTTGCGGCGCGCGCTGCAGGATGCGGGCCTACTGCCCGCGGCGCGCGCGGTCGTGCTGACCGGCGACATCTACGTGCTCGAATCCGACTGCACCCCCGACTTCGTCTGGAAGGGCCCACGCGGCGGCATGCGCGCCTACTGCCGCAGCAAGCTCGG
>Ga0187893_10006811_pt1 | contig 19217 bp, 20 predicted proteins | sample MA1701074metaG_FD_139574 | JGI IMG/M metagenome (GOLD analysis project Ga0187893, IMG submission 139574) | White microbial mat communities from a basaltic lava cave in the Kipuka Kanohina Cave System on the Island of Hawaii, USA - MA170107-4 metaG ... | reverse complement strand
CACAAACAGCGGGCCTTCTCGAAAATCCCCGGACCCCTGCGGAGGCTCATCCTCTGCGCCTTGGCGCCAGCCGCGTAGCTCCCAAAAACGGCAGAAGTCGAGCTCAGGTCCGGGCACGCCATGTGAACTGCGCCAAGCCATGCGCCCCGGCTGGCGGACCCTGGCCGCCTCCCTGCTCGCGTTGTCCATTCCTTTCGACATCGCCGCGGCGGGAGAGGCGGACGATCTCGACATCGCGATGGCGAACTCGCGGGCGCGTGCCCGCGCGGTGACGCGCGTCGCCGCGTCGACCGTTCTCGTGCGCGCCTTTCGCGGGCCCGGATCCGAGGAGGGCCAGATTCGCTACGGCACCGGCTTCGTCGTGCAGGCGGACGGGGGCGTGTTGACCTGCCTGCATGTGGTGGAGGGGGCGGACGCAGTCGTGGTCCTCTTCGCCGACGGGACGGCGGCCGCCGCCCGGCTGGAAGCGCGGGACGAGGGGGCGGACGTCGCCCTGCTGCGCGCCGACTGGGGCGCCCGGCGTCCCCCCGTCGTGGTCTTCGCCGACGATTCCGCTCTTGCGGTGGGGGAGAGCGTGCTCGCCCTCGGCAATCCGCTGGGAATGGGTCTCAGCGCGAGCGTAGGCATTTGCACGGCGAAGGGGCGGCGCGGGGTCGTGGCGGGGCAGCCCTCCGGTCTCCTGCAGACCGACACCAGCACCCATCCCGGATGTTCCGGCGGCCCGCTTTTCGACCAGCGCGGCGAGGTCTTGGGCATGGTGAACGCCGTCCTGGACCCCGGCGCGGGCAGCCGCTCCGTGGCCTTCGCCGTTCCCGCATCCGAGCTTCGGCGCGTCCTTTCCGACCTGATGGCCGGGAGGGAAGTGCGCCGGGCCTGGCTCGGGATCCAGGTGCGCCCCTTGGCCAACGCGGCCCCCGGTCTCGACATCGAGGCGGTGGTGCCCCATGGCCCAGGGGAGGCGGCCGGGGCTCGGGCCGGCGATCGCCTCATCACCCTGGGTGAAAGCGCGATCGTCGACTTGGAATCGCTGCGCAACGCGCTGCGGGGCCTGCGCCCGGGCGACTTGACGACCCTGCGAATCCTGCGCGCGGGGCGGATGGAGCAGCTCGATGTCCGGGTCGGCGAGCGGCAGCGCGCCGAGCCATCCACGCCTCAGTAGCGTAAGTGCTTGACAATAAGCATGTTGCGGTGATGCTCAGTTTTGTTCTGGACGTTAGTGATATGTTACCGTAACATCCGTTAGCATATGAACAGATGGGCCTCCGCGGTGACCTGCACACCCTTTGAGACCGGTTCTCTCCCACGGACCGCGGGGGCCCTACCCCGTCCTCGGGAATTCCCCACCCGGCGGGAGCGCGGCGCAATGTGGAGATCCCGCGTCCTGACCGAACTCCCTCTGGTGTTGAGCCTCGTGACGCTCTTTCTCCTCGCCCTCTACCTCTGATGCCCACGTACACCGCCAAGCAGCATGAAGTGCTGGACTTCGTCCGGCAGAGTCTGGAGGACCGCGGGATTGCTCCCACCTTGGAGGAGATCGCCGAGGCGCTCGGCGGGACGAGCCGGGTCACCGCACTCACGCATCTGCGTGCCCTGGAGAAAAAGGGCGCGATCCGTCGGCGCGCGCGGGAGAGCCGTGCGATCGAGGTGCTCGACGGCAGCTATCGCCCGCTCCGGGGCATCCCGCTCCTGGGGTCCATCGCCGCCGGCGAACCGATTCTCGAGGCGGAAGAGCGCGAGGACATCCGCATCGAGGAGTACCTCGGCGCGGAGGATGGGACGTTTCTGCTCCGCGTGAAGGGGGACTCGATGATCGAAGACCAGATCCGCGACGGGGATCTCGTCCTGGTGGAGAGCCGGTCGAGTGCCCGCGATGGGGAGGTCGTGGTGGCGGTGGTGCGAGGCGAGGTGACGCTGAAGCGCCTTTTCCGGGAGAAGGGCGGGATCCGGCTCCAGCCCGCGAACGCGGAGCTGAGTGCCAAGAGCTATCCCGCCGAGGATGTGGAGGTCCGCGGCGTCGCAAAGGGCGTTATCCGACGGGTATGAGAGGCGCGCGACCGGGGGCGGCCCTGGCGCTCATCTGCGCGGCATGCTGCATGGCGTGCGCCGCGGCGCCGCGCGCGGCTGGCCCGCCCCGAACCTCCCCGGCTGCGGAGGCGGCGCGCCAGGGCGACGCCCTGCGCCGCAGGGGCCGGCTCGCGGAGGCGGAATTCCGCTACTCCTCGGCCCTGGAGCGCGACCCCGGTTCCGTGCGGGCGCATCTCGGCCTGCAGGCGATCGCGCTGGCGCGGGGGGACGATCTCACGCTGCGCCGCCTCTATCGGGGTGGCCCCGATCCCTATCTGGAGGGGCGGCTGGAGGGCGCCCGGGAGCGGCAGGAGGCCGCGTTCCGTCGCGCGGTGGAGCCGTGGCGCACGCTGGGCCTGGCCGAGGTCGCGGAGGAGCTTGACCAACGGGAGCGGGCGCGGCGAGGCTACGTCCGCGTGCTGGAGGCCGATCCGGGCAATCCCTGGGCGCGCGCGGGACTGGCGCGATGCCTCCTGCTCGAGGGAAGGCACGGCGCCGCGGATGCCACCTTCGAGACGGGAGCGTGGCTCGACCCGGACAACCCGGCCTGGCCGCTCGGACGCGGCATCGTCGCGGACCGGCGGGGCGATCTGGACGCGGCGTTGGCCTTCGCCATCGAGGCGTATCGTCGTGCGCCGGCGGAGGCCTCCCTGGCGGAGCGGGTCTTTGCCCTCGCGACGCGAGGAAATTCGCGTCGCGCGATGGCGCGTGCGCTGGCCGCCTTGGCGGAAGGCGACGGGAGCGAGGGGACCGCGCCGGCTCTCGCGGTAAGGCTGAGCGCACGGCTCGGGGCGGAGGGGTACGCCGAGGAGCTTCGCGCGCGGGCGGTGCGCGAAGGGGCGGCCGAGGCGGAGACGCGGGAGGGGCCCGCCCTGCGGGCGAGTCCGTTCTCGCGTTTCGTGGAAGAGCTGCGCGGCGGCGTGAGGGCGCGCTATCGCCACTACTCCTCGACGAAGGAGGCCGAGTCGTTCCGCGAGTACGTGGACTGGGTGCGCACGCTCTACGAGCGCGCGACGGGTCGCGCGCTCGAGGGACCTCCGGCGGAGGTCTCCTACGCCTTCGTGGGGCGAATGCTCGATCCGGCCGCCTCGTCGCGCGATCCGCTGGTGCGTGCCTGCGCGGAGGAGGGCTACCTGCTGGTGCTCGGCCAGCGATTCGGGGGGCCGCCGGAGACGATGGTCGCGCGCATCGAGCGCCGCGAACCGCGCGGACCGGCGGGGGAGCACGCTCCCGGGATCGTGCGCGAGCGCGTCTTCGTCCGCGACCCGGAGGTGCCGGGCTACCTGGAGTGGGCGGGCGGGGGCGATCTCGCGGGAATCGCCCTCGACCGGTTCGTCGTGATCGACCTGGACGCCGTCGCCCGATGGCAGGCGGAGCTGGAGCGGCGCGCACGGCGTCCGACAGGCGGGAGCGAAGGCGGCAACGACGGGGAGGCGCTGCCGGACCGTCCCTTCACTTCCCTGGAGGATCCCGCAGGGGAGGAGGGCCGCCTGCTCCGGGCCGGGCCCATCCGGGTCCTCGAGGAGGTGCAGATCCACGAGGATGCGCACTTGCTCGATGCGGAGCAGCACCTGCCGGTGGGGCGGCATGCGCTGCGCAACCTCCTCCTGGCCCTCGGACGCGGGTTTCGGGTCGAGGAGATCCAGGCCTACCTGGAGCGCAACGCGCAGCTGCACGCCGTCGTCGACGGGCCCTCTCCCCACGCCGCCCTCGCCGTCTGCGTCGCGGCGCTGGATTCGTCGGGGCCGCACGCCCGCGGATATCGCGAGATCCTCGCGGGGATCGTGGGCGAACTCGCCGCGCATCCGCGGCTCTACCCGGAGGTGGATCCGGGGCGTCTGCTTCTCCAGCAGCTGCACAAGCTTCCCGCGGAACGCCTGCGCGCCGCGGCGCGGGCGGTCGCGCGGCGTTGGGGCCTGGTCCCCTGACGCGGATCACTCGCCCCGCATCCACCCCTCGATGGCGTCGGCCTCCTTGGGGGTCGCGGAGCTGAGCACCTCCGCACCCTTCTGCGTCACGACGAGCACGTCCTCGATGCGGATGCCGAATCCCTCGTCTCCCAAATAGACCCCCGGCTCGACGGTGAAGGTCATGCCGGGTTCGAGGCGGGTGGGGCCCGGGTCGTGCACGTCGAGGCCGACATGGTGGCAGGTGGCGTGGATGAAGTAGCGGCCCAGCTTGGCGTCCGCGATCACCCGCCGCGCGGCCCGGTCGAGGTCGCCGAACGTCGCGCCGGGGCGCGCTTCGGCGATCGCAGCCAGTTGCGCCCGCAGGACCACGTCGTAGACCTCGCGCTGGCGCGGGGTGAACCGGCCGTTCACAGGCACGGTGCGCGTCACGTCGGCGGCGTAGCGTGCCACCGCGGCGCCCATGTCGAGGACGAGGAGGTCGCCGTCGCGGAGCGTGCCGTCGTTGCGGAAGTGGTGGGGGATCGCGCTGTTGGCGCCCGACCCCACGACGAACGGGAAGGCGGGCCAGGCACCCCGCGCGCGCACGGAGGCCAGGAGCACCCCGTGGATCTCCGCCTCGAGGACGCCGGGGCGGATGCGGGGGATCGCCTCCCGAAGCGCCTCCGCGGTGATCTCCAGGGCGCGACGCAACGCCGCGAGTTCGACGGCGTCCTTGACGGCGCGGTGCGTGCCGAGCAGCTCGTCCAGCTCGTGGATCTTGAGATCGGGGCGCTCCCGTGCCAATCCGGCGAGCAGCTCCTCGCGCATCGGGCGCAGGGTGACCCCGTCGGGCCCCGCATACCGGGGAAGGCGCATCCCCGCCCCCTTCGGAAGGAGTGTGGCGAGTTGGCGCGCCAGGCCGGCGCCACCCGCAGGAGCCGCCCGGGCCAGCTCGACCCCCAGGGCGCGGGCGGTCTCCCCGTCCGGGCGCAGCCGCAGGCCGAAGAATCGCGCCATCGTCTCCGGGGCGTCGCGGAGGAACAGCACCTCCCGCACGTGCACGGTGGCGTCGCCCGCCTTCATCGCGATCGGCTTCGCCTTCGCCCCGGCGACGAGGAGGAAGGCGTCGGGCTCCTCGACGCCGGTGAGATAGAGCAGATGCCCCTCCTGGGGCGGCTGGAGCACGTCGGTGAGCGGTTGGCCCAAGAGCACGGCGAAGTCCGCCCCGATCGCCTCCGCGAGACGCACGCGCCTTGCCTTCCGCGCCGCGATCGCAGCGTCGGAGGGCTCCGACGCGAGGAGCGTGGCGGCGAGGAGGAGGAGCCAGAGCAGCGCGCGCATGATGCCCAGCATACGCGGCGGGAGAGCACGCCCCCCCTCTCAGCGCAGGGCGGCCAGGATCGCCGGGATCTCCTTGGCCTCGGCGAGCTTCCTGCGCACCCCCGCATCCTTGAGTTTCAAGGTGATGCGCGCGAGCACTTGGAGGTAGCGCTCCTGCTGGTCGTCGGGTCCTGCGATGAGCACCACGAAGTGGACCGGCTTGGCGTCGAGCGCATGGAATTCCAGCCCGGCGTCGGACTTGCCTAGCGCGACGACGAAGTCCTTCACGCTCGGGATCTTCGCGTGGGGGATGGCGATGCCCAATCCGATCCCGGTGGACATGATCCGCTCGCGCTCCAAGATCGCCTCCAGGAGCTTGGCCCCGTCCGCGACCTCGGAGGCGCTCCCCACCAGCTCGACCAGTTCCCGCAGCGCCTCCTCCTTCGTGGTCGCGCGCAGGATCGTCACGCGCTCGGGAGGAATGATGTGTTCCAGGCTGATCGTCATCGATTCTCCGTCCCGGCAGGTTGCGCGGCGATCCTGCGCTCCCATGCGATGGCCCCCGGCGCGTCGGGATCGCCGGTGATGCGCATGGTGTCGAAGCGGAAGGCGTGGCCGGCGACACCGTAGCGCTCCCGGAAGGCGCGGGCGGCGCCCCCGATGCGCCGTCGCTGGCCGTGCGACACCGCGGGCCAGGGGCCCTCGAATCCCGCGGCGCGACTCTTAACCTCGAGGAAGACGATGGTCTCCCCTTGCAGCGCCACCAGGTCCAGCTCCCCGCCCCCGGCGCGCCAGTTGCGCGCGAGGATCACGCACCCCTCGCGTCGCAGCAGGCGTTCCGCCGCACGCTCTCCCCTCCGTCCCCGTTCCCGCCGGAGCATGGCGCGCCAGATCCCCGGAAGGCTAGGAGCCCTGAGCCTCGCCCGTGGAGGGCGCCCCTGCGTTGCCGGGACCCGCCTCCGGCGCGTCCGGCTCATTCACGTCCCCGGAGCCGGCGTCGCTTCCGCGCCCCTCCACCATGACCTCCCGCAGGCGTGTCGCCTTGCCGGTGCGGTCGCGCAGGAAGTAGAGCCGCGAGCGGCGGACGCGGCCGGAGCGGACGACTTTCACCCCTTTGATGGCAGGGGCGTGGAGCGGGAAGATCCGCTCGACCCCTTCGCCCTGCACGAGGCGTCGCACCGTGAACGTGGAACGCATGCCGCCGCCGCGGAAACGGATGACCGTGCCGCGGAAATTCTGGATCCGCTCCTTCTCGCCCTCCTTGATGAGGACCTGCACCTCCAGCGTGTCGCCGACCCGGAACTCGTCCAGATCCTTGCGCGCGAACTGTTCCTCGATGCGTTCGATCCTCGACATGGTGAGCTCCTCGTCCTCTTGGTCTGAGCGCGATCAGGCGCCCGTCTCTTCCTTGAACAGATCGCCGCGCCGGCTCCGGGTACGCGCCTGGGCGGCGCGAAGGCGCCAGGCAGCGATCTCCTCGTGATTGCCGGAGAGCAGCACGTCCGGCACCTCGAGCCCGCGAAAGGATCGGGGGCGGGTGTACTGCGGCCCTTCGAGAAGGCCGTCCTGGAACGAGTCCCGGCGCGCCGACTCCTCGTCCCCCAAGACCCCGGGAAGCAGGCGGACCACGGCCTCGGCCACGGCCAGCGCGGCCAGTTCGCCCCCTGCGAGGACGAAGTCCCCCAGGGAAACCTCCACCGGGTCCAGGATGTTCACGATCCGCTCGTCGAATCCTTCGTATCTTCCGGCCACGAGTATCAGTCCGGGCTTTCGGGCCCACTCCTCCGCCATCCGCTGGTGGAACGGGCGACCTTGGGGCGTGAGGAGGATCGTCACGGCCTCCTTCGCATGCCCCGCGCGCACGTTCTCGACCGCCTCCACGACGGGTCCCGGCATGAGCAGCATGCCCGGCCCGCCGCCGAAGGGACGGTCGTCCACCTGGCGGTGCCGGCCCTTGGCGGAATCCCTGATATTGATGACCTCGAAGGACGCCAAGCCCTTCTCGGAGGCGATCTTCAGGACCGCCAAGCCGAGAAACGCCTGGACGCCTTCGGGGAAGAGGGTCACAAACGAGATCTTCAACAGACCCCCCCAAGGGCAAACATGCTATTTCACCCGGAGGGGGGGCTTCCGTCAAGGCGCGCGGAGGCCCCTTCGTAGGTCGCGCGCGGGCGTTTAGGATAGCCCCATGTTCACCGGCCTTGTCCTGGGCCAGGGCGCCGTCCGGGCCCTGGAAGCGCGGCCCGGTGGGATGCGTCTCCGCCTCCACGCCGGCTCGCTGGCCGGGCAGGCGGGTCTGGGTGACTCCGTGGCGGTGGATGGCTGCTGCCTCACCGTGGTGGAGCGTGGCGAGGGGGAGCTGGCGTTCGATGTGGTCCCGGAGACGCTGGCGCGCACGACGCTGGGGGAGCGGCGCGCCGGATCCAAGGTGAATCTGGAACTCCCGCTCCGGCCGGACGACCGGCTCGGAGGGCACTTCGTCCAGGGCCATGTCGACGCGGTCGGGCGCGTCCTGGCCTTCGAGCACGGGGCGGGTGGGGCGACCATGCGCATCAGCTTGCCGCCGCCGCTCCGGGGCCAGGTGGTGGAGAAGGGGTCGGTGGCGGTGGATGGTGTGAGCCTCACCGTGGCCTCGGTGGACGCGGACGGGTTCACCGTGGCCCTCATTCCCCACACCCTGGCGGTCACCACGCTCGGCGAGCGCAAGGCGCAGGACCGCGTCAACCTGGAGGGGGACGTCTTGGCCAAGTACGTGGCCGCGTTCCTTCAGCGCCCATGAAGTGGGCCTCCCTCGCCTTCCTGGCGGCGGCCGCCGGAATCTGGGTGTGGGCCCTGGCGCCCGCGCAGCGGGGGGAGGCCGCCGCGCTGCCCGAGGGTGTCGTGGGCAGCTTCGATCTTGTGCAGTTCATCCCCGCCCCGGACGCGGGGGAGGAGACGAGCGCGCAGCGGCTCGGGGGCGCGAGCCGCTGGGACTTCCGTGCGGACGGCACCTACGTCTACACCATCCTCGCCGGAGGGCGGGAGATGGCGCGCCGGGAGGGCTCGCTCTCCGCGACGGGGGAGACGGTGACGCTCACCCAGGTATCCGAGAACCGCACGCTCTTGCGCGCGCCGCCGCAGGCCTACAAAGTTTCCTGGCGGAGCGCTCCCGAGGGCCGGATGCTCGTCTTGCGACACGCGACGGAGGGGCACGAGTTCCTCCTCCGCCCCGAACCGAGCCGCTGACCGTCGCTCAACGTTCGGAGACCGTCCCGCCTGGCTTCGACCGGCTGCGCCTGGCCGCGTCGCGCCTCCTCGCCGGTTCTCTCCGTTGAACCGGGTCGGGGGCGCTTCGTGCCAGGCCGTTCGCCTCGCCGAAGCTCCCCTGGGGCTTGGGCGTCCTGGCGGGCCGAAGCCCAGCCAGACCGGCGGACAAGCTCGCTCGGACTCGGGCCGACGCCGGGATTGCTTCCCAATCTCTCAGTTCAGCACGCTGAAGAAGAGCGACGTGAACGACGTGAGGCTCGAAAGAGGCGCGTTCTCGCGCGCCACCTCGCCGGTCTCGCGGAACGCCTGGAGCATCGCCTCCAGGTCGCGCACGACCCGGTCGTCCATGAGAAGGCGCCCGACGGAGCCCTTTCCCTGGCGGAGCTGGGTGGCGATGGCGTTGAGGTTCCCGCTCAACGAGGCGAGGTCGTTGTAGACCGCGGGATCCTTGAGGAGCATCCCCACCGACCCCTTGCCCTCCCGCAGGTCCGCCACGACAGCCCCGGTGTCCTCCAGGATCTTCGCCACACGGTCCGCGAGGTCGCGATCGTTGAGGAGGCGTGCCACGAGGCCGTCCCCGCGGGTGACGCCGTCAGCGATGCGCCGCATCTCGCGGACGGTGGCCAAGAGCTCGTCCCCGAGCTTCTCCTCGTTCATGAGCCGGTCGAGCTCCGTCGACGTGCTTTTCAGGCGCGCGATCGCCTCGGCGAGGTCCTGCGCGATCGCCCCGTCGGCGAGGAGGCGTCCGATGGTCCCGGTCTTGTCGTTGAGCCGACGGCTCGCCGCCTCGAACTCCCGCGCGGAGGCGAGCACCGAGACATAGAGCTCGTCGCCCGCGAGGAGCCGCCCCATCGACCCTTCTCCGCGGTTCACCCTCGCCAGCAGACTCACGATTTCGTCCAGCGCGGCGGTGAGGCGCCGCCCGGTGTCGTCCAAGACCCGCTCCACGGTGCCCATGGCGTCCGACTCGACGATCCCCTGCAGCTCCATCCCCGCGGGGAGCGGCTTGCCCCGGGGGTGGCCCCGGTGCACCACCACGGCACGGCTGCCGAGGAATCCCGTGGAGGCGAGGGTGACCCGCGCCCCCTCCCAGAGCGTGAGGTCGGGATCGAGGCTCAGTTCCGCCACGACATAGCGGCCTTCCCGCATCTCCTCGTCGCGCACGCGCTGCACGGCCGAGACGATCCCCACTTTCGTGCCCGCCGCGTAGACATCGTAGCCCTCGCGTACCCAGGACTCCGAGCCGAAGAAGACGCGCCATTTCGCGCGCGGCTGCAAGCTCAGGCCGGCGAGCTGGAACGTGGCGAAGGTGAGCAGGGCGAGGGCGCCCAGTATGAAGCCGCCCAGGACCAGGTTCTTGCGAGCGTTCATCGTGCCTCCTTGGGTGCCTCCCTGGCGGTCTTGTCCTTGAGGGGGCCTTCGAGCGCCCCGGTGACGAACTGGCGGACCAGGGGATCCGCCGTGTTCTGGAACTCCGAGGGCTGGCCCTGGGCGATGATCCGCCCGTCATAAAGCATCGCCACCCGGTCCGCGATGCGGAAAGTGCCGGCCATGTCGTGGGAGACCACCACGGAGGTGACCCCCAGCTTCTCTTTCAGGTCCAGGATGACCTGGTCGATGATGTGCGACGTGACCGGGTCGAGCCCCGTGGTCGGCTCGTCGTAGAGCAGGATCTCGGGGCTCATGGCGAGGCTGCGCGCAAGTCCGGCGCGCTTGCGCATCCCCCCCGACACCTGATCCGGCAACAGGTCGCGGGTCCCCGAAAGCCCGACGAGGTCCAAGACCTCCTCGACCCGCGCGGCGATCCTCGTCTTGGTCCAGCGCAGCACCTCGAACAGGGGCAGGGCCACGTTTTCGCCGATCGTGAGCCAGTTGAGCAGCGCGCCCGACTGGAAGAGGTACCCCATGCGCGCGCGGAGCAGCTGCAGATCGCGGTGCGCGAGTGCGTGGACGTCCTTGCCGTCCACGAGCACGCGCCCCTCGTCGGGCCGCACGAGGCCGATGAGGATGCGCAGCAGCGTCGATTTGCCGCTTCCCGAGGCGCCGATCACGACGAGGGTCTCGCCCCGGCCGACCTCCAGGCTGCACCGGCGCAGGATGTGGCGCGATCCGAACGACTTGGAGACGGCCTCGACCCGGATCATCAGAGAAACGCCCTGTAGACGAGCCAGGTGAAGTCGTAGGAGAGGACGAGGATCATCACGATGGAAGCGATGACGGCGCGCCTCACGGCCCGGCCCACGCCCAGCGCGCCGCCTTCCGCCAGGAGCCCCTGGGCGCAGCCGATGGCGGCGATGACGAAGCCGGTGAGGCCCGCTTTCACGAGCCCCGCGTAGACGTCGCGGGGGAGGCCGAACCAGTCGCGCCCACGGAGCGTCTCGACGGCGCGGGTCAAGAACCGCTCGTAGGAGAGGTCGAGCTGGTTGGCCGCCACGATGGCGCCCCCCAGGATGCCGACCACATCCGCGCAGATCGTGAGCAGGAAGGTCATCACGGTCAACGCGAGGATGCGCGGCGCGACCAGATAGCCCACCGGGTCGATGGAGAGCACTTCCAAGGCGGCGGTCTCTTCGCTCACCTTCATCGTCCCGATCTCGGCGGCGTAGGCGCTCACCACCGTGCCGACGAGGATGATGCAGGTCATGAAGGGCCCGAACTCGCGGCAGAAGGTCTGCGCGACGAGCGCCCCGATCATCTCGCCCTGCCCGTAGCGGACCATCTCGATGCCGGTCTGGAGCGAGAGGATCATGCCGCTGAAGAGCGCCACGATGGCCACGACGGGGAGAGACTTCAGGCCGCCGTCGTACATGAGCGCGACCGTCGCGCGGAGCCGCGGCCTCCGCACGGCGAAGGCGAGGCTCCGCCCCATGAGGCGCACCGTGTACCCGGCGCGCTCGACGGAAGAGAGCAGGAGGTTCACCGCGGTTGGCCCACCCGGAGCCTGAGGCCCCAGAAGAGTCGAAGATACCGCCCGCCGGGGTCGCGCTCCCAGCCGACGAGCCCCCCGAGGATGCGCCGCGTGCGGTCGCCAGCCGCGTTGGACCAGGCGGAATAGAGGAGGGGAACCACGAGCTTGCGTTCCCCCCCGGCGCGCCGCCCGCGGATGAGGCCGAAGAGGTAGGAGGTGTCGCGGTCCCCCGACGGGGCGGTACGGCGCCGGTAGAGGCTGAAGAAGGGGGAGAACGGTTCAGCCACCTCGCGCAGGGAGGGGGCGTCGAACGGGAGGATCTGCGGCACCGCGACCTCCCGCGACCCGTCGGCGAAGCGCTCGGTGCGCACGAAGGGCCAGACGACGGTCTTGTCGCGGCGCGACCCGTCGAGCCGCGAGAGGTACTCCGCGCGCCGGTAGAACGGCAGGACCCAGGTGAGCCGCCCCAAGGTGTCGGGTTCGTCGAGATGCATGCGGCGCCAGAAGGGCCAGGCCACCACCTCGGTCGTCGTGAATCCGGTGCGACGGTACTCGTGGAAGGGCCAGAGCCGGCGCACCTCCAGCCCGTCGATGCCCCCCGCACGGCGCCAGAACGGCCAGAGCGCGCGATCGTTCTCCCCGGTGAGGAAGTTGCTCTTGGCGTGCCAGAACGGGAAGAGGATCGTGGTCTCCCGCGTGGTCGCCGTCTCGTTCCGTCCGTAGAACGGGAAGAGGACAAAGGCGCGGTCGGTCTCCCCCCTGCGCCGCCAATGGTAGAAGGGCCAGAACAGGAACCCGCTCTCGGTCCCGTCCCGCGCCATTGATTTTCCGTAGAAGGGGGCGATGCGGAATCGCCGGCGACCGCCCGGCTCGCCGTCCGTCCCCCACGAGAGGAACGGGAAGAGGATGTGGTGCGCCACGAACTTGCCCTGCCGGCTCCGCGCGTACAGGGGCGTGACGAGCAGGAGGTCGTCCAGCCCCAGGAGTCCGCGCGAGCGCCCGCCCAGCGGAACGAGGAGCAGGTCGTCGTTCCCCAGGAAGAGGAAAGGGAAGAAGATGAAGAACCAGGAGCGCAGCTCCTCGGGGGCGCGGCGCGCCGTGTAGTAGATGTTGGGGAGGACCTGCAGGGAGTGGTAGACGTCGTTTTGGCGCCAGCGAACCAGCGGCCCGAGGATGCGCACCTTCACGCCCTCCGGCGTCTCGCGCCGCCAATAGAACGGCCGCACCTGCACCGTGCGCCCCTGGCCGTCCTCGCGCAGTTCGTAGAACGGGTGGAACCAGGAGACCTCGCGCCCGTCGCGCGTCAGCGTCTCGCGTTCGCTCGCCAGCGGATGGCCGTCGCGCGGGCCCAGGCCGGCGCAGGCGGCGGCGAGGAGGGCGAGGGGGAGCAGGCGGATGGGCAGGGCGGGCCCACTCTACCTCCCGCCTCCCACCCCGGCGATTCATGGGGAGGGGGGCGGGGGCCGAACTAAAGGGGAGTACCCATGTCGACGCGATCGCTCCTCCCCCTGCTCGTCCTCCTCGCCGTGGCCTGCGAATCCGCGCCCCGCAAGGAGCCCGATCCCGCCAAGGGCGAGGCGATCACGATCTCCAACGACGATCTGGAGCCGCTCAACACCTTCATGCTGGAGACGCGCCGGCTGGTGGTGGGCGACTTCGTGCGGATCCGCCTCTCGCGGCAGTACTTCCAGGAGCGCATGGGGCTCACCCGCGATTTCCGCTACGTCGAGAAAAAGAGCTGGACCGAGGAGGACGGCACCATCGTCGTCAGCCTCAAGAGCATCGCCACCGATCAGGCCACCAACATCGACCCCGATCTCCTGCCCCGCATCTATTTCGGCAGCGGGCTTGAGATCCGCGCCTACCGCGAGATCCGGATCATTTTCGTCAACAGGGTGACGCGCGAGGTGCCCATCTTCATCGACATGGAGGCGCGCGCCGCCGACGGCAACGCGCGGATGTGGGTGGGCGGCCGCCTGGAGTACGAGCAGCCCCGCATCGTGATCCGCACTCAGCTCACCTGGGACGAGAAGTTCGAGCGCTACCGCCACACCCCGGGCATCGGGTAGGCCTCCGCCCTCCTTGCGCGAGGCGGGGGGCTGCGTTAGCCTGCCTCGCGCGCATGAAGATCCACGAATACCAGGCCAAGGCGCTCTTCCGGCGCCAGGGCATGCCGGTCCCGCGCGGCCTTCTGTGCCGCACCGTCGAGGAGGTCGGGAAGGCGCACGCGCAACTTGATGGCGCGGTCTCCGTGGTGAAGGCGCAGATCCACGCGGGGGGGCGAGGCAAGGCGGGGGGCGTCAAGATCGCCAAGTCGCGGGAGCAGGCGGAGCAGCACGGCCGAGCCCTCCTGGGGCAGATCCTCTGCACGCACCAGACCGGCCCCGAGGGGCGCCGGGTCATGAAGGTGCTCGTGGAGGAGGGGCTCGCCATCGACCGCGAGTTCTACGCCGCGATCGCGGTGGACCGGAAGCGCGGCGCCCCGGTCCTCCTCGCGAGTTCCGAGGGGGGCACGGAGATCGAATCCATCCCCCGGGAAAAGATGTTGCAGGAGACGCTCCATCCCCACGAGGGGCTCCTCCCGTTCCAGGCGCGCGCCGTGGCCTACGCGCTCGGCCTCAAGGGCGCCTCCGCAGGCGAAGGGGCGAAGGTGCTGGCGGCGCTCGCGCGCCTCTTCCTCGACCTCGACTGCTCCCTGGCGGAGATCAACCCGCTCGTCCTGCTCGAGGACGGCAAGGTCCTGGCGCTCGACGGGAAGGTGACCTTCGACGAGAACGCGCTTTTCCGGCATCCCGATCTCGAGGAGATGCGCGATCCGGAAGAGGAGGATGCCGCCGAGGCGCGCGCCGCGAGCCACCAGCTCTCCTACGTGAAGCTGGACGGGTCGATCGGCTGCATGGTGAACGGCGCGGGGCTGGCCATGGCGACCATGGACATCATCCGGCACCACGGAGGCGCCCCGGCCAACTTCCTCGACGTGGGGGGCGGGGCGAGCGTGGAGCGCGTCACCGAGGCGTTCAAGATCATCGTGGAGGACAGAAACGTCCGCGCGATCCTGGTGAACATCTTCGGCGGGATCGTCAAGTGCGATCTCATCGCCGAGGGGATCCTGGGCGCGGTGAAGGCGGTCTCCCTCGAGGTCCCGCTGGTCGTGCGCCTCGAAGGGACCAACGTGGAGCGCGGCCGGCAGCTGCTCAAGGAGTCGGGACTGCCCATCCAGACCGCCGCGGACATGACCGACGCCGCCAAGCGGGCGGTGGAGGCGGCGCGATGAGCGTGCTGGTAAGCAAGGCGACCCGCGTGGTCGTGCAGGGGCTCGGCGAGGCGGGCAAGTTCCACGCGCGGCAGTGTCGCGAGTACGGGACGCAGGTGGTGGCGGCGGTGAAGCCCGGGGCGGGCGGGACCGCGTGGGAGGGCATCCCGATCTTCGACACCGTGCGGGCCGCGCGCAAGGCGACCGGCGCGGACTGCTCCCTTGTGTTCGTCCCCGCCCCCTTCGCCGCCGATGCGATCCTGGAGGCGTCCGAGGCGGGGGTGCCCTTCGTCGTGACCATCACCGAGGGGATCCCCACCCTCGACATGGTGCGGGTGCGCGCCGCCCTCGATGCGCGGGGCACGCTCCACCTCGGTCCCAACTGCCCGGGCATCATCTCGCCGGGGGAGGCGAAGATCGGGATCATGCCCGGCTACATCCACCAGCCGGGTCCGGTGGGGGTGGTGTCGCGCTCGGGGACGCTCACCTACGAGGCCGTCTGGCAGTTGAGCGCCCGCGGCATCGGCCAGAGCACCTGCATCGGCATCGGCGGGGATCCCGTCCAGGGATTCAATTTCGTCGACTGCCTGGAGCGGTTCGCGAAAGACCCGAAGACGAAGGGGGTCGTGCTCATCGGGGAGATCGGCGGGAGCGCGGAGGAGGACGCGGCGGCCTGGATCGCCGCGCACCGCCCGGGCAAGCCGGTGGTGAGCTTCATCGCGGGGGCCTCGGCGCCGCCCGGCAAGCGGATGGGCCACGCCGGGGCGATCATCGCGGGAGGATCCGGCAAGGCCGAGGACAAGAAGCGGGCGCTGCAGGAAGCGGGCGTCGTCGTGGTGGACTCGCCCGCCGAGATCGGCGCGGCCATGGCGGCCGCGCTCGGAAGCTAGGGCGACGATGGACGAGAGAAGGGAGACGACGATGGGCAAGGCATGGGTCACGATTCTCTGCGCGGCGCTCGTGGCCGCCTGCAGCAGCACCACCAAGGATGTGCGTTCCGGCAGCGCCTGGGAGGACGCCAAGCCCGGCATCTATCCTGCGTCCGCCGAGGCGATCCGCCGCGAGGTGAGGCTCTTTTTCAACGAGCGGAAGTTCCAGATCACCGACGAGAGCGAAACCCTCATCCAGGCGTACCGCGCCGGCCGGGACGTGGCGGAGCAGAACATCGAGATGCACGTGCGTATCGAGCCGGGCCCCACCGAAGGGACCACCCGCGTCCTCGCCGTCTCCGGCCGCTCCGCCGGGATGGAGTGGTTCGGCTCCACCATGCACGACCGCCTCCACGACCACCTCCGCTCCGTCTACCCCCCCCGCTGAAGCCCAGGGTCAGATCCGGGGGCGTGCGAGAATCCGTGCCCGTCAAGGAGTTGGGACGGGGAGGCGCGCCAGCGCCGGCGCAACCGTCGGGGCGGATGGCGGAACCCCGCGCCCCGGGGCGGGTTAGAATCCTTGCACGGGACCATGAGGCGGATGGTGGCGGCCCCCCTTCTCCTGGCCTTCGCGTTCGGCGCGGTGGCCGCGGCTCCCATGGCGCCCCCCCTTCCCGCCGACGCCCCCGCCCCCGACCTCCTCTTCTTCGCCGAGGGACAGTCCAAGCTTGCGCGAGAGCTCCACTTCCGCTGCGCCTCCTGCCACAGCGACGCCGAAACCGCAGGGGCGTTCCTTCTCCAGCCCTACGACAATCTCGACCGCCCCCCGCGCCCCCAACTTCTCCACAACTTCCGCGCAGCGCTGCGCTTCCTCGACCCCGCCGACCCCCGCCGCAGCCCGCTCGTGCGCAAATCCCTGGGCGAAATGAATCACGGGGGCGGCGCCCTCTACGCGGGCCCCTCCGCCAGGGAGGTGGCCACGCTCCTCGATTTCGCCCTCGGCGCCACGCTCGAGAACCTGCCTCCCGAGGCCATCGCGCCGCGCAAGGCGACCGGCGCCGTCGGTGAGGAGCTGGAGTTGGACGGGACGCTGAGCGCGGATCGCGACGGCGATCCGATCGCATTCCGCTGGACGTTGGTGGACCGCCCGGACGGCAGCGCCGCCTCGCTCACCCAGGCCGAGACGCCCCACGCGCGCCTCCGGCCCGACGAGCCGGGCGTCTACCGCGTGGAATTGCGCGTGCACGACGGGAAGCTCTGGAGCTTGCCCGAGAACCTCCAGGTCATGGCCAGCGGCAGGGCGGCCACCGCCCCGCCCTCGATGAAAGGGGAGCGCGAGGGGCCGCCCCCCGCGTCCATCTTCACCGGGCGCCTGGACTCGAGCCGGCTCCGCCTCGTGCGCCGCCTCTTCTTCGACCTGAAGGCGCGCGGCCCCAGCCTCGAAGAGACCGCCGCGTTCCTCGCCAAGAGCCACGATGAATGTGTCGAATTGCTCCTGAAGGACGAGGAGACCTGGCAAGCCTGGTACGAGGGCCAACTCTACTACTTCCTGCTCCTCGACCGGTTCCGCCCCAAGGACAGTCCCATCACCACGCTCCCGGGGCGGCTCGCGAGAGGGGAATCGGGGGTGCCCCGCGCGCTGGAGGAGATCGTCCGCAGCCAGTTCTTCAGCCAGCGCAACCCCGGCAACGACACCTTCGTGACCGTCGTGCTGGAGCAGTGCCTCGGCATGGTCGTGCAGAAGAACGTGAACGTGCTGGAAGCGGGCAAGAAGATGTACGACGGCGCCGCCGCCACCTTCCTCGGCGGCAAGGGCAACAGCCAGTCCGACCTGGTCCGGATCGTCTTCGACCAGGCCGCCTGCTTCGAGCACCTCCTGCGGCGCGCCTATCTCGACCTGCACGGCCGGGAGCCCGACAAGAAAGTCCTCGCCGCGGAGGCGGCACGACTGCGGGAGGACCCCGCTGCCTATGGGACGATCGTGGCCGCATGGCTGAAGGCTCCCGCCTACACCGAGGCCGTCGCGCGCCCGCGCACCAAGGCGGAAGTCCCCTATGTGCGCGCGCTCTTCCTCGACCTGCTGGGACGCCTGCCCACCTACGAGGAATTGCGCAATGTCCGCAACGCCTTCTTGAGCCTGGCCGACCCGACGCCGATCCGTCTCGTCATGGTGCGCGTGCTGCTCGAGTCGAGCGAGGCGAGGACGCCCGGGTCGGCCACCGACCCGGAGCGCTTCGTCGCGGAGCAGTTCGTGCGGCTCCTCGCGCGCACCCCGACTCCCAAGGAATCCGAAACCTTCGTCCAGGGGCTGCGGAACGACCCTCGGGTCACGCCGCGGCTGGTCCTCTGGACGCTGCTTTCCAGCCCCGAGTACCAGACCTATTGAGGTGAACCATGTGCGACACGTTGACCAGACGCGGCTTCCTGAAGAACGGGGGCGTCGCCGCCCTCACCCTGCCCCTCCTGAGCAGCCCCGCTTTCGCGAGGCGGAAGTATCAGACCAAGCACGTCATCCTGGTCGCCTTCGCGGGCGGCGTGCGAAGCCGCGAGACGATCCTCACGCCCAACAACGTGCCCAACCTCATGCGCATCGCCGAAAACGGCGTCATCTGCCCCAACGTGAACGTCATGAACAACGGCCACTTCGGGGCGACGATGTCGATCTTCACTGGCATCACCGAGTACCTGGGGATCCGCGAGAACGAGCGCGGCGAGAACCCTACCGTCTTCGAGTACGTGCGCAAGCAGGCCGCGGTGCCGGCGAGCATGGTCTGGCTCTCCACCTCAGGCGGCGCCCAGCAGCGCAACCTCGTCTACGGCACGCACCCGGAGTACGGCGAGGCCTACGGCGCCAACCTCATCGACGGCGACGGCATCTTCAACGCCGAGTTCCGCAAGGTGCTCGACGCCTTCGGGCGGCCCAGCGTCCCGAGCACCCAGGAGGAGGAGGCGGTGGCCAAGCTGCGCGGCGCCATGACCCCGCCCCCGGCCGGCGACGGGCGCATGCCCAACGACCCGGCCACGGTGGACCGCCTGCAGAAGTACATCCTGGAGGAGATCCAGGGCCGCACTTCCAACATCACGGGGCCGGGGGCGGGGGACGCCCGTGCCATCGCCGTGGCGGTCTCGGTGCTGCGCCTCTTCAAGCCGACGCTCATGGGCGTCGTCCTGACCAACGCCGACATCGCGCATGGCTCCTTCAACGCCTACGTCGAGGTGATCCGGCGCGCGGACGAGCAGCTGGGGAGGCTCTGGGATTCCATCCAGGCCGATCCGGAGCTGCGCGACACCACCACGATCATGATCCTGCCCGAGTTCGGCCGGGACCGGAATCTCAACCAGCGCAACGGGCTCGACCACGGCGACAACTCGCCGGAGCTGCGCAAGGTGGCGATGGTGGCGTCCGGGCCCGATCTGCGGAAGGGCAAGACGATCACCGCCGAGCTCAAGTCGATCGACGCCTGCCCGACGGCGTGCGAACTCTTGGGGGTGGACGCCGGTCTCGCGAAGGGAAGCGTGATCCGGGAGATCCTTGGCCGCTAGACGCCTTGCCTTCGCGCTCCCGCTGCTGCTCTTGGCGGGCGCGGCCCTCCTCCTCCCCCCGCGCCCGGGCCTCGCCCGGGAAGGGGGCGCGATGTCCGGGGCCGGCGATCCGGGCTGCCTCTCCT
>Ga0187893_10006810_pt1 | contig 19218 bp, 15 predicted proteins | sample MA1701074metaG_FD_139574 | JGI IMG/M metagenome (GOLD analysis project Ga0187893, IMG submission 139574) | White microbial mat communities from a basaltic lava cave in the Kipuka Kanohina Cave System on the Island of Hawaii, USA - MA170107-4 metaG ... | reverse complement strand
GTGTGGCGGCGGCTTTCGGTGGCCGATCGCCACGCGCTCCCGGGCCGCGAGCAGTCTTGGATCTGGCGCATCCGCGCCGCCTGAACCCCTGCGATCCCGTGTACCCGGCGTAGCTCTTCCCGACCAGCGCTGAGCGCCGTCGGGCGGCGGCGGGCGGTGCGCGGCAGCGCCACCTCGTGCGCGCTCCGGCAGCGTTGGCTTCGGTCGGGTCCGCGCCAGCCGATCCGCGACGTGCTGCCCCGCCTCGACGGCGAGCGAGCGGGCGCGCGGATCGTCGGGTTCAAGTAATCGAATTCCCGTTGCGCGAGGAACGCGGCTCCCACGGCGCGTCTCCGGATCCACGCGCTGCGAGCCCTCGAGCAGGACCGGCTCAAACTCGCGCATGAGGAGTGGAAGGGGCGCCGTGCCCAGCCTCCGCACGTGCAGCCGCGTGACGCCGTCGGCCCCGACGAGTTGGATCATGTCGCCCTCGAGCAAGAGGCCGGTCTTGCTGGCCGGCCAGCCCGGCCTGAGCGTCCGTGTCCTGATCGCGTGCGCGCCCTCCACCGTCGGCGCTGGACCGAAAGAGGCGACCGCTCGAGGACTGGCCGAAGCCCGGGCGGAAGCGACAGACGGGCGGCGCCGACTGAAACGTCGGCACGGTGGCCGATCGTAGTATCGGCGGCAGGGTTGCGCGAAGGATCTACTTCCGTTCGGAAGTCGAGCTAGGCGCTCGCGTCGGGGTCGCGTCGCGGCTCGCCCCGGGTCGATCGGCGCATGCGACCGGTGCTCGAGAGCGCCGACAGCCGGCGCGCGAGACCGAACAGCCGCTCGGGGGCCGCGGTGCGATGGTAGGCCGCACGGACCACGACCATCTCGCGCCAGACTGCGTAGCACTCGGCCCTCGGGCCCTGCAGCGGGAACTCGTCGAGGTGCCTCACGACTCGCATCAGCTCGATCGGACGGACGATTCGCAGCAGGTGCGATCGACGCGCCCGACCGGAAGCGACCCGGCCCGATGCCCCGTAGATCCGCCCGGCACCGGCAAAGAAGGTCCGGAGCCTGTCGAGCACGTCGCGATGCTCGGCCGCGGCTCGCGCGCCGAAGACGACAGTGAGCTGCCTCGCTCTCGGCGTGGTGTGGTACGTGAGGATCCCGCAGCCGTCGATGAAACCGGTCACGTACCAGGGCTCCAGGCCAGATCGATCGTTAGTAATGTCCATATAAAGACATTATAGTAGATGTTCCTCGCGGAACTTCACTGTGGTAGAGTGGCCGGGCTCGGCGCCAGCCGGCAGGAGGAAGGGTTGGGTCGCGTCGTCGCGGTGGTGAATCAGAAGGGCGGCGTGGGCAAGACCACGACCTCGATCAACCTGGCGGCGGCGCTGGCCATGACCGGCCGTCCCACGCTCCTCGTGGATGCCGATCCGCAGGCGAACAGCACGCGGGCGCTCGGCTTCCCGGCCGACCCCGATCGCCCCAGCATCTACGACGCGCTCTCCGGAGGGACCCACGCCGACCAGATCCGCGTGGGCTATCCGCCGGTGCCCCACCTCAGCCTGGTCCCATCCGACACCGACCTCGTGGGGATGGAGGTGGAGCTGGTCGAGGCCGACGAGCGGGAGTACCGGCTCAAGCGCTTCCTCGAGGGCGAGCGTGAGCTGTTCGACCACGTCGTGATCGACTGCCCCCCGTCCCTCGGCCTGATCACGATCAACGCCTTGGTCGCGGCCGACGCCGTCCTGGTCCCGGTCCAGGCCGAGTACCTCGCGCTCGAGGGAGTCTCCCAGCTCATGCAGACGATCGAGCGTGTGCGAGAGGCGCTGAACCCCGGGCTCGCGATCGCAGGTGTCCTGATCACGATGTACGACGACCGGACGAACCTCGCCCGGCAGGTCGTCGAGGACGTCCGCTCGGTCTTCGGCGACCAGGTCTTTCGCACGATCGTCCCGCGGAGCGTCCGACTCGGGGAGGCGCCGAGCCACGGGCAGCCGATCTTCCTGTACGACGGCCGGTCCCGGGGCGCCGAGGCCTATCGCCGGTTGACGGAGGAGTACCTCAGCCATGAAGAGAAAGGCGCTGGGCAAGGGGCTGAGCAGCCTCATCCCGCAAGGACCTCCGAAGCGAGCGCCGGAGGCAGCCTCCCGGACGCCGTCGCCGGAGGCTCCGAGGGAGCCGGGGCTGCGGCAGATCGACGTCGATCGGATCTGGCCTAGCCCGAGCCAGCCGCGGCAGGACTTCGACCCGGTTTCGCTCGAAGAGCTGACCCAGTCGATCCGGCGCGACGGCCTCCTGCAGCCGGTCGTCGTCCGTCCCGCCCGGGAGGCCGGCCAGTTCGAGCTGGTTGCCGGCGAGCGCCGCTGGCGCGCGGCGCAAGCGGCAGGCCTCCTGAAGATCCCGGCGATCGTGCGGGAGGTCCGGGACGACCAGCTGCTCGAGCTGGCGCTGGTCGAGAACCTCCAGCGCGAAGACCTCGACCCGATCGAGGCGGCGATGGCGTTCCGCACCCTCACCGACGAGATGGGGCTGACCCAGCAGCAGGTCGGCGAGCGGGTCGGGAAGGACCGGGCGTCGATCGCGAACCTCGTGCGACTGCTTCAGCTCCCGGCCGCGGTGCAGGACCGGATCAAGAGCGGCGAGGTGCCGGTCGCACACGCTAAGGTCCTGCTGGGTCTCGGGAGCCAGGAACTCCAGGGTCGCCTGGCGGCGAGGGTCGCCCGGGAGGGTATGACGGTCCGCGCACTCGAGGGCCTCGTCAAGCGGCTCGGGGCAGGGACCACGGGGCCGTCGCGGACTCGGGCACAGGACGTGCCGGCCAGGGACGTCCACATCGTCGCCGCCGAGGAGGAGCTGCAGCGGGCCCTCGGCACGAAGGTGTCGATCGTGGCGTCCGGAGAGGGCGGACGCATCGAGCTTCACTACTTCAGCGACGAGGAGCTCCAGCGGCTGCACCAGATCGTCCTGCGCGGAGCGAGGACGCCCGGGAGATTCTCCGGTTTGCCGACAGAAATGTCTGCAGACTCTTGATGCCGACATTCTAGTCGGCATGATGAACCGAGGCACTGGTCGAAGGAACGACCCGATCGGGATCTCGGCGGCGTGACGGGCCCAAGCCAGGCCGTCCCCTGCGCCGCCGCCGAGCGGGGGTGCCGCTGGCCCGCAACTGGAGCCCTGCGGGCCAGCGCAGGGTGACGTCGTAGGTCGCCGAGCCCGGAGCGAGTTCGACCAAGGCGACCGGGCCACCGATACGTTTCACCTCTCGGCCGAGCCTGTCACTCATCGGTTGCAGGTCACGGATGGCGCGGCTCTACCGGCATCGTCGGCGCCAGCGACACGGCGAATGAATCCCAGGAACTCCTCGAGAGCGATCGCGGCCTTCGGTTCCGCTGCGTTCCTCCCGCCGAGACGCCACGCCGCCGTTGCAACCTCGTTGAGACAAGCGGCCGGCCGATCCGCCGACACCTATGTCTGCGCCGTCGCTCGTCCACGGCACCTGCCGACACGACAGTCGGCGCAGGGCCTCGCCAAGGCCACCCCACGAGATCCGACACGTCCGGCGCACAGACGAGATCACTGCCGACTGGATTGTCGGCGGCACCGACAGCGCAGACTGCGGTGGCCGGAGTCGTACTCAACGCAGCGGAGCCGCCGACAATCCGAGCGGCGGCCGCTCGCTGCGCCGACGTTTCGGTCGGCGCCGATCTTGACCTCAGTGCCGGCGGAGCAGGACCAGCGTCGCACCCGCCACGAGGCAGATCGCAAGCAACCCGGTTCCCCAGGTTCCCTGAGCGGGTACCGCCGGCCCGTCGCCGTCCTCCCGCTCGGAGCCCAGGAGTTCGAAGAGATTGTCCGGGCCGGCCTGGCTCCCGCAATCCACCGCAGGGGTCCAGTTCTCGCAGCCGAAGCCGAACCCGTTGAACGGGTTCCTCCACGCGGCCAGGTTGCCCTCGGCGGTGTTCCGCGTGGCCCACAGATGCTGGACGAAGGGCGGCAGCGAGAAGTCGATGCGCACCTGCTGCGAGTACCAGAAGACTCCCGGAGGAAGATTGCAGGCGACGCGGATCGACAGGTCCCCCGACCCGTCCGTCGCGAAGTCGGTGCTCGCGGGAAAGTCGCAACCCGACACGATCGAGCCCGGCAGGCCGCCGGAATCGGTGTGGAAGGCGACGTTCACGAACGCCGGCACGTGGCCGCTCGTCGGAACGAGGACGCCGGGAGTGTGGACCGTCGTGATGTCCCACCCCTGTGCGGAGACGACGACGAAGTCGTCCGCGCCGAGGTTGCTGTAGGCGGCGTAAGAGGTCTCGAACGCCTGGTCGAGGAACGCCGAGCCCGAGGGGTCGTCGAGCTGGCTGTAGAGCACGCCGGCGTCCGTCGGGAGATCGAAGCTTCCGGAGGCGGGATGAGCAGTCAACGGGGCGGCTGCCTCGACCGACGCCGCGCCGATGACGACCATCGAGAGGGCGACCGCGAAACCCAAGGGTCGGTGGCGCATGGAACTCCTCCCTCGCGAGGCCTCCGCTGGATTCGGAGGCCGATCGGGTCGGCGTCCGCCGACACCGATGTCGGCATCTTGTGATCCGCCGACATTCCTGTCTGCAACCAGGCTCACGTCAGCGCCTCCGGAACAGCACGTAGGCCGCGCTCGAGCCCAGGGAGACGATGAGCAGCAACGTGCCCTTGAACCCGTACGCGGGGACCGCGGGGGGAAAGCAGTCGAGCTGGCACGACGGGCTTTCCTGCCCCAGCAGCTCGAAGAGCATGTCCTCACCGACCTGCCCGCAGCCGGCCGCCGGCGACCAGTCCGAGCAGCCGGTGAGAAAGCCGTCCCCGGGGTTCTTCCAGGCGGCCGCGTTGCCCTCGGCCGCGTTTCGCGTGGACCAGGCGTGCTGCCCGCTCGGGTCGAAATCGACGCGGACCTGCTGCGAGTACCAGTACGTGCCTGGAAACAGCATGCAGGTGACCTGGATGTACAGGTCGCCCGTGCCGTCCGTCGTGAAGTCGGTGTTGGCCGGGAAATCGCACTCGCGCGCGACCCCACCCGGCAATCCTCCGGCGTCGTAATGGAAGGCGACGTTGACGGCCAGCGGGACCTGACCGGCCGGCGGCGAGAACTGCCCCGGCGTGTTCACGACGACGATGTCCCACCCGAAGACATCGGCCGGGACGACGAAGTCATCCGCTCCGGCCGAGTCGTAGGCCGCATAGGACACCTCGAACGCCTGGTCGGTGAACACCGAGCCCGAGGGGTCGTCGAGCTGGCCGTAGAGCACGTCGAGCGGCACCCCCGACGGAAAGTCGGCGGTCCCGTCGGCGGGATGGCTCGGTTGAAGAGTCGCCGCGGCTACCGATCCGCCGGCCATCAACGCCAGCGCGAGGGTCGTGCCGATCCGGTCGAAGCGATCCGTCGCCATGGAAACCCCGATCGAGCACCCCCCCGAGGCTCATTGGCTGATCACGGTGGCACCCACGTCCCTCGGAAAGACGCTGGGCCCGCCCCCTGAGCCCGGTGGTCGCCTGGGGAGAACATACCGCGGTCGTGGATCTCGAGGCGGTCATTCTTCCGTTTGACTTGAACCATCCGTCCCCTGAGGTGGTTTCTTGACACCGTCCGAATGGGCGTGGTACTTTCCCCGATCCCCAACGGGAGCCGGGACTTAGCGCTCGATTCGACCTCGCCGCGAGACACCCCCGGCGGCCCCGACGGCGTCGGGGAGGGCGGTGCCCGCGCGGCTCGCAGTGCCATGGCCATGAAGGACCGCAAGCTGGCCAGTCGCTACGCCCGGGCGCTGCTCGACTCCCTGCCCGATCCAGCGGCGGCCGAGAAGGCCGACGGGTTCCTCCACGCCCTGTGCGCGGCGCTCGAGGAGTCGCCGGACTTCCACGGCGTGATGTTCGACCCGGCCGTTCCGCGGCCGATCCGCCGGCAGGTGCTGCGCTCGATCGCCGAGCAGAACGGGATGTCACACCAGGTCGGGAACTTCCTCGTCACCGTGGTCGACCACGGCCGGACCGGTTCGCTCCCGGCCATCGCCGCTGCGTTCCACGAGGAGCGCGAGGCGCGGCTCGGGATCGTGCCGGCCGAAGTCACGACCGCGTGGCCGCTGACCGAGGAGCTGAAGCAGCGCACGCTCGCGGTGCTCGAGAAGATGACCGGCAGCAAGGTGCGGCTGACCACGCTGGTCGACCCGGGCCTGATCGGCGGGGCGCTGACCCGCATCGGTTCCGAGGTCCACGACGGGAGCCTGCGCGGGCAGCTCGAGCGGCTGCGCCACCGGATGATGCAGGAGTGACGATGCAGATCAAGGCCGACGAGATCAGCAAGCTGATCCGCCAGCAGATCGAGGGCTACGAGCGGGCGACCGACAGCGCCGAGGTCGGCTCGATCCTGTCGGTCGGGGACGGGATCGCGCGGATCTACGGCCTGCAGAAGGTGATGGCCGGCGAGCTGCTGGCCCTGCCCCACGACGTGATGGGCCTCGCGCTCAACCTCGAGGAGGACAACGTCGGCGCGGTGCTGCTGGGGGAGACGACCGCGATCAAGGAGGGCGACCAGGTCCGGCGCACCGGCCGGATCATGGAGGTGCCGTCGGGCGAGGGGTTGCTCGGCCGCGTCGTCGACCCGCTCGGCAACCCGCTCGACGGGCGCGGCCCGATCGCGGGCACCCGCGGCGCGCCGCTCGAGCGGATCGCGCCGGGGGTCGTCCACCGCCGGCCGGTGCACGAGCCGATGCAGACCGGCCTCAAGACCGTGGACAGCATGACGCCGATCGGCCGCGGCCAGCGCGAGCTGATCATCGGCGACCGCCAGACCGGGAAGACCGCGATTGCGCTCGACACGATCATCAACCAGAAGGGCAAGGGCGTCGTCTGCATCTACGTCGCGATCGGCCAGAAGCAGTCGACGATCGCCCACGTCGTCAAGAGCCTCGAGACCCACGCCGCCCTGGGCCACACGATCGTCGTCGCCGCGGCGGCGTCGTCGCCGGCGCCGCTGCAGTACATCGCGCCGTACGCGGGCTGCGCGATGGGCGAGTACTTCCAGTTCCATGGCGCCGACGGCAAGCCGGGCTCGGCCACGAACCGCGGCCGCGCCGTGCTCTGCGTCTACGACGACCTGTCGAAGCACGCCGCCGCGTACCGCGAGATCTCGCTCCTGCTGCGCCGGCCGCCCGGCCGCGAGGCCTACCCGGGCGACGTGTTCTACCTCCATTCGCGGCTGCTCGAGCGCGCGTCGAAGCTCAACGACGCGCGCGGCGGCGGCTCGCTCACCGCGCTGCCGATCATCGAGACCCAGGCCGGCGACATCTCGGCCTACATCCCGACCAACGTGATCTCGATCACCGACGGGCAGATCTTCCTCGAGTCCGACCTGTTCTACGCCGGCATCCGCCCGGCGATGAGCGTCGGGCTGTCGGTCTCGCGCGTCGGCGGCAACGCCCAGATCAAGGCGATGAAGCAGGTCGCGGGGACCCTGCGCCTGTCGCTGGCGCAGTACCGCGAGCTGGAGGCGTTCGCGCAGTTCGGGTCGGACCTGGACAAGGCGACGCAGGCCCAGCTCAACCGCGGCCGGCGCCTGGTCGAGGTGCTCAAGCAGGGCCAGTACGCTCCGCTCGACGTCGCGAAGCAGGTGCTGATCATCTACGCCGGCACGAACGGCTTCCTCGACGATCTCGCGATCGAACAGTGCCTGCCGTTCGAGCGCGAGCTGTACCGCCACGTCGACCAGCACGAGCGCGAGCTGCTGGCGAAGATCGCCGACCCGGCCGGCATGACGGACGAGCTGAAGGCCGCGCTCAAGCAGCTGCTGACGCAGTTCAAGGGGCGGTTCAGCGCCACGCACGTCCCGCCCGCGGCCGCCGCCGCAGCGCCGCGGGAGCCCGGCCCCGCGGGCGAGCCGGCCAGGCCCGCGCCGACCCCGGTGGCGGTGGGCTAGGGCCGCAGGAGCGCCGGGCGCCGCATGGCGAAGACGCAGGACATCCGCCGCCGGATCCGCTCGGTCCGGAACACGATGCAGCTGACCAAGGCGATGAAGATGGTCTCGGCGGCCAAGCTGCGCCGGGCGCAGGAGCAGATGCTGCGGGCGCGACCCTACGCGCGCAGCATGCTGCGCGTGCTGCGCTCGCTCGCCTCGCGCGTCGTGGTCGAGTCGCACCCGCTGCTCGAGCAGCGGCCGGCACGACGCGTGCGGGTCGTCGTCTTCACCGCCGACAAGGGGCTGTGCGGCGCGTTCAACGCCGGCGTGCTGCGCACGGCGGAGGCGTTCGTCGCGACGCAGCGCGAGCAGGAGCTGAGCTTCGTCGCCGTCGGCAAGAAGGGGCGCGACCTGATCGGCCGGCGCCGGCCGCTGGCCGCGGAATGGGTCGACGTCTTCCGGCTGGTCGAGTTCGCGACCGCGGCACGGATCGCCCGCTCGCTGATCGACGTCCAGCTGGCGCGCGAGGTCGACGCCGTCCACCTCGTCTACAACGAGTTCAAGTCGGCGATCCAGGCGCGGCCGGTGGTGCAGCGCCTGCTGCCGGTGGAGCCGGCCCAGCTCGGCGCCGGCGAGACCGGCGACGACTACCTGTACGAACCGGAGCCGGCCGCGATCTTCGACGCGCTCCTGCCGCACTACGTCGAGAATCAGGTGCACCAGGCAATGCTCGAGTCCTCGGCGGCCGAGCACGCGGCGCGGATGAGCGCGATGGACTCGGCGACGAACAACGCCGGCGAGCTGATCGACTCGCTGACGCTGACGATGAACCGCGTGCGCCAGGCGTCGATCACGACGGAGATCATCGAAGTCGTCTCCGGCGCCGAGGCTTTGGGATGAAGAGGGGTCAGGTCTCACATTTCAACATTCGAGCCGGGTGCTCCTCGAAAATGTTGAAATGTGAGACCTGACCCCTCTTGATGGAGTCGTGGATGGAGAAGGTGGGGAAGGTCGTGCAGGTCATCGGGCCGGTGGTCGACGTCGAGTTCGACGAGCGGCACCTGCCCGCGATCCACAGCGCGCTGCGGATCCGGGACGCGGGGCGCGACACGGGCGTCCCGCTCGACATCGTGTGCGAGGTGGAGCAGCACCTGGGCGAGAACCGGGTGCGTTGCGTCAGCATGCTGCCGACCGACGGCCTCGTGCGCGGCATGACCGCCGAGGACACCGGACAGCCGATCCGCATGCCGGTCGGCGCGGCGACGCTCGGGCGCGTGCTGAACGTGATCGGCGAGCCGGTGGACGAGCGCGGCCCGGTGGCCGCGACCGACCACTGGCCGATCCACCGCGCGGCGCCCGCGTTCGAGGCCCAGAGCACGAAGATCGAGATGTTCGAGACCGGGATCAAGGTGATCGACCTGCTCGAGCCCTACATGAAAGGGGGCAAGACCGGCCTGTTCGGCGGCGCCGGCGTGGGCAAGACGGTGCTGATCATGGAGCTGATCAACAACGTCGCGCTCAAGCACGGCGGGTTCTCGGTCTTCGCCGGCGTCGGCGAGCGCACGCGCGAGGGCAACGACCTGTGGCTCGAGATGCAGGAGGCCGGGGTCATCGACTCCAAGGACCTGTCGAAGTCGAAGTGCGCGCTGATCTACGGGCAGATGACCGAGCCGCCGGGAGCGCGGCTGCGCGTGGCGCTGTCGGGGCTGACCGTCGCCGAGTACTTCCGCGACGAGATGAAGCAGGACGTGCTGCTGTTCATCGACAACATCTTCCGCTTCACGCAGGCCGGCTCCGAGGTCTCGGCGCTGCTCGGCCGCATGCCGTCCGCCGTCGGCTACCAGCCGACGCTGGCGAGCGAGATGGGCGAGCTGCAGGAGCGGATCACCTCGACCACGACGGGTTCGATCACGTCGGTCCAGGCGATCTACGTCCCGGCCGACGACTACACCGACCCGGCGCCGGCGACGACCTTCGCTCACCTCGACGCGGCGACCAACCTCTCGCGGCAGATCGCCAACCTCGGGATCTACCCGGCGGTCGATCCGCTGGCGTCGACCTCGCGCATCCTCGACCCGCAGCTCGTGGGCGAGGAGCACTACCGCGTCGCCCGCGCGGTGCAGCAGGTGCTCCAGCGCTACAAGGAGCTGCAGGACATCATCGCCATCCTCGGCATGGACGAGCTGTCGGAGGACGACAAGCTGACGGTCAGCCGCGCGCGCAAGATCCAGCGCTTCCTGTCGCAGCCGTTCTACGTCGCCGAGCAGTACACCGGGATGGAAGGGCGCTACGTCAAGGTCGAGGAGACGATCAAGGGCTTCCGCGAGATCGTCGAGGGCAAGCACGACCAGGTCCCGGAGCAGGCGTTCCTCTACGTCGGGACGATCGACGAGATGCTGGACAAGGCGCAGCAGATGCGGGGCGAGGCGGCCTGAGCGATGGACGCCGGGCGGCTGAGCCTCGAGATCGTCACGCCGGAGCGCCTCGTCGTCGCGCTCGACGTGGACGAGGTCGTGCTGCCCGGCGCCGAAGGCTCGTTCGGCGTGCTGCCCGGCCACGCGCCGCTGCTCGCGCAGCTCGACGTCGGCGAGATCTCCTACCGCGTCGGCCGCGAGCGCAAGTACCTCGCGGCGTCGGGCGGGTTCGCCGAGGTGCTGCGCTCGGCGGTCACGGTGCTGGCCGAGACCGTCGAGCGGGCGGAGGAGATCGACGTGGCGCGCGCCCGGCGCGCCCAGGAGCGCGCCGCGGACAGCCTGCGCGCCGACCTGTCGGCGGGGGAGCTGGCGCGCGCCGAGGTCGCGCTCAAGAAAGCGCTGTGCCGCGTCCAGACCGCGCACCGGGTCTGACACGGATCGGGACCCTGGCGTGGCAGCGGCAACCGGCCGGCCCCACCTGTCCATCGTCGTGCCGGCGTTCGACGAGGAGCAGCGGCTCCGGGTCAACCTGCCGGCGATCGCGCGCTACGTCGAGGAGCAGCGGCTCGAGGCCGAGATCCTGGTCGTCGACGACGGCTCGCGGGACGCGACCGCGCGGGTCGCGGAATCGTTCCTGGCCCAGACCCGCGGCCGCGTGCTGCGGGTCGGGGAGAACCGCGGCAAGGGTCACGCGGTGCGCGGCGGCCTGCTCGCGGCCGCGGCGCGCTGGGTGCTCGTGACCGACGCCGACCTTTCGACGCCGATCGCGGAGCACGCCAGGCTCGCCGCGGCGGTGCGCGACCACGATCTCGACGGCGCGATCGGCTCGCGCGCCCTGCCCGGCTCGCGCGTCGAGGTCCGCCAGGCCCGGCCGCGGGAGCTGATGGGCAAGAGCTTCAACCTGCTGGTGCGCGCGCTGACCGGGCTCCCGTTCCGCGACACGCAGTGCGGCTTCAAGCTGCTCGACCGGGAGCGGATGCGGCCGCTCGTCGAGCGCATGGTGATCGAGCGCTTCGCCTTCGACGTCGAGCTGCTCTACCTCTGCATGCGGTTCGGCCTGCGGGTCGAGGAGATCCCCGTCGTGTGGCGCAACGATCCGCGCACGACGGTCTCGATCGTCACCGACGCTCCGCGGATGCTGCTCGACGTGCTGCGGGTGCGCTGGCGCTTCCGCCGCGGGCTGTACAACCCGGCCGGAGCCTCCGGCGTGGAGGGCGGTTGACCCTGTGGCGGCCCCTCGTGGCGGCCCCGTTCTTCGAGGGACTCCTCGAGCGGCTGGCGCGGCGGGAGCGGGGCGCGTGGCTGACCGGCCTGGTCGAAGGCGCGCGGTCGCTCCTGCTCGGGCTGCTCGCCTCGCGCGGCCGGCGGCTGCTGCTCGTCGTCGCAGACGACGGCGCGGTGGAGGCGTACCAGCGCGATCTGGCCGCCGTGGGCGGGCTGCTCGGCGTGACGCTGCCGCGCGTCGTCGTGCTTCCCGCCTTCGATGCCGATCCGTACGGCGACATCCCACCCCACCCTGAGGTCGTCCGCGAGCGGGTGCTCGCGCTCGCCGCGCTGCGACGCACCGAGGTGGAGCTGCTCGTCACCCCGGTGCGCGCCCTGCTGCACCGGCTGCCGTCGGCCGAGGAGTGGGATTCGTGGACGCGGACGATCCGGCCCGCGGACGCCCTCGCGCCGGAGCGGTTCGTGCTCGACGCGCTGCAGCTCGGCTACCGGCGCGTGGACACGGTCGGCGCTCCGGGCGAGATCTCGCGCCGCGGCGGGATCGTCGACATCTTCCCGCCGACGGAGCGCGAGCCGGTGCGGGTCGAGCTGTTCGGCGACGCGGTGGAGTCGCTGCGCTCGTTCGACACCGACAACCAGCGCTCGACCGGCAAGCTCGACTCCTGCGTGGTCGGGCCGGCGGTCGAGAACCCGCCGACCGACGCCGCGATCCGGCGCATCGCCCGCTACCTGGAGGCGGGACGGGCCGACGCCGCGGGCGACGACGCCGCCGTGCTGGGCTTCCGCGAACGGCTGGACACGCTGCGCGAGCAGGGCTACTGGCCGGGGATGGAGCTGCTCGCCGGGCTCGCGGTCGAGCGGCCGGTGCCGCTGTTCGACCACGCCGCGGGGCTCGATCTGGTCGTCGACGAGCCGAGCAAGGTCGCGGACGAGCTCGTGCGCGCGGCCGCGGAGAACCAGGCGGCGTACGAGCAGAGCCGGAGCCGCGTGCTGCCGCCTCCCGGCCGCCTGTTCGCCGATCCCGCCTCGATCCGCACGCGGCTCGAGGAGGCGGAGCTGGTCTTCGAGGCGCTCGCCGGAGCGGAGCCGCCCGACGCACCCTGGGTGCGGCACGTCGCGAGCCGTCCCGCACGCTCTTTCGCCGGGCGCATCGAGGAGCTGGTCGAGGATCTGCGCCGTGGAGCGGCGGCGGGCACGCGGACGTTCTGCCTGCTGCGCGCCGCGGGCGGCGCCCAGCGCCTGAGAGAGGTGCTGGCCGAGCACGGCCTCGCCGCCGCCGCGCCCGACGGCGCCGACGCGCAGCCGGGGCTGCTCGTCGGCGTCGGCGCGCTCCGTGCCGGCTTCGAGCTGCCCGAGCTCGGCCTGCGCCTGCTCTGCGAGCGCGAGATCTTGGGAGAGGAGCGCAAGGCCGCCGACCGCAAGGAGTCGAAGCGCGCGGCGTTCGTCGCCGACTTCCGCGACCTGCGCGACGGCGATCCGGTGGTGCACGTCGACCACGGCGTCGCGCGCTACCGCGGCCTGGGGCGGCCCAAGGGCGGGAGCCTCAATCGCGACTTCATGGTGCTCGAGTACGAGGGCGGCGACCGGCTGTTCGTCCCGGTGGACCGGCTCGACCTGGTCCAACGCTACAACGGCGTCGCGCGCAGCCGCCCGCCGCTCGATCGGCTGGGAGGGCCGCGCTGGGAGCGCGTCCGCTCGCGCGTGCGCCGCTCGGTGCGGGAGATGGCGAAGGAGCTGCTCGACCTGTACGCGCGCCGCGCCGCGGCCGAGGGGCACGCCTGCTCGCCCGACACCCCGTGGCAGCGGGAGATGGAGGCCGCCTTCCCCTACGAGCTGACTCCCGACCAGCAGCGCACGCTCGAGGAAATCAAGCGCGAGATGGAGTCGCCGCGGCCGATGGACCGCCTGCTCATGGGCGACGTCGGCTTCGGCAAGACCGAGGTCGCCGTGCGGGCGGCGTTCAAGACGGTGCTCGACGGCCGCCAGGTGGCGCTGTTGACGCCGACGACCGTGCTCGCCTTCCAGCACTACCAGACGTTTCGCGAGCGCTTCGCCGCCTTCCCCGTCCGGGTCGCGATGGTCTCGCGCCTGCGCACCACCGCCGAGACCCGCAAGGTCCTGGCGGACACCGCCCTCGGCGCGGTCGACGTGCTGATCGGAACGCACCGGCTGCTGTCGGGCGACGTGGCGTTCAAGCGGCTCGGCCTGCTCTTGGTCGACGAGGAACAGCGCTTCGGCGTGGCGCACAAGGAGCGCCTGAAGCGGCTGGCGCTGGGCGTCGACGTGCTGTCGATGACGGCGACCCCGATCCCGCGCACGCTGCAGATGTCGTTCGCCGGGGTGCGCGACCTGTCCGTGATCGAGACCCCCCCTCCGGGGCGCCTGGCGATCCAGACCTACCTCGTTCCGTTCCGCAAGAGCGTCCTGGCCCAGGCGATCCGCCAGGAGCTGCGGCGCCAGGGGCAGGTGTTCTTCGTGCACAACCGCGTCGACACGCTGCCGGCCGTCGTCCGCCTGGTGCGCGAGATGGCGCCGGAGGCGCGCGTCGCCGTCGCCCACGGCCAGCTCCCCGAGCGGCAGCTCGAGCACGTGATGCTGCGGTTCGTCGAGAACGACGCGGACGTGCTGGTCACGACGACGATCATCGAGAACGGCCTCGACATCCCGCGCGCCAACACGATCATCGTCAATCGCGCCGACCGCTTCGGCCTGGCCCAGCTCTACCAGCTCCGCGGCCGCGTCGGGCGCAGCCACCTGCACGCCTACGCCTACTTCGTCATCCCCTCGGGCCACGCGCTGAGCGACGAGGCGCGCAAGCGGCTGAAGGCGCTGCAGGAGTTCTGCGAGCTGGGGGCGGGCTTCCGCCTGGCCGCCGCCGACCTCGAGATCCGCGGAGCGGGCGAGCTGCTCGGCGCGCGGCAGCACGGCCACATCGCCGCCCTCGGATTCGATCTCTACTGCCAGCTCCTGGAGCGGGCGGTGCAGGAGCTGCAGGGCGAGGCGCGGCCCGAGCGCCGGCCGCCGAGCCTGCACCTCGGCATCGACATCAAGATCCCCGAGAGCTACCTGGGCGAGACCGGCGACCGGCTGGCGCTGTACAAGCGCATCGCCCAGGCGACCGACGCGAGCGAGATCGAGCGCATCCGCGCCGGGACCGAGGATCGCTTCGGCCACCTGCCGCCCGCGGCGCGCAGCCTGTTCGAGCTGGCGCAGCTGCGGCTCGCGGCCGAGGCGGTGAGCGTGAGATCCGTCGACGTCGTCGAGGACAAGCTGCAGATCCGCTTCGACGAGCAGCCGCGAATCGACCCCGGCCGCGTGGTCGAGCTGGCGCGGCGCGAGCGAGGCTCGCTCACGCCCTCCGGCATGCTGGTCCTGCCCGCGCCGCCCCGCGGCGCCGACCGCATCCGCGCCGTGACCGAGCTGCTGCGCGAGCTGGGCGCGGGCAATGCGGAGGGGACCGCGGCATCGCCCTGACGACACCCGCACGGCGTGCTGCGACTTCGGTCGGGTCCGACTCCGACGGACCCCGTCACGGACAGGTCGTCGCGGCCGCGTCGACCTCCGCGTCGCGCGAGCCCTGCTGCGCCGGGCCACCCGAATCGTAGCTTCCCGCGCTCGAGCAGTTCGTGGCGCGCACGAGGTACCAGAATCCTGCGCCGGGCCCGGGGGTGGACGGGTCCTCGCGCTGGGTCGCCACGAGCTGGTTGCCCAGGCACCGGTCGACCGCCGCGCCGAAGTCGCCGGCGCTCGAGCGCAACACGCCGAGGCTCCCGGCCACGACGTCGTAGCTCGTCGCCGTGGCGACCGCGGGCCAGGCCAGTCGCGCGGCGCCCGAGGCGGTGCGCGACAACCACAGCCCCGGCGGCTCCGGCGGCGGCGTTCCCATGCACGGGGCCGGGATCGGGCGCAGCAGAGTGAGCTTCGCGCCCACGGTCGTGGCCTGATCGCCGTACTCGGCGACGTAGAGATTGCCGGTGGAAGCGTCCTCGACGAGGTCGAGCGGGTTGTTGAACCCGCCGAGGCCGGCGACCCCGGTCTGCGAGCCGATGATCGCGCCGCCGACCCCGGGGCTGAGGATCATGACGTCATCTCCGCTGCTGAAGCGCGCAACCAGGAGCCTCCCGAGCAGTGCGCCGCCGAAGGCCGCACTCCGCGACTCGAGGATGCCGTCCGGCGACCGGTGCTGTCCGAAGTCGAATGCCGCGCCGCGCCAGTTGCGATCGGGCTGCGTCCCGACGGGGTACTGGTCGATCTGGGCCACGTCGGGTCCCGAGGTCGGGTTGCCGCCGTTCATCACCCACTCGCAGCGCACCGGGTTGGGGTGGCCGTAGTAGCCTCTGGGCTCGACGCGGAAGAGCCAGTCGTTTTCCGTCTGGTTGACGGTGGGGATGCCGGGAACGACCGGCCCGGTATAGTCTCCGTAGATCTCCTGGTCGATGCGGTCGTCACAGAAAACCGGACTGGGGCTCGCCGGCGTGGCGCCGCCCGCGGCCGAGCCGTTCGTCGGGACGTACAGCGAGCCGTTCGAGTGCCAGACCAGGTCGAAGGCGTTGCGCACGCCGCTGGCGAAGAGCGTCAACGGGGCGCCGGGCGCGAAAGGATCGTAGGCACCTCCCTCCTCGGTCTTCACGTCGAGCGGCGGGACGACCGCGGCGGTGTCGAGCCGCAGCACCGCAGCGCTCAGGCGGCGCTCGGGGCGGAGGTTCCACGCGTTGTCGGGCGCGCCCATCGCCGTGTTGCTGCCCTGCAGGAAGTAGAGCGCCCTGTCGGGGCCGAAGTCGAGCTGGTTCGTGACGTGATCGCGCGTCGAGCGCGGGAGGTTGACGACGACGTCGGTGACCGTCCCGAGATCCGCTCCGTTCAGGCGGCTGACCTTGCCCGTCCAGTCCGGCGCCCCGGAGAAGGCGAAGAACGAGTGGCTGGCCCACAGCACCAGGTCGCCGGCCGTCGCGGCCGGGTCGAAACGCAGGCCGATGAGCAGGCGATCCCCGCCTTCCGCATCGCGTAGCGACGTGATCGACTGGGCCGGGCCCACGGTGCCGTCGAGCAGGATGGGCAGCCGCAGGATCTCCCCGTCGTTCACGGCACCGTAGAGCTTTCCGTCGGGACCGATCGTCACGCAGGTCAAGGCGGTCCCCGCCGGCGTCGTCAGCCCGACCTTCGTGTAGGCGACCGATCCTGCTCCTCCGCTTGCCACGCCGGTCGTGAAGCTCGCGCTCGCCGGCGCGAACGCCGCCCCCGCGCTGTCGCGCAGCTCGCTCGTGACGGCGAACGTGTAGGCCGTGACGGCGTCGAGAACGGAGACGGGGCGAAGCACGATCAGGTCGCCGCCATCGGACCCGTGGAGCACGGCGGGGACCACCGTCGAATCGCTGTCTCGGCGCAGCAAGACGCTCCGGTCCGTCAGCGTGGACGGATCGATGCCGCCCCGCGGCGCGAAAACGCTCGCCGAGACGAACGCGTCGCGCGGGACCGCGGTCGCTCCGTTTCCAGGCTGGATCAGGGTCACGGAGGGCACCGAAGCGTCGCCCGCCGCCGGCGATGCCGGCGCGAGGCAGACGAGGAGGAAGAAGAGAAAGCAGAACGGGGGCGAGCTTCCGGATCTGACCGGTCTGGATCCTGTTCTCATCGGCGACCCTCCCCCGGACCCCTGCCGCCTCCGGCCGATTCGCCGCGTGCGCCAGGCCACGCCGAAGCGCGTGGCCCACGCCGTCCCATGCGCTCGAACCTGGACCCCAAGCCGAGCTGCCGGTCGTTCACGAGTCGGCCGACCAGGGCAACGACCTCCCCAGGGACGTCCTTCCATTTCCGGCATGATAGCGTCGGTGAGCGTCACGAGGCCTCCTTCACACCCACCGAGGCGATCCGCCCCCTCGCGCCGATTGACAGTGCCCGGACGCCGGGCTACCGTGGGGTCTCGGCGGAGAGACTCGGTGAGAAGCCAGGAGGAGTTCGAACGGGCGCGCGGCTTCCTTACCCTGCTGTTGACGCTCGGGTTCCTCGCATTCTTCCTTGCGGGCGCGCTCCACTCCCACGCGCTCCCCAAGCTCGCCGCCGGCGGCCCGTCGCTCCACGCGCAGCACGAGCGCTCGGACGGCGCGGGCGACTGCCTCGCTTGCCGGTCGTCGAGCGAACGGGCACCGCTCCCGGTCCTGTCCGGAGCGACCCACGGGCTCGCCGAGGTACGGAGCGTTCGTCAACCGACGCTGCTGCCGGCGGTGGAGCACCGCGTTCCGACGCCGAGCGCCCCCCGCGCGCCTCCCACGCTCCCTCCAGCTTGAAGCATCGTCGGTCCGCGAGCCGCGGGCCGCCGCTTGTCTTCGCGCGCGCCGCGGCGGCGCCGCGAGGGAGGTCGAGCCCATGTGGAGCAGAGTCATGGAACCGTGCGGTCCGCCGCTCGCCGGCCTGATCGTCCTCGGCCTCGGGGTGGGCTCGGCGGCCGCCCAGGAGCCGGTCGAGCCGCCACCGGCCCCCGCTCCGGCCCCGACGACCCGCAGCTACGTGAACCTGTCTCTCGACGGTCTCATTTCCGCCGGCGATTCGAGCGAGCCCGACGTGCCGGGCCTGCAGCTCGGCTCGCACGACCCGACGCGTTCGGGCTTCACCGTGCAGAACGTCGAACTCGTGATCGACGGGGCGGTCGATCCCTACTTCCGCGCCCAGGCCAACCTCGTCTTCGTCGAGTCCCCCGAGGGCGAGACCGAGGTCGAGGTCGAGGAGATCTTCGCCACGACCTCGAGCCTGCCTCACGGCCTGCAGGTCAAGGCCGGCCACTTCTTCAGCGAGTTCGGCCGGCTCAACACGCAGCACCCTCACGGCTGGGATTTCGTCGACCAGCCGCTGTCCCACGCCCGCGTGTTCGGTCCGGACAACTTGCGCGGGAGCGGCGCGCGCGTCGCGTGGCTCATGCCGGCGCCGTTCTACTCGGAGCTGTTCCTGACGCTCCAGAACGCCTTCGGCGACACGCTCTCGAGCTTCGGCTCCGCGCCGGGCGAGGAGGCGTTCGGCCGGCCGATCGTCGCGCGCACGGTCCGCTCGCTCGACGACCTGCTGGTCATCCCGCGCTATGCCGTTTCGTTCGAGCTGGCGGAGAACCAGACGCTGCTGGCCGGAGCGTCGGCCGCCTTCGGCCCCAACGGGACGGGTGACGACGGGCGCACCGGCCTCTACGGGATCGACCTGTTCTGGAAGTGGAAATCGCCGCGCGCGATCCGGGGGTTCCCGTTCTTCAAGCTGCAGGTCGAGGGCATCGGACGGCGCTACCGTGCCGACGATCCGGCCGAGACGTTCGAGGACCGCGGCGCGTACGCCCAGGCCGTCTGGGGCTTCCGCCGCGGCTGGACCGCGGGACTGCGCTACGACGTGATGGGGGGAGACGAGGGCTCCGCCGTGGACGACCCGGCGTTCGAGGACCGCTGGCGCGGCTCGGCCAACGTGAGCTGGTTTCCGACCGAGTACTCCAAGCTGCGTCTGCAGTACAACCACGATGCGCGCACGTCGTTCGCCGACGCCCACTCGCTGTGGATGCAGCTCGAGTTCACGCTCGGCGCCCATGCGGCGCACAAGTTCTGACGATGAAGCACCATCCCGCTGTGGATGCAGCTCGAGTTCACGCTCGGCGCCCATGCGGCGCACGAGTTCTGACGATGAAGCACCATCCCGCTGTGGATGCAGCTCGAGTTCACG
>Ga0187893_10006809_pt1 | contig 19220 bp, 12 predicted proteins | sample MA1701074metaG_FD_139574 | JGI IMG/M metagenome (GOLD analysis project Ga0187893, IMG submission 139574) | White microbial mat communities from a basaltic lava cave in the Kipuka Kanohina Cave System on the Island of Hawaii, USA - MA170107-4 metaG ... | reverse complement strand
GAGCTCGGCCGCCTCCTCCAGCAACGCGGCCGCGCCTTCGTCTTCGACGAGGAGCCTTTTCCCGATGCGACCGCCGAGGACCTCGACCAGAGTGCGCTCGAGCGATTCTTCGGACCGGCCCCCACGATCCCCTGGTCCGACTTGCTCCGCAACACCCGGGTCACCGCCGCCGACGGAGAGGGCGTAGAGCGGCCGACGGTAGCGGGCCTCTTGGCATTCGGCAACGTGCCGCGTCATCTACGCTCCGCCTATATCGAAGCGGCGGTCTACCGCGACACCCACTTGAGCTCCGAGGAGCTGGTCCACGCAGAACAAATCGAGGGGCGGGTCGACGATCAAATCGACCAGGCCACGACCTTCATCGACCGTTTCATGCTGAGGCCGGCGACGAAGACAGTGGGCAGGGTCGACTATCCACAGTACGACCTTGGGGCCGCGCACGAAGCCATTGTGAACGCCGTCGCTCACCGCGACTACTCGATCGCCGGCTCCAAGGTACGTTTGTTCCTGTTCTCGGATCGACTGGAGCTCTATAGCCCGGGGAGACTTCCGAACACCCTCACCATCGAGACCATGCCCTATCGAGTGTTCACCCGGAATCAACTGCTGGTGAGCTTTCTCTCGAGAATGAAGAGTCGCCGGACGGGCGCGGCGTTTCTCGAGTCTCGCGGCGAGGGTGTGCGGCGCATTCTCGAGGCCAGCACGCTGCACTCGGGACGGCCTCCAATGTACGAGATCTTCGACGACGAGCTGCGGCTGACCATCTGGGCGAAGCCGTCACCGCACGAGGAGCGGGTCCGCTCGATTCGTTGATAGGGACCTTTCCCGACCTTGGTTTTCAAACCGCCAGAGCTGTTATGATCCGCAGCACTTCAGGAGGTCGAAACGTGGATCGACGCAGGTTTTTCGAGACAGCAGGGATTGCGGCCCTCGGGGCCGGGCTCAGCCGTTGCAGCACGCGCACCGCTCCGGCACCCGCGAACGCGACGCGCCCCCCGGTCCCCTTGACTCCCGCAGACGTTTCCTGGGAGCGGGTCATCCGGACCACCGTCGGCCTCAGGCCCCACCGGGACAGAGGGTTCGTGCTGCGCGCCGAGAAGCTCGACCGCAAGACCGTCATCCACAACTTCGGGCACGGGGGTGCGGGAATCTCGCTCGGGTGGGGAACGGGTCAGATGGCTTCCGAGATGGCCCTCTCGCATCTCGACCGAGAGGCCGCCGTTCTCGGCTGCGGCGCGGTCGGCCTCTCCTGCGCGCGGGAACTGCAGCGGCACGGCTTCGCGGTCACCATCTACTCGATGGCGGTTCCCCCCGACACCACGTCGAACATGGCCTTCGCGGGATTTACGCCGACGGCGTGGCTCGTCGACAACAAGAGCATCACCCCGGAGTGGGAGGAGCAGTTCCGGCGCGCGGTGACCATCGCGTACCGAAGACTCCAGCTCATGGTGGGACGCCGCTACGGGATCTCCTGGGTCTCGACCTACACGCCGACGAACGACGTCCACGCGGCCGCGGGCGAGATCGCTGTCCTGCCCAAGGAGGTGCAAACGGGGCTCACCCTCCTCCAACCAGGCGAGCATCCGTTTCCCACGACGTACGCCGTGCAGGGTCTCATGATGCGCATCGAGCCCTCGATCTACCTCGAAGCGCTCCTTTCGGATTTCCAGAGCTCAGGAGGCCGCATCGTGATCCGGAAGCTCGACACCCGGAACGACCTCATGTGGCTTCCCGAGTCTCTGATCGTCAACTGCACCGGCCTCGGGTCGAAAGAGCTCTTCGGCGATGAAGGCCTCGTTCCCATGAAGGGGCAGCTCACCGTCGTCGTGCCCCAGCCCGAAGTCGACTATTCGACGAACGGCGGCGTCTCGGCCCCGAGCCCCGTCCCGGGGAACGGACTCCACATGATGCCGCGCTCGGACGGCATCGTCCTCGGCGGCATCGCCCAGCGGGGAGTGTGGTCCCTCGACGTCGACGAGGCGGAGAGAAAGAGGATCGTGGAAGGCCACATGGAGCTCTTCCACTCGATGAGGGCGCCGGGCTCGCGCGTCAGCGATTCGGGCCGAGGCGTTTCAGCTTTTCTATAATCATACTCATGAAGGCCTCGTCGGTTTGGCAGACCTTGCGCGAAGGGAGCAGGTTCTTCATGAAAGAGGGAGATGTCTACGATACGCTGAGGGCCCTCGTGAAGCGCCTCGACGAGGAAGGACTCGACTATGCCGTCATTGGCGCGATGGCGCTGGCGGCGCATGGCTATCGCCGCTTCACCGAAGACGTCGACATCCTCTTGCGGCCCGAGACCCTCGCGGGCTTTCGAGAAAGACTTCTGGGGCTCGGGTATCTCCCCGCTTTCCCTGAGGCGAAGAAGACCTTCCGTGACACCCGCACGGGTGTCAAGATCGAAGTCATGACCTCGGGTGAATACCCCGGAGACGGGAAGCCCAAACCGGTGGTCTTCCCCGATCCGGTCGATGCGCGCGTCGACAAGGAGAACCTGTGGGTCATCGGGCTGGAGAAGCTGATCGAGCTCAAGCTCGCATCCGGGCTCTCCGCACCTCACCGCCTCAAAGATCTGGCTGACGTGCAGGAGCTGATTCTTCAACTCCACCTGCCGCTCGAGATTTCGAAAGAGCTCGACCCGAGCGTTCGCCCAGAGTACGAAAGGCTCTGGAATTCGGCACAGCTCGCACCCAAGGATTCGGAGTAGGTCGAACCGAGGGGCGACCTCTTTCCAGAGCGACCGCGTACCGGCGTCGAGATCGACACGAGACACGTCGATTGCGAGTCCTACCTTATACACGTAGAGGGCAAGACTATCCGCGCTCCAGCCCGCCACCTGCTCCCCATCCAGAACTCCGGGCGCGATCCGTCCGCGCGGCGGAGGTAGCGCCGAGGCCCCGCGCGATCTGCGAGGCGTACTCGTCCTCGCATTGAAAGCCGGACACCGCAAGTCAGCCGCGGACAAACAGAAATCAGCAGAACGGTTACCCGTTCCGCAAGAATTGAAGGATGAGCTCGCTCACCTTCTCGGGCTGCTCCTGCTGGACCCAGTGAGAGGCGCCCTCGACCAGGTGGACGCCCCTCATGTCCTTGCACGCTGTCTTCTGCATTCTCTCGAGTGCGCCAGGATTCTGATACACGCCCCAGTCGCTCTTTCCGGCAACGAACATCGACGGCTGATCGATCGTGCGGCCCGAGAAGATTTGAAGCTCGGAGGTGAAACGGCCGCTCGTCCCGACCCGATATGATTCGAGCCCGCCCTGGAATCCCGTTCGGCCGTACTCCGTGCTGTACACCTCGAGCGCTTCGTCGGGAAGCCACTTGCACGCGGCGATCTCCGCGGGCGTCGGCAAATGCGGGGCCACGGTCTCCGCCATGCCCTTGTCGAGATCCATCACGTAGTAGCGCGGGAGCTTCGCCCATTCCGCCGCGGTGCGCGCCTCGAGACGGAAGGGGCGGTTCTCCTTCCAGTCGTCGCTCTTCATGTGGTAGTAGCCCCGGAGGAACGCATGGAGACCCTGTGGGGCGTAGCGCATGTTGTCGTTCGCCTCACGGGTCGAGTAGTACCACTGGTAGTGCTTGCGCGGTGGGTCCAGATTTGCCAGATCCTCGTGAATCCTGTCGATCGCGTTCGGAGGAGCCTCGCGCGCATCTGCGGTATCGAAGGGGAGCTCCGGCGGGCCGCCGAAAGGCGCGCTCATGAGCACCGTCGAGCGAAAGACATCCGGCCGCACCAGCGAGCACCACGCGGCAACGGGCGAGCCGAAGTCGTGTCCGACGATCGCGGCCACGGAGCGGTAGCCGAACGCCGAGACGAGCCCGAGCATGTCTCTCACTTCGTTGAGGGTTCGAAACGGCGTGAGGTCGTCGTCGAACGTGACGTCGGTGCCGGATGTACGTCCGTAGCCTCTCAGATCGGGAGCGATGACGCGATAGCCAGCCGAGGCGATGGGCACCATCACCTTTCGCCAGCTGTACGCGAGCTCAGGGAATCCGTGGACCAGCAGCACCGCCGGCCGATTCCGGACCTCGAAACCCGCTTCGAGCACGTGGAAGCGGATGCCATTCACGTTGTCGACGAAGCGGGAACGAATTCCTGCCGGGAGCACGCCGGGATCGTAGGGGCCGATTGCGTTTTGAACGGCGGCCGACCGCGCCCGCGCCTTCGGGGCGAGCGCGGCCGAAGCCACTGACGTGCCCAAGCCCTGCAGAAGCTTCCGACGTGTGAAGGCGCGGTTGCTATGCATTATCGATTCTAGATTCTAGGGTGTACGTCCCGAAATAGGCAACGTAGCCGGCGAGTGACGAAGGAGAGAGCGAGCGGAAACGAGAGTCGGCGTCCCGGCGTGCCCCTTGACTTCCCCGCCTTTCAGGAGTAAACCCGTTTTCTACACGCACCAGAGAGTTGTCTTCAGTTCGAGGCATTCGCCAAGGAGGGGGCCTTCATGAAACGATCCATCGCTCTGTTGTTCGTTCTCGCGTTGATCTGCGCATTCGCGGCGCCGCTCCCCGCCCAGGAGGGAGAGTACATGCACGTCACCTGGGTGACGGTGAAGCCGGGCATGGTCGGCGAGTTCGAGGACTACATCAAGAAGCTGATCGCCGGCGCCACGAAAGTGGGCGATCCGCGAGCGATAACGGCCTTCAGCGTGACCATGGGTGGTCCTTCAAGAACCTACGGCTTCACGCGCACCTTCAAGAAGTGGGCGGAGCTCGACTCCGATCTCAGCTCTCCCCAGATCCTGAACAAAGCCTACGGCGACGTCGAGGGGGCGAAGATCTACAAGACGGGGACTTCCGCCGTCGAAAGCTCGGAAACCCGCGTCTCGCGCGTCATCCCCGAGCTCAGCCGGGAGCCTTCGTCGAATGCTCCCTCGGCGTTCTACCTGGTGGTCCGCACCGAGGTGGAGCCCTCGATGGGACGAACGTATCGGAAGTTCCTGGACAAGCTGAAGGCCGCCGAGGACAAGCACGATCGCTCTCCCGTGAGCCGCCGGGTGAGCGTTCTCGGAGACGCTCAGATCTACTCCACGGTCCGCGGCTTCGACAAGTGGGCGGAGCGAGACGCGGCGATGGCGCCCGGCGACGCCCTGGAAAAGGCCTACGGCGCGGAGGAAGCCCGTGAGCTGACGGACATGGCCGCGGGGTGCGTCCGTCACCGCACGACCTACGTCGTCGCCCGACGGCCCGATCTCAGCCGTACAGGGACGGCATCGACGACGAACTGACCGGCACTCGGGAGCGGCTGGGCCACCTTCCGGTGGTCCAGCCGTGTTCGCCGGGAATTGCGGTTCTGGCGTCGCGGACTCGAGAACGCTTCACGTGAAGGGCAAAGACGTCGCTCCGATCCTGGAGCGGCTCTCGTCCCCTGGCGCGGAGGAGGCTTAACGGGAATTGATCCGTGCGAGCCGGGTCAGCCCGAAGTCCGTGCTCCGGTACGAGTAGAAGACACACGCTTCATCGCGCGGCCGCGAATAGCTCGACGACGTTGCCGTCGGGATCCTCCAGCAGAATCTGTTTGCCTTCGGGTCCGGTGACGATCTCGTTCCGGAAGCGCAAGCCGGCGCGTTACATCTCGGCGACGCGCGCGGTGAGCTTCTCCACTTCGACGGCGAAACGATTCCTTCCGCCGGGTTCGGGACGTCGACCGGTTGTCAGAACCGGAGCCCGTAGACCGCCTTCAGCGAGCGGCCCATCTCCGGCGTCAAGTCCTTGATGTACGAAAGGTGATTCCGGTAGAGCTCGTCGGTGGCATTGTCGAGGCGCACGGTGAACGTGTGCACGGTCTTTCCGGTCGTGAGCTGATAAGAGCCGTGGAAGTTCAGAACGGTATAACCGTCGGTCGGCGTTTCCGCGCCGTAGACGCGGGTCTGCTCGCCGACGTTCTTCACCTCGCCCTCGAGATGGAAGCCGTTTCTCTCGTAGCGCAGTCCCGTCCATAGACGGTACGGAGGGATCCGAGGGAGAGCCCCGTCGCCGTCCTGGAGCTCGCCCCGAACCGTGTCGGCGCCGAAAATCAGCCAGAGATCGCGGGTCAAGCCGGCGTCCACGTGAGCCTCGAAGCCGAGGAAATCGCTGTCGGCGGAAATGAAGGTGATGACCGGCAATCCCTCTTCGACCTCGCCCGTCTGGAAGGGAAAGATGAAGTCGTTGATGCGGTTCGTGAACCCCGTCCCCTCCGCGACGAAGCGACGACCTCGGTAACGGAGGGAGACGTCGACACCGTAACCGACTTCGGTCGGCAGATTCGGATCGCCGATCTCGAACGCGAAGTTCCCCGCATGAGGTCCGAGGTTGTAGAGTTCCTCGAGGCTCGGATTGCGCGCAGCGCGCCCGAAGTTCACCGCGAGCGTCAAGTCGTCCCGGAGATATCCGAGCACGCCCGCGGAGCCGGAGAACTCGGTGAAATCGCGGTCGACGGCGTCGTCGCGCCCGATGGCCGCGCCGTCGGGATTGAACAGCGTGCGGTCGATCCTTCCGCCGAACTGAAGGGATACGTGACGGTAGTTCAGCTCCTCGTAGATGAAACCGGCGAAGCTCCTCTGGGTCGTGGGGGGAGCGAGCGCCTCCTCGCCCGCCGATGTGTAGTCTCGGTCGAGCGCCCAGAAGCCGAAAGTGCCTTGCATCTGGCCCGCCGGCCGGTGGTGCAGGAAGAGCTGGCCTTCCCACGTCTGGTTCTGGAAGCTCGTCGCGATCTCGCCGCTTCCTTCGATCTCGTCGTGACGGTAGTCGCGAAAGGCGCCCTGGAACTTGACGCCCTCGATGAAGGAATCCAGGTTCCGCCGCTCGCCCCGGAAGTCGAGGCGGTGGCGGCGTGGGTTCAGGCTCGTCTCTCCTTCCTCGACGAAGGGGACGCCGTAGCGGCTGGTCACGTACTGGTAGGAAGCTCCGAGGAAGCCGTTCTGGCCGGTGAACGAGAGGCCGCCGCCGCCGGACTTCGACCGGCTGAAGCTATTGGGCACGGTATCGACGCTCGCGTCCGGCGTTTCGTAGTCGCTCGTGCGCTGCGCGGACCCATTGACCCGGGCCGCGAATCGGCCGTTGCCGAAGAGGACGTCTCCCGCGATCGCGCCGTTCTCGTCGGCGGTCGCGCCCTGAACGGTCATGGAGCCGTGAACGTCGTTCACGGGTTTCGTCGGAATCTCCTCCGAAACCAGGTTCACGACGCCGCCGATCGCGCTGCTCCCAAAGAGCAGGGTCGCGGGGCCCCGGACCACCTCGATGCTTCCCGCGGTGGCGGGATCGAGGTTGACTCCGTGGTCGGCGGATTGACTCGAAAGGTCGCCGGTACGGGTTCCGTTCTCGAGGACGAGGACTCGGTCGTTGTCGAGACCGCGGATCACGGGGCGCTGGTTGCCGGCCCCGAACGATCGAACGTTGACCCCGGGCTCGCTCGCGAGAGTGGCCCCGAGCGTGGACGCAAGCCTCTGCTGGAGATCCTCGCCGCCCAGCACGGTCGCGGGCTGGTACGACTCGAAGGTATCTCGACCCGTGGTGACCGTGACGGTCTCGGAGAAATGGAGGGCCTCGGAGAGCGAGATGCTGGCACTCGCCGGCACCCCGTCGACGACCGCGATCTCCGATCGACGCGACATGAAACCGGGCATCCGGACGACGACTTCGCAGGTACCGGCCGCGATGGAGTCGAAACGTGCGATGCCCTCGGAGTCGGTCACGGCCTCGAGACCCGCGGACACGAGGGACACGACTGCCCCCGGCAACTTGCCGCCTTCTTGGTCGGTGACGGTAATCTCGACCGTCGAGGCCGCCCACGCGCGAAAGCCTCCGGCGAAAATTAGGACAATGGTCTGGAACAGAACCGGACGCGGACTGGGGAAATTGAAAATCATGTGAACCTCGCTTGCGGTCGCGTCCATGGCGCACCGCCTTACCGCTGAATTGGAATCGTGGAAGCAGGGAGCCGAGGTTTAGGCTTCGGGCGGACCGCGGGAATCGTGGACGCGCTCTTCACGGGCCAGGGTTCCGGATGCGAAGGGGAGCGAAGGCGGCAGGAGCCGCGAGAGGGGCTCGGCGACGTGAGGGGTCGAGACTCCGGGAGCGCGATGGAGAGCGAAGAGGCACGCGGGACAGTGCCGCTCGAACGTGCAGCCATCGTCGGAATGCACGAAGGCGCCGAGGAGCAGGGAGGAGAGCAGGACGAGGAGGACGAGCGACGCTCCCCGGCGAATTCCTCGATGAGACGCGGCACTCATTTTAACGAGCGTAGCCCGTGCGAGAAACGCGGTCAAGCGCGTGACGAATGGTTGACGAAACCGGAGTCCCGGTGCTTGCTCCCGCTGCGCCCCGATGAGGACGCCCTCCCGCTTACGGGTTCTCCGTGGGCTTTTGCTTCTCCTCCTTCTTCTCCTTCTCCGTGAGCGGAGCCTTCTCCCAGACGTACTCCCGGTTCATGCAGTATTTCTCGAACCAGTCGAGCTCGACGTTCACCTTGAAGAGCTCGTGCCGGAGCTCCTGCCACCCGTGGGGCTCGCGGGGAGCGATGTACAGGTGCGTCGGGACGCCGTTCGACTTCAGCGCCCGATAGAGCTCGACCGACTGCGGCGGCGGGACGCGCACGTCCTTCTCTCCCACCAGGATGATGGTCGGGGTCTTCGCCTTGTAGATGTCCTTCAGCGGTGAGTTGTTCCAGTAGGCGTCGATGGGAGCGTCCTCCTGCCAGGGCGTCCCGCCGAACCAGGGCGTGCGATAGATACGGACGTCGCTCTGGGCGTACATCGAGATCCAGTTGACGGCGCCGGCGCCCGAGGACGCGGCTTTGAACCGGTCGGTGTGCGTGATGATCTTGTTCGTCATGTGGCCGCCACCGCTCCAGCCCATCTTCACCATGCGATTTGCGTCGACGAGGCCCTTCGCGATGAGGTAGTCCGTACCCGTCATGACGTCGAGGTGGGCCTGGTGGAAGTAGTGCCCCACCATGTCCCGCAGAAAATCATCGCCGTAGCCCGTGCTTCCCCGATAGTTCGGCTGAAAGACGAAGTACCCCTTCGAGGCCAGCACGGGGATGTACTCGCTCCAACGCGGAAACCCGAACTTGTCGGAAGCCGCGGGCCCCCCGTGCGTCTGGACCACGAGGGCGTACTTCTTTCCCTCCTGATAGTCGAGGGGGTAGTAGAGCATCCCTTCGGCCTCGACCCCGTCCGCGCCCTGAAACCGCACCGCTTCCTGGCGCGGAATCTGGAAGTCCTTCGCGAGGTAGTCGTACACGTGGCTCACGCGCGAAGGAGTTCCCCCCGCGGCGGGAAGGACGTGGACGTCCCCCGCGTTCTCGCGCTCGTCGATCCCGAAAACGTGCTTTCCCGCCCCGGGAACATAGTGCCACTGGACGAGCGAGTGGTCGCCGCGAGTGAGCTGCGTCATGGATTCGGTGGCGACGTCGAGGCGAAAGAGCTCGCTGCGGACTCCGGTGTTCGCGGTGAAGAACAGGGAGCCTCCATCCTGGGACCACGTCTGGTCCTCGACCTCGTGAGGCATCGAAGCGAGGAGCATTCGATGGGTGCCGCCCTCGGCGGGCACCAGGAACAGGTTGTCGTTGTAGTAGGGCTCGAATCTCTCGTTGGAGTCGGAGACGAACGACACCCACTTCCCGTCGGGAGAGAGCTCGGCCGCGGACTCCGAAACCGAGTTCTTCGTGAGCTCCCGCGCGTCGCTTCCGTCCGCTTTCATGAGCCAGACCTCGCCCGCCCCCGCGCTTCCGAAGAGCGGGGTGGGAGCGCGGTGGTGGGCGATGCGGAAGCCGTCCCGCGACAGACGGTAGGAAAGGATCGAAAAGTCGCCGGAGGTGATGCGCACCGCCTCGGCCGGAGCCGTGCCCGCGATCGGAACGCGGAAAAGGTGCACCTGCTTGTAGTCCTCGTCGAAGGAAAAGACGTCGTCCTTGAGCTCGTCCTTCTTCTTCTCCTCCTCGCTCTTGGGCTCGGGCGCGAGGAAGTAGACGAAGGCGCCATCGGGCGAGAACGTGGGAGACTTCACGGCGGAGGGATGTTTCGTGACGGGCCGCGCTTCCCCGCCGCGGTTGCTGAGGAGATAGAGCTGCTCGTTCTCTTCCTTCCCCCGCTTGGCGACGAACACGATGGACGACCCATCGGGCGACCACCTCGGGCTCTTCTCCCCGCTGCCGTTCGTGAGCTGGATCTGGTTCTCGCCGTCGATGTCCACGCGAAAGACGTGACTCACCCGCTCGTTCTTGTCCCAGTCCGACGAGGCGAGCTCGAAAATCACCTGGGAGCCGTCGCGGGAGAGCTGGACCTCCTGCATCTGGGGGACGTCGATGAGGTCGACGATGCTCATCGACCTCTTGGACTGCCCCAGCGCCGCCGCGGCGGACAGAAGCGCTACTCCGAACGCGAAGCGGGATTTGCTCATCGCCTTCCTCCTGAATGATGAACCGGAGGCATAGATACCATACGGCGGCGCCCTGTTCTAGCGGCTATACTTCCCGCGGGGAGGTTCCCATGAAAGTCGCGATCAGTGGCCCGACCGGGCTCATCGGGACGGCGCTCGGCGAAAGCCTCGCGGCGGACGGAGTCCAGATCCTCGCTCTCAGCCGGAAGCCCGCCGTTCCCCCGCTCGAGACCATTCGCTGGGACGTGGAGAGCGGACGTTTCGACGCGAGCGGGCTCGAGCAGGTCGACGCCGTCGTCCACCTCGCGGGCGAGCCGATCGCGCAGCGGTGGAACGAGGCGCGAAAGAAAGTCATCCGCGAGAGCCGGGTCAAGAGCACCGCGCTCCTGGTCGAAGGGCTGAAGAGCCTCAAGCGGAAACCCAAGGTGCTCATCTCGGGCTCGGCGGTCGGCTTCTACGGCGATCGAGGAGACGAGGTCCTCGAGGAGACGTCGCCGCCGGGATCGGGCTTCCTCCCGGAGACCTGTCAGGCGTGGGAGCGAGCCGCGATGGAGGCGATGGGCGTCGGCATCCGCACCGCGGTCCTTCGGACCGGAATCGTGCTCTCGACCCGCGGCGGGGCCTTGAAAAAGATGCTTCCACCGTTCCGGCTCGGTGTCGGAGGGCCGGTCGGGAGCGGACAGCAGTGGATGTCCTGGATTCACATCGACGATATCGTGGGCGCGATCCGCCACATCATCGACAAGGACGACCTCATGGCCGCCGTGAATGGCACCGCCCCCGCGCCCGCGACCAACGCCGAGTTCACGCGCGCCTTCGGCCGGGCGCTCTCCCGCCCGGCGTTTCTTCCCGCCCCCGCGTTCGGGCTCAAGATCGCGTTCGGCGAGATGGCGACGATGCTTCTCGAGGGACAACGGGTCGTGCCGAGAAAGCTCCTCGACACCGGCTACCGCTTCCGGTTCCCCGAGCTTTCCGCGGCACTGTCGGACGTGCTCGCGCGAAAACGCTGAGCGATAATAGATTCTGAATGGACGCGACCGAGGCTCCCTCGCCCGACGCCGCCCTTAGCGCGACGCCGTCCCAGCGGGGCCGGAAGCTCCTCAAGTTCGTCGTCACAACCGCTCTCTTCGCCCTCGCGGCCGTGGGCGGCGCTTTGACCGGGCTCGTCCTCGCCTACCAGCGCGATCTCCCGCTCATCCAGGAGCTCGAGAACTACGAGCCGAGCGTCATCACCCAGGTCTTCGCCGACGACGGGTCGGTCCTCGCCGAGTTCGCGGTGGAAAAGCGCGTCGTCATTTCCTACGACGACGTCCCCGAGCACCTGAAGCTCGCCTTCGTCGCCTCCGAGGACAATCGGTTCTGGGACCACTACGGAGTCGACCCGTTCGGGATCCTCCGCGCGGTGTGGGACAACTTCTGGGCGGGCGAAATCGTCTCCGGGGCGAGCACCATCACGCAGCAGGTCTCGCGCATGCTGTTCCTGACGCGCGAGGAGACGGTCAGCCGCAAGCTCAAGGAGGCGATCCTCGCCTTCAAGATCGAGCGGTCGTACACCAAGGAAGAGATCCTCACCTTCTACTGCAACCTCCTGCACTTCGGGCACGGCCTGTACGGTGTGGAGGCGGCTTCCGAGTATTACTTCGGAAAGTCGGTGAAAGAGCTCAGCGTCGAGGAGTCCGCGATGCTCGTGGGCATCGCTCCCGCTCCCGCGCGGTACAACCCCTTCGCCAATCCGGAGGTCGCGCTCGCGCGCAGGGACCTCGTCCTTCGGCGGATGGAGGAAGAGGGATTCCTCAGCTCCGAGGAGTTCGAGAGCGCGCGGAGCCGGCCCCTCGAGTTCCGCCACCAGGGACCGAGCGGAAACATCGCCCCGTATTTTGTCGAGGAAGTCCGCCAGTACCTCGAGCGCAAGTACGGCGCGACGCGGATTTACCGCGGCGGCCTTCGCGTCCATACCACGCTCAACCGGGAGACGCAGGAGGCAGCGAACCGGGCCATCGACAAGGGCCTTCGCGAGCTCGACAAACGCCAGGGATGGCGCGGTGCTCAGGGCAACGTCCTCAAGGACACCAAGCTCTCGATCCAGGAGTACCGCGCGGACGACTGGATCGAGCCCTTCCCTGCCGGCCAGGTCGCGACCGGGGTGGTGCTCGAGCAGGGCCGCAAGCCCGTCATCCGCATCGGCCGCTTTTCCGCTTCCGTCGATCCCGAATCCGCGGCCTGGACGGGGAAGACCCTCCCGGACCTCCTCGCCGTGGGCGATATCGGACAGTTCGAGATCGTGGAAGTCGATTCCGCCGCTTCGACCATGAAGGTCAAGCTCGACCAGGAGCCTCTCGCGGAAGGAGCGCTCCTCGCGCTCGAGAGCCGCACCGGACGGATCAAAGCGATGGTCGGAGGCTACAACTTCGAGCGGAGCAAGTTCAACCGCGCCACCCAGGCGCGGCGGCAGCCGGGCTCCTCGTTCAAGCCGTTCGCCGCCGGAGCGGCGATCGAAGAGGGCTACACCGCGGCCTCTCTCATCCTGGACGAGCCGGTCCGCTACGTCGACCCTCACGTCGCGGAAGCGTACGAGCCGAAGAACTACGACATGAAGTACGAGGGCTGGGTGACCCTCCGCCGCATGATCGAGATGTCGCGCAACGTCCCCGCGGTGCGGCTCACGCAGCAGCTCGGACCTCAAAAGGTCGCGGACTACGCGCGCCGTCTCGGCCTCGAAGGGCCGATCCCGCCCTATCTGAGCATCACCCTCGGAGCCGCCGAGGCGACGCTCCTCGAAATGGTCTCCGCCTACTCCGCTTTCGCGAACCAGGGCATCCGGATGCAGCCCCACTTCATCACGAAGGTGACGGACCGCGACGGAAACGTGCTCGAAGAGGTCTACCCGAAAGCGGCGTCGGCCATCCGGGCCGACTCGGCCTACATCGTGACGAACCTGCTCCGAGGAGTCGTGCAGCGCGGCACCGCCGCCTCGGCGAGCCGCCTGGGCCGTCCCCTTGCCGGAAAGACCGGGACCACCAACGACTACACCGACGCCTGGTTCATCGGATACGACCCGACCCTCGTCGCCGGCACGTGGATGGGATTCGACCAGAAGATCCCCCTCGGCGATCGCGAGACGGGTACACGGACGGCGCTCGCCCCCTGGATCGATTTCATGGGAGAGGTGCTCGCCGAGAAACCCATCGAGGACTTCCCCGTCCCCTCGAACATCGTCTTCGTGCCCGTGGACCGCAAGACCGGCTACCCCGCCGCGGGCGGCGAGGAGGGCGTCTTGCTGGAAGCGTTCATTTCCGGAAGCGAGCCGACAGGATACCCCGGAAACTGAAATATTACTCCTAAGGACTAAGATTTAATGCGGTGAACCGATCGAAATAAATCTCCTTCATACAAAACCTTAGCCGTAATTTGACAAGTCAGCACTAAATCTCGATAATGAATCCGGTCGCGCTCTTCTATCGAGTTGAGACCTTTCGGTCTCGCTGGTAACCTAATCTGAAGAGGGCGTACAAGGGGTTTGCCATGGAAAAACCACAGCTCCCGAACCAGGGCGAGATCCATCGGGGCGTTCCGATTCTCCCGCTCCGAGACACGGTTATCTTCCCCCAGTCGATTCTTCCGCTCGCCGTCGGCCGCGACAGCACGGTGAAGCTCCTCAACGAGAACGCGGACCGGGCCGAGTTCATCGGCGTCGCGACGCAGAAGGACGCGGCCGTCGAGTCCCCGGGCGCCGACGACCTCCACGCCGTGGGAACGAGCGTTCGCATCCACAAGTCCGTGCGCATGCCCGACGGCTCGGTCCGTCTGGTGGTGCAGGGAGGCTTCCGCTTCCGCATCCTTCGTGTCGTTCAGACGACTCCGTACCTCCGGGCCGACATCGAGGTCCTCGCGAGCCTCCTTCCCGCGGAAGACGAGATCGAAGTAGACGCGCTCACCCGGAGCGTTCACGCCGTCTTCTCCAAGGTGGTCGAGATGTCGCCGCAGCTCGCCGATGAAGTGGGCTCGCTCGCGGCGACGTTGAACGACCCCGGCCGCCTCGCCGACTTCGTCGCCCAGAACCTCCCCAACCTCGACACGGAGAGCCGCCAGAAGATCCTCGAGACCCAGCGGGTCCGCGATCGGCTGAAGACCGTCCACGAAGCTCTCCTGAGGGAGCAGGAAGTCCTCGAGGTCGGAAGCAAGATCGAATCTCAGGTGAAGAACGAGGTCGGAAGGACGCAGCGGGAGTACTACCTTCGGGAGCAGATGAAGGCGATCCAGAAGGAGCTCGGCGAGTCCGACGACGGCACGAAAGAGATCGAGGACCTGAGGGCCAAGATCCAGGAAGCGAAGATGCCCGAAGAGGCGGAGAAGGAAGCCCTTCGCGAGCTCAACCGGCTCTCGAAGATCCCGCCCGCCTCGGCGGAATACACCGTGGGCCGAACCTACCTCGACTGGCTCACCCGCGTTCCATGGTCCAAGAAGACGGAGGACCTGTACGACATTCCGCGGGCGAAGGAAATTCTCGAAGCGGACCACTACGACCTCGAGAAGGTCAAGGACCGCATCCTCGAGTTCCTCGCGGTGCGAAAGATGAAGCCGACCATCAAGGGCCCCATCCTGTGCTTCGTGGGCCCTCCCGGCGTCGGCAAGACCAGCCTCGGCAAGTCCGTCGCGAAAGCGCTCGGCCGGCAGTTCATCCGGCTGAGCCTCGGAGGAATCCGGGACGAAGCCGAGATCCGCGGCCACCGCCGCACCTACATCGGCGCCCTTCCCGGACAGATCATCCAGAGCCTCTGCCGCGCGGGCTCCCGGAACCCGGTGTTCATGCTCGACGAGGTCGACAAGCTCGGGATGGACTTCCGCGGGGATCCGAGCGCCGCCCTTCTGGAGGTGCTCGACCCGGAGCAGAACGACACGTTCCGCGATCACTACATCGACCTTTCGTTCAACCTCTCCGAGGTGCTGTTCATCGCGACGGCGAACATGATGGACCCCATCCCGCCGGCCCTCAAGGACCGGATGGAGGTCATCAACCTCGCGGGGTACACCGAAGAGGAGAAGATCCAGATCGCGCAGCGCCATCTCGTTCCGCGGCAGCTCGACAACCACGGGCTCACCGATCCCGCGATCGCGCCCACGTTCGAGAGAGAGACGATCTCGCACCTCATCCGCCACTACACGCGCGAGGCCGGGCTCCGGAACCTGGAGCGGGCGATCGCCTCCATCTGCCGTAAGGCGGCGCGCAAGATCGCCGAGGGGGAGACGACGCCCCTGCACGCGACTCCCGAGTCGCTCCACGAGCTCCTCGGGGCGCCGACGTACCTTTCCCGCGAGATCCACGAGAGGGTCAAAGTGCCGGGAGTGGTCATCGGCCTCGCCTGGACTCCGGTCGGCGGAGACATCCTGTTCGTCGAAGCCTCGAAGCTTCGCGGAGGAAAGAACCTGACCTTGACCGGGCAGCTCGGCGACGTGATGAAGGAGTCGGCGACGGCAGCTCTCACCTGGGTCCGGGGCCAGGGGCTCGCGCTCGGGCTCGAGCAGGACTTCTACCGCAAGATGGATCTGCACCTGCACGTTCCCGAGGGCTCGACTCCCAAGGACGGCCCCTCGGCGGGAGTGACCATGGTCGCGGCGCTGGTTTCGATTCTGGCGGAGACGCCGTCGCGCCCCGACGTCGCCATGACGGGCGAGATCACTCTGTCGGGCCACGTTCTTCCCGTCGGCGGGATCAAGGAGAAGCTTCTCGCAGCGCATCGGTACGGGATCAAGGAAGTCCTCATCCCGAAGCTCAACGAGAAGGCGATGCTGGAAGACCTCCCTGCCGAGATCCGGAACGAGATGAAGATCCACCTCGTGGCGACTCTCGACGAGCTCCTTCCCATCGTCTTCCCGACGCTGCCGATGAAGATCGTACCACCGCCGCTCCCCGGGAAGTCATCGGAGATGAGGGTTCAGTAGGGGCGAGGGGGCGAGTGAAGACTAGGGGACGGCAACGGGCCCGGAGGGCCCGTCCTCCCCGAGCGGGAGCGAGGGGAGCGCGCGAGGCGAAGAGCCGAGCGCGCACTGAGTAAGTTGGACTATAAGGACTACTATCAGGTCCTTGGCGTCGCGAAGAACGCCAGCGAGAAAGAGATCAAGCAAGCGTTCCGCAAGCTCGCGCGCAAGTTCCATCCCGACGTCAACCCCGGGGACCGCGGGGCGGAGGCCAAGTTCAAGGAGATCAACGAGGCGAACGAGGTCCTCTCCGATCCCGAGAAGAGGCGCAAGTACGATCAGCTCGGAGCGAACTGGAAGCAGTACGAGCAGTATGCGCGCGGGCCTTCTCCCGGAGGCGGCTTCGGGGGGTTCCGGGTGGACTTCGAAGGTCCCGGGGCCGGCGGTGGCTTCTCCGATTTCTTCAAGACGTTCTTCGGAGGAGGCATCGATCTCGAGGACCTCTTCGGCCAGGCCGGAGGCGGCGGCGTCCGCGGCGGGCGCCGCGAAAGAGGCGGCCGCGGGTTCGGCGGCGCGCCCGAAGTGGGAAGAGACGTCTCCGCTCTCGTCGAAGTGAGCCTCGAGGAGGCCTACCACGGAACGACGAGGCGGCTCTCCCTCGAGGGCGGTCCCGGAGCGGAATCGTTCGACGTGCGCATCCCCGCGGGCGTCAAGGACGGCTCGAAGGTGCGCGTGTCCGGGAAGGGCGAGAGAGCTCCAGGCGGAGCCGGCGACCTCTACCTCGAGGTCAAGATCAAGCCGCATCATCTGTATCGGCGCGAGGGCGACGACCTCTACGTCGACGTGCCCGTGACGTTCGCGGAGGCGGCGCTCGGCGCCGAGATCGAGGTCCCGACTCTATCGGGACGCGCCCGGATCCGCGTTCCCGCGGGCTCGCAGACCGGAAGGCTCATGCGGCTCAAAAGCAAGGGCATGCCGAGTCTCAAAGCCGGCGAGCGCGGCGATCTCTTCGCGAAGCTCTCCGTCGTGGTTCCGAAGGAGCTTCGGCCGCGCGAGCTCGAGCTCGTGAAAGAGCTCCAGACTCTCCGCTCCGAGAATCCGCGGGCCCACCTGGGCTGCGCCTGAGAGGCAGGCTGCTGAGAATGAGTCCGCAGCCTGCGCGAGCGGAGCGAGCCCGGCCGGGAGGAAGCGGCCGCGCCGTAGGCGCAGGGCCGCGGGGATCCGGCCGTCCTCCCCGAGCGAGGAGCGAGGGGAGCGAGCGAGCCGAGGAGGCGAGCGAGCATTCAGAGATGCTCCGCGCTCTCGCCATTCTCTTCGGGGGCGATGGAAGCGAACATCGGGTCTCGGTTGCCTCCGCTCAGAACGTCGCCTCTTTCTTAGACAGCGCTTCCCTCTGGTTCTGGAGGCGCGACGGCTCGGTCGGTCTCGTCGCGAGAACCGCGCTTCTCGCCTTCGAGCGCCCGTTCGAGCGCGACTTCACTCCCGAGGCCAAGCGTTCCTGGACCAGTCTCAAAGCGGCTCTGGATTCGACGGACGCGACCGAGAGAACCTTCTTCCTCGCTCTGCACGGAGGCTCCGGCGAGGACGGAACGGTGCAGGGGCTCCTGGAGGCGCGAGGTCTCGCCTTCACCGGCTCGAGCGCGGAAGCGAGCCGCCTCGCCTTCGACAAGCTCGAAGCGCGAGAGAGAGTCGCCGCGCGGGGAATCCGCGTCGCGGAAGCAACGTCGGTGACCGGCGACGCCGCCACTCACGAAAGGCTCGCGCGGCTCTTCGAGACTCACGACAAGGTCGTGCTGAAACCGGTCGCGGACGGTTCGAGCCACGGCGTCCGTATCATCTCGACCGAGCGTGAGCTCGATGCCGCCATCGTCCACGTCACCGCCCATCCCGAGGTCCGCCACCTCGCGGAGGCCTTCGTCGAGGGCCGCGAGCTGACCGTGGGAGTGATCGAGGAGGCGAGCGGGCTTACCGCTCTCCCCTGCTCGGAGGTGGTCCTCGAAGCGGGACGCACGTTCGACTTCGACGGGAAGTACCTGGGAAAGGGAGTTCGCGAGATCACCCCCGCCGACGTCCCGGAGGAGACGTCCCGCCGCGCTCAGTCGGTTGCCATTGCCGCCCACCAGGCGGTCGGCTGCCGAGGCTACTCCCGAACCGACATCATCATGGGAGAGGACGGGCCCGTCTTTCTCGAGATCAATACCCTTCCCGGCCTCACGCGCGCGTCCTTCATTCCCCAGCAGCTCCAGGCCGCGGGCATCGACATGCAGGACTTTCTCGAGAGGCAGATCGAGATCGCGATTGCCGCGGCAAGATAGCGACCGCCCTCCATCCGTGGGTCCTGAACGGCGGTTATGTTATAACCTCGACGCCGAGGCATCCCATGACGAAGACCGTGGGGGAAGATCGCCAGATCCGCGAGCATCTGATCCGGCTCCTCGACGGCCGTCAGGCCCACGCTTCTTGGGAGGACGTGGTCATCGGCTTTCCGCCAGAGCTTCGGGGGAAGAAACCGGAGGGCGCTCCGCACACCCCCTGGCAGCTCCTCGAGCACATGCGGATCGCCCAATGGGACATCCTCGAGTTTTGCCGCCGGGCGGAGCACGCCTCGCCCGACTTTCCCGAGGGCTATTGGCCAAACGCCGCGAAGCCGCCCGATGACGGTGCCTGGGAGAAAAGCGTCCAGTCTTTTCGCTCCGACCTCGACGCGATGAAATCTCTGGTGAGCCGGGAATCCTCCGATCTCCTGGCCAAGATCCCGCACGGATCGGGCCAGACTCTCCTCCGGGAAGCGCTGCTGGTGGCCGATCACAACGCGTACCACCTGGGTCAGATCGTTCTCCTGCGGAAGATGCTGGGAGGGTGGGAAGGTCGCGCGGAGATCGACGGCCTGGGCTGAAAGACGAGACGGACGGGAGTGCGTTAATGACCACGCTTCGCTTCAG
>Ga0187893_10006808_pt1 | contig 19221 bp, 23 predicted proteins | sample MA1701074metaG_FD_139574 | JGI IMG/M metagenome (GOLD analysis project Ga0187893, IMG submission 139574) | White microbial mat communities from a basaltic lava cave in the Kipuka Kanohina Cave System on the Island of Hawaii, USA - MA170107-4 metaG ... | reverse complement strand
TCCGGCGAGGAAAGGCGGCAGAAAAGGCGGAGCGGCTTCTGCATCGCGCTCGGCGGCAGCACGCAGCGCTTCGGCAAGGAAAGCGGCGCAAACGCGCGCACGCAACCAATAGTGGAACGATAACGATCTCGATGCGTGCATTACCCGGTCTCGCGTGGCGACACCGGCCCCAATGTAATTCTGGAGGTTATCATGAAAGAGATTTATACATTCTTGGCCGTCTCGGCTTTAAGTGTCGGTATGGCGGCTCCGGTGCTCGCGGCTGATGTTGCGGATCAACGCGAAGAGGTGAGGCAACAGAGCAAGGATGTGCTAGAAGAGCAACAGGATGTGCGAGAGGAGCAGCGCGATGTGCGGGAAGAAAGGCAAGATGTCCTCGAGGCACGCAGAGATCTCCGGCGAGACATCACGCAAACCCACCGTGCGACGACTGTCATTGGTATGAATGTAAGGAATCCCCAGGATGAAAGTCTCGGTGAGATTCATGACCTGGTCCTTGACTTCGACAAGGGAGGGGTCGCCTACGTCGTCATCTCGTCCGGTGGTGTATTGGGGGTGGGCGACACCCTGCATGCCGTTCCCTGGAAGGCGCTGAGTCTAAGCGACAAGGCGGATGCTTTCCTTCTCAAGGTCGATAAAAGCGTCTGGAAGAAGGCACCGAGCTTCAAGGCCAACGACTGGCCCGAGGTGGCGGACCGAGAGTGGCATAGACAACTCGACGGCTATTATCGGTAAGCAGTAAGCAAAGAATAGCGGTCGCCGGGCACATTGTTCCGGACGCTATGGACGGCGGTGCGGCTCTTCCAGCAGCGCAACCAGATGTAAGAATTTTAATCGCATCGGGTCTGATTCCCCGCCGCTTGCGGCGTCAGGCGGTTTGATTGTGGCTAGTGCCGATACCCCGCCCCTTGCGGCCGGGTATCTTATTTCTAATTTTTACAAAGGCGCTGCTCAAAACAGGCAAGCGACCACCTAGCCGATCCGATGGTAGGCCACCATTCTGTTGCGGCGGCCGTAAGCCCGATATAGATGCGGAATGAATATGTAGCGAAGCCGATGCTGAAGACACTGCGTTCGCCATGAAGGTCTTCAACTGTTCCGTCTGCAGTCAACTGATCTTCTTCGAGAACGTCCAGTGTGTAGGCTGCGGCCATGTGCTCGGCTACCTGTCCGATGTGGGGGTCGTCAGTGCCCTCGAGCCGGCGGGGGATGGCGAATGGCGGGCGCTCGCGCCGGAGGCCGGCAGCAGGCGTTATACGATGTGCCTCAATTACAGCCAAGAGCAGGTGTGCAACTGGATGCTGCCCGCCGAGGACCGCGCGACCCTCTGCCTCGCCTGCCGGCTCAACCAGACCATTCCCGATCTCTCGCATCTCGAGAATCGCCTCCGCTGGCAGCGGCTGGAGGCGGCGAAGCGGCGCTTGGTCTATAGCTTGTTGGCGCTCGCCCTGCCGCTTCTGGACAAGCAGGAAGACCCGGAGCGGGGGCTTGCGTTTGCGTTTCTCGCCGACCCAGATCGTGATTTTCAGGAGAGCAGCGCGGTAATGACCGGACACGTCCAGGGGCTTATCACCATCAACATCGCTGAGGCCGACGACGCGGTGCGCGAACGCCGGCGTCTTGACATGAACGAGCGTTATCGAACCCTGCTCGGGCACCTCCGGCACGAGAGTGGGCACTATTACTGGGAGTGTCTGGTTCGTGCTAGCGATCTGATCGAACCTTTCCGCGGGCTCTTCGGCGACGAGCGGGCCGACTATGATCAGTCGTTACAAGCCCACCATCGCAACGGGCCGCCGGCGGACTGGCAGATGCGCTTCGTCAGCGCCTACGCCAGCGCCCACCCATGGGAAGACTGGGCGGAGAGTTGGGCACATTATCTCCACATCGTCGATACCTTGGAGACGGCCCGGCAATTCTCGCTGCGGGTAGTGAGTCCCGCCGGGGGCGCATCGGTAGCCACACCGGGCGGGGTGACGGGCTACCGACCGCCTTCATTGGAGACAATGATCGCGAGCTGGCTGCCGCTGACCTATGCCATCAACAGCATTAACCGCAGCATGGGCCAGCCAGACATGTACCCCTTCGTGCTCTCGCCGCTTGCGCTCGAAAAACTAAGATTTGTCCATCAGACAGTCAGCAGCGCCGCCCATGAGATGGGCTTAGCATGAGCTCGCGGGTCGCGATCATCATGAATGAAGCCGCGGGTGGGAGCACCCCGGCAGAGATGCAGGAGAGGATCGCCGAGACCTTCCGCACCCGTGGCGGGGAGGTGCGGCTTTTGACCGCCCGTAACGGAGAGGAGATCGTGGAGCTCACGCGGCGGGCGGTGCGCGAGGGGGCGGACCCGGTGATCGCGGGCGGTGGCGATGGGACCATGAATGCCGTAGCATCCGTGCTCGTTGAGACCGATCGCACGCTCGGCGTGTTACCGCTCGGCACCCTCAACCACTTCGCCAAGGATCTCGCGATCCCGCTCGATCTGGAGGGCGCCCTGCGCATCCTCGTGGCGGGTACGGCGGTGCCGGTGGATGTCGGTGAGGTCAATGGCCGCATCTTTCTCAACAATTCGGGCCTCGGCCTCTATCCCAAGATCGTGCGTCACCGCGAGAAACTGCAAGAGCGCCTGGGGCACGGCAAGTGGCCCGCGTTTCTCTGGGCGATGCTGAGCGTGCTGCGCCGCTACCCGTTCCTCGGTGTGCGCGTGAGCACCGATCACGACGAGTCTGTGCGGCGCACGCCGTTTATCTTCATCGGCAACAACGAATATGCGATCGAAGGATTCAACGTCGGCAGACGGGCGCGCCTCGATGCAGGGCAGCTATGCCTATATATGGCGCGTCGCACGGGACGCCTGGGTCTCCTGCGCTTTGCGCTGCGGGCGCTCTCCGGCAGGCTGCGGTATGAGAAGGATTTTGATGGGCTGTGCACCGCGGAGGTCTTCATCGAGACGAAGCGCTCACGTGTGCACGTGGCAACCGACGGTGAAGTCACGGTGATGCACACACCGCTGCACTTCCGCGTTCGCCCGGGCGCACTGCGCGTACTGATCCCGAAGCAAGCGCCGGTGGCGGGCGATACCTGACGCCGCTTTCCCATGCGCACTATCGTTCATCTGTCGGATTTGCATTTTGGGCGTATCGATGACGCGATTGTCGATCCGCTCATTGAGACCGCGAAAGCGATCCGGCCTGATCTCGTGGTGGTCTCGGGTGATCTGACCCAGCGCGCGCGAAGCGGGCAGTTCAAAGCGGCGAGGGCGTTTCTAGAGGCCCTCTGCGCGCCGTGGATCGTCGTACCGGGCAATCATGATGTGCCGCTGTACAATCTCTTTGCGCGTTTCTTGCGCCCGCTCGCCAACTACCGCCGCTATATCAACGACGACCTCGCGCCGTTTCATCGTGACCAGGAGATCGCGGTCCTCGGCGTCAACACCGCGCGCGCACTGACGTTCAAGCATGGGCGCATCAACGCAGAACAGATCGCTAGTATACCCGAGCGCCTAGCGGCTTACGGAGACGGGATCACCAAGATCCTCGTCACTCATCATCCGCTCCATGCGCCTGAAAGGGGAGGCGAGCCGGCCGGGGGTGCGCCACGAGCGCTGGCTGCGCTCGCCCGTTGCCGCGTTGATGTGCTGCTTGCGGGGCATCTTCATCTCAGCCACCTCGGGCACACGGCCGAGCGCTATCGCATCGGGGGCTATAGCGCGCTGGTGCTCAACGCGGGCACCGCCACCTCTACGCGCGTGCGGGGTGAACGCAATTCCTTCAACGTGCTGCGCATCGAGCGCCCGCACATCGAGGTCAGACGCTTCACCTGGAACCCCGAGCGCGCGCTGTTCATCGCGCCGAGCGCCGAGCATTTCAGGCACACAGCGGCGGGCTGGGTGCCTGTCGCCCGAGCCCATTCATACCTTAAAGGAGCCGACGCATGAGAAAAAAGCGAGCCACTACCCGCCGCAAGAGCACCCTGACCCCGCCATGGACGCCCTGGATCGATCTGGCGCGGCAGACCAGCGAAATGCTGACGGCGTCCGCACAGGTGATCGGTCATCGAACACGGCGGCTCGCCCTTGCCGGCGGACAGCCATCGGCACGCGACCGGCGCGAATTCACCCGTATGGGGCAGGAGAAGATCGCAGCCGCCACCGAATCGGCACGGGCAATGGCCAGGGAAATGCTTGCCATCCATCTGCGCTGGGGCAGGCTCGGGTTCGAGCAGGTGCTGGCCGGTATGAGCGTCGCGATGTCCCCCCCCCATCGGAAGCCGTTCGGCGGCGAAGGCGCTGCGGCGCCAAACGGCGCTTGTCGATGCCGCCCGGGTCCGCTCTGGTCAGCGCGCCTCCTCAATGGCCCGCGGGGCGCAGAAAGGGCTGCGGCCCGTGCATTCCCGGGCCACCGCGAACGCGAGACGGCTCGGGACGCTCAGAAAGAGACGGCCCCCGTCGTGAAGCTCGACCGGGTCGAACGCAAGAGCACTTCGATTAATTCGGAGTGCCCGCAATTGGGTCATGGCATACTGTGATCCGCTCACCCTTTATGCACGTGGAGGAGTCTATGATGTCTCGGCGCGTTGAGAAACGACCAGCGGCAAGCATGCCAAGCTCGCTTACGAATGGCGTCGAAGGCACGCCCGAAGAGGCGTCCCTACAACGACTTGAGAGGCTGGGTCAGCTACTGGACAGCGCCTTTCCGATCCCGGGGACCCGCTTTCGCATCGGCCTGGACGGCATTCTGGGATTCATTCCCGGGATAGGCGATGCCACCGGGGCGGCGCTCTCGGCCTACCTTATCTTCGAGGCCGCCCGCCTTGGGGCACCTGTCACGACGGTCCTGCGTATGGTGGGAAACGTCGCCATTGAAACCGTGGTCGGCGCGATACCGATCGTGGGGGATCTGTTCGATATCGTCTGGAAGGCCAATCTCAAGAACCTGTCGCTGCTGCGCGCTCATACGGCTCACCCGGGCTCGCGCGGTCGATCGCCGGGTCAGCTCCGGCGCCTGTTTTTAGTGCCGCTGATCCTCATGGTGCTCGTTCTGGGGATCCTCGCAGTGGTGCTTTTGGCTCTCGTATTCCGATTGATCTTCGGCTGATCCAGTGCCGTCATGCGCTCCTTTAAGCGATGTTGGTAGCCTGCATCAACGGTCGGAATAGTTCGGCACGTGCCGACACGCCTACGCGCGTAACTTTAGCCCCGGTGTGCGTGCGTTTATGCCGCCAACATCGGTGCACCGTAAGATGTCTTTGTGGTCTCAGTTAATCGCATTCCAGATGCGTTGGTCTATTTTTTGTGCGTTTGATACGGCGCTGCTTTCCGTCGCTGCGGCCCATCGCTCCGACATCCTCGACCAGTTGTTTCGTGGAATTACCTGGCTGGGGTCCTTATATGTCCTCATTCCGAGCGCTATCGCGCTCGTCTGCCTGCTGGCGTATCGCCGGTATCGGTTGGAGGCCATCCTGCTGACGGTAGGGCTGAGCGGGGCAACGCTGCTCGCCCACATCAGCAAGCAGATCTTAGCGCGGCCACGGCCCGAGCTTTATCCGCCCTTAATCGAGATCCCCGTCTCGTATTCCTTCCCGAGCGCGCACGTCACTCAGGCGACAGCATTCTTCCTATGCTTATTCCTGGTGGTGCGCCGGACATCACCCGATTGGAAATTCCCCGTCGCCTGCACGGCGGTGTTGCTGGTGACGTGCGTGGCCGTGTCGCGGGTTTATCTGCAGGTGCACTTTCCATCGGATACGCTAGCAGGCTTGTTTTTAGGCGTGTTGTGGGTTAGCGCGATTTACAAACTGATGCTCCGAAGAGGGCAATAATGTTAACGGTTCGGCCACGACGACTGCCGGGCAGTCGGCGCCTCGCTCATGGTTTTATCTCTCGGATTCCAATTCATCTTCGGCTAACGGGGAATATGGAACCGCGATGGACAAGTCCCATCCTTTTATTCCGTTGGTCGTGGGTTCGCCTCCCCCACGGCTCACAATAAACAAAGGCTTATAGGTTCCCTGTGATTCCCTATGAACAACGTGCGGGAATTTTGCGGGACTCCTAACTCACGTTGAGCCGCCGCAGCACGACGAGCCCGGGCCGCCCGCGGTCCATTTCGCACACTTTGTTCGAGCCTTCAATGAGCCGTTCCAACTCGGGCGCACTGTAATGTGTGGTAATCCGACCGGAACGGTGTCCCAGCAAGTCTTGCCGATCTTCAAACGACACCCCGGCCGCCCTGAGTAGGCGCCCGAAGGTATATTTGAGGTCGTGCACCCGCACCTGCGCAAAGCGTCGCTCTTTTCCTAGCCCCAGGCGGAGTTGAGCATCCGGTGAACCGGATGTCCGTTGTAGGTGAACACATGCTCCGCATGCTCTCCGCGCACGCTGTCCACGACGGATTCCGCCGTTTTGTTCAGCACCATCCCCGTTCATCGTTCATTGCGTATACTGCGAGAGCGCGATCCCGGACGCCCATAGCTGCGTAAATCTTTGCCAGATTATAGTGAGCATCCGCATTATTTGGATCCAGTTCCAAAGCCAATCTTGCTGAGCTCTCTCCTTCGGCCAGTCGACCTAGTTTCCGCAGGCTGGCGGATCGGAAGCCCAGATTCTTGCTTGTTATCCGTCCTTTCGAGAGTGCGATATCTAAAGCGACCAAGGCGTGGTGGTGATCCCCTTGCTCGTTATACCAGGAGTGGAGGGCGACAAATTCGTCGGCATCCATTGCATCAAGAATTGGCTGCCACGCCTTGATGCGAGCTGCAACGGCGGCCAGTTCTCGTTTGTCGGTTACGGCGCTGAGGATGAACGGTTGGTAGTTGCCAGCAAGGTTACGTCGACCTACGCTCTCGATCGTATCCCGCTCGGTTTCTAGAATACGGACGAAATCATCTGGGTTCCTGTAGTCGGCTGGGGCGTACAACTTGTGGTGGTGACGCGTGATAAGGTTGTGAATCGCTGCTATCAAAACCAACGGTAGTCCGATCGTGGCGACACACAGCGCGACGACCAGCGATAGCGGCGCACCCTGCGAGTTCAATCCATACGCCAGCGTACCAACGACGCTCTCGACAAGAGCTCCGAGGAAGGCGAGAAGAGGAATCGGACTCGTGATTCGCGAAGAAGTTCTTCGTGTTTGCGCAGTCAATTGGACTTCCGCCATGATTACCCCACGATGTTTCCAGACTTCCCTGAGCGACCGAACATAATATGTGGCCTAAAACGGCTGCAATGAGCGGCCGCGAGTAGCGAGCAAAGCGACGCTTCGAAGCGGTCCCTAGATGGCAAAATTAGCACATGACACGATCACGCAGTAGTCCTCGCATGACCAGAAACGGAATAATCTTGTTTCGGACGACTGGGGACAGCTTCCCGTGTGTTTCTCGCGGATCGTACCAAACCAGTTCGGCGATCTCAGTAGACGGCTCTAGGGTTCCAACCACCTCGCCCTTGTACAACTCGATTTCCACCGTCGTTTCAGTTCTTCCGGCCGCAACGTCTTCGAAAGTTCCCAAATACTCCAGGGACGATAGTACTAGAATCGCTTGTGTCCCTAATTCCTCCCGTGTCTCGCGAACAAGGTTAGAAACGTGATCTTCGTCTTTCTCTCTGATTCCTCCGGGCATGATCAAATCTGGAAAGGCGAACGGGCGACACAGGAGCACCCTATAGTCCGAGATCACGGCCAGTCCGTACTTGTAGAGTTTTCTCATTTGCCCACCACGCGCTCAATCCACGATGTGGCATAGTCAAATAGGTGTGTCACGGCATAGCCAAAGGCAAGGTCTATAAACGACAGCAACCCGACTATGCCGATCACGATGTTGAGCAGCCAAACAGGGAACAACGATCTCCGTTTTCGGACAAGCCAGTATGTTGCGACGAAACTGCCGATCGCGAAGAAAAGCTCTGCTTTTCGGGGGCATCGCTTGAGACAGCCTATGAATGCCAAGAAAAGCTGCTAGCGATAGGCTGAAAAGACAGTAGGTCGCTCCCTGATATACGAGCTTGGGCAGAACAAACGACCATTTGGTGTGGGGGAAAATCCGCACGAAGTCGGGTTCTTGCATCTCGCTGACAGAGAGCGCAGAGTCTATTCGGTATGTGTGTAGTGCGGGGTCAAACGCTTGCCGTAGCTTGTGGAGCGCGAAGAGAACCCAAAACTGACCGCGAACCGTCAAATGGTTGCTCGGTTCCTTCCATCCTTGCCCACAGTTCAGTTTGTTGATCTCGCGCACGCCTTGCGCAATGGTCTTGGAATACGGTTCGGCCTATACGTTTCAGAGCAACCGTCGCTGCCTCTCCAATCCGCTTTTGTCGTTCGGTGGCGTTGCTAATGCGGCCGAACTGAAGACAAGCATTAACATACCTAGAAAGATGTTCGCCAGTTTCACTCTTGAACAACTTGTAATAATCATCAGGTGAAGAGTTTGCGAGAGTTTCTTCGTCGCTCGCGCTCCATCCGTTTTTCTTTGCAATCTCAGAAACAACCTCACGCAGACTTTTCGTCTGAGTCGAAGCGGTGTGGACCTCGCCAAATCTTTTTATCACCTGTTCGTCTGTTATATCTCCAGCAAAACTATAATTGCTAAGGTCAAATAGGTTTCGTTCGTTCCTTCGAGCCGAAATGTATATTTCGGACAGCGGAGAGGAATTCCTTGCCGAGCCCAACTCGCCGCCCTTCGTACCAAAAATACGCATCTTCGACGTCCACAGCCGCGGCCGCTCGAAAGATGGCAGACGTCACCGGTCCCGGATCCGATGTACCGAACGTGTGTCACCACCCCCTTTCTGGCGGTTACGCATCTTTTTCTACCACACAAAGCTTCTCAACCCAACTTTCGGGGCGAGATCCTCCGCGCGTAAAGTGGGTGTAGCGCTTGAGCATCTGTACGGTCTCATGCCCTGTTGCGGTTGCAACCTCCATGCTATCGAGGCCGAGTAAGACTCGGAACGTGGCCTCATGCCTCAAGTCATGAAAAGTGAGGTTCTCGATGCCAGCGCGTCTGCAGGATCGCCACTATCGGGTTTCATAGAAAATACGTGCCCGTCGAATCGACGCAGTAGAGAACCCCACAGCCCGAGACAAGAGCCGGGGAGGACCAGCTTCGCTGTTTTTGTTCAAGCTCGCCATACGCCTTCGTAAGTTGATTTTGCCCCCAGAGGTCCGGTGCCGCAGATTCCCCGCGTCGCATGGCTGTCTCTAGAGCGAGAATTACGATGGCCCGTAATTCGGGCGTACGGAGCTTGCTTAGAGTTCACGATAGGTAGACCGGTGGGTAGACTTGACCGCAAGAGGCATGTCCGTTTAACGTGCCTAACACACGAAATCTATGATGGGCTCGCGTGCGAGCAATATTTTTTAACGGAGGTCCACATGGCGGCTACGGTAAAAGAGGAGGCAAAGAGACTAGTTGAGGAATTGCCCGAGGAGGCGACATGGAACGATCTTATGTATGAAATTTACGTCCGGCAGCAGATCGAAGAAGGTATCAAGGCAGCCGACGAGGGTCGCGTGCTCTCCCATGAAGAAGTAAGACAACGATTTGGTGTTAAATGAGGTTGGAATGGACGGAACCGGCCGCCAACGCATTGCAAGGGATCCATGACTACATTGCGAAGGATCAACCTTTTTATGCAGCGCGTTTTGTCGACCGACTCACTGTTGCAGCCGAGAAACTCAGGGAGTTTCCGCAGCTGGGCCGGATAGTGCCGGAGGCAGCGCGGACTGAAATTCGAGAGCTCATTTTTCAAGGCTACCGGATCATCTATCGGGTAAAGCCGGGTCACATACAGATCCTTACCGTAGTGCACGGAAGCCGGGACCTTCGGCGTTACTCACCAAAACCATGGGAAGTAAGTTGACGGCCCTACATAGGGGCGGTTTAGACCGAGGGAGACGTTAGCACCGCTACCGTGCGGGAATTTTGCGGGACAGAGTCCCGCACCGTTAATCACAATCAAGCACTTACGCAACGGGAAGCCCAAGCGGATTATGGCTAATCAAATAGATACGATCTAGTTTTCTAGTTTTCGGACTTTTATTCCGTGCCCCTAGCCGAACGCAGGGAACCGAGCAACGCTCCCAGCGTCTGCGGCTCGACCGGCTTGACCAGGTAGTAATCGAAACCGGCCTCTTTGGCGCGACGGCGAGCCTCTTGCTGCCCGTAGCCGGTCAGGGCAATGAGCGGCGTCTTCCGGAAGGCTGGCTGCTCGCGCAGGCGTTGGGCCACCTCGTAGCCGGTCATCCCAGGCAAGCCGAGATCGAGCAGCACCGCCTGCGGCTCGAACGCGCGGGCCGCTTCCAAGGCCGACGGCCCGTCGTGCGCCATCCGCACTTGGTGGCCGTCGAACCGGAGTAGCAGGGCCATGCCTTCAGCCGAGTCCAGGTTGTCGTCCACCAGCAGGATCTTAAGCGCATAGCGGGCGGGCTGCGCCCGCTCGCCTGCCGGTTCATCCACGCCCGTCGCGCGGCTTGAACCAAGCGCCGGCAGCCGCACCACGAATTCGCTGCCCCGTCCCGGCCCACCGCTTTTGGCTTCCACTTTCCCGTCGTGCATCTCGACCAGATGGCGCACGAGCGTCAGCCCGATCCCTAAGCCGCCTTGCGAGCGGTCGAGCGAGCGATCTGCCTGGGTGAAGAGGTCGAAGACGTGGGGCAGCAATTCGGCGGGCAGCCCCATCCCGTTGTCGCGGACGCGGATGACAGCTTCATCGCCTTCCCGCACGGCTTCGAGCCGGATCTGCCCGCCTTCGTCGGTGTACTTCGCCGCGTTGTTCAAGAGGTTCGCCACGGCCTGCACGAGGCGCGCCAGGTCGCCTTCCAGTCGCACCGGCTGCGGTGGGAGCGAGACGCTCAGTTGGTGGCGGCGCGCGTCGACGAGCGGGCGGCTGCTCTCGAGCGCGTGGTTGATGATCGCGGAGAGATCGAGCGGCTCGCGTTGGAGGATGACCCTGCCGCGCGTGATGCGTGACACGTCGAGCAGATCGTCCACGAGCCGCATTAGGTGCTGGGTCTGGCGCTCGATGACCTCGCGCGCCCACTCCTGCTTGGGCTCAAGCGGGCCGACGAGCTTGAGCACTTGCGCGGCGTTGCGGATCGGGGCGAGCGGGTTGCGCAGCTCGTGCGCGAGCATGGCCAGGAACTCATCCTTGCGCCGGTTGGCCTCTGTCAACGCCTCTTCCATCTGTTTGCGCTCGCTGATGTCGATCGCCATTCCGCCTACGAAGCTGGGTTGGCCGTCGCAACCCAGGATAGGAAACTTGCTCACGATGGAATGATGCAGGAGGCCATCCTCGTGCTCCAAGGCGTCCTCGGTCAGGAGTCCCGCCGGGGAGGCTAAGGCACGCCGGTCGTTCTCCCGGAACTGGGCAGCGGTGTCCGCGGGGAAGATCTCCTCGTCGGTCTTACCGTAAAGGCTCTCCCCAGGCGAGCAGAAGGCCTTCTCGGTGGCCTGGTTGGCATAGACGTAGCGCCCCTGGAGGTCCTTGATCCAGGCGAGGCCGGGGAGGTGCCGCATGAACCCTGCGAAACGCTGCTCGCTCTCGCGCACGGCGGCCTCGGCATCGGCGCGTTTGCACTCTTCCTCGGAGCCGAGCACGCCGGCGAGCGTGGCGGCGATCTGCCCGGCCACCCGCTCGTAAAAATAGCGGTACGGCTCGTCGAGCGCCCGGCGCGGGCTGACGGCGGCCACCAACAGCGCCATCGGAAGCCGATGCCCCGGCAGCGTGATCGGCAGGACGAGCGCGGACTGCGCCGCTTCTGGCCACGCCCCGCTCGGCAGTGAAGCGAATTTCTGCCTCAACGCTTCGACCAGCTCACCCTGGCCCGACTCGGCCACCCGCGCGAGGGGCCAAGCCGACGCAGACGCAGCGCTTAATTCAACCAGCGGCGGACTGGCCGGAGCGCCGGGTTTAATTCCTGCCGCGGCGACGAGCCGCGCCTGCTTCCGGCCCTCGTCAATCAGGTAGAGCAGGGCGAACGGTATGTCGTGCGAATTGGCGGCCAGGGTTTCGGCGGCCAGGCGGCAGGCTTCTTCGATCTCCCGCGCCTCGCTACTGCGGGCGGCCAGATCGCGCAGCGTCTGCAAGCGCCGCTCGCCGATTACGCGCTCGGTGGTCTCGGTGATGGCGGTGAAGACGCCGCCGACATCACCCGACTCGTCGCGGATGGGGGAGTAGGAGAAGGTGAAGTAGCACTCTTCGAGATAGCCGTTGCGGTCGAGCAGCAGCCTCCGATCGTCCGACCAGGTCGCCTCCCCGCGCACCATCACGCCTTCGAGCATCGGCCCGATGATGGGCCAGATTTCGGGCCAGATGTCGCGCCCGACCGTGCCCAGCGCCCGTGGGTGCTTGCTCGCGCCGAGCATAGGACGGTAGGCGTCGTTGTAGATCTTGATGAGCTTCGGCCCCCACCAAATGAGGATCGGATAGCGCGAGTTGAGGCAGATGCTGACCGCCGTGCGCAGGCTCTGCGGCCACGCCGCGACCGGGCCCAGCGGCGTTATCGCCCAATCGAAGACCCGCATCATCGCGCCCATCACGCCGCCGCCGGCGAGGCAGTCATGGGTGCCCTTCTCCAAAGTCATGACTTCCTTCGTTCTCCTCTTATCTCGCCGGATAGAAGCTCTCACGACATGGAACGGAGTCTCAGGGCGCTTCAGCAGGCTACGCGATCTTGTGATCCTCATGCTTGGTCCGCTGCATGGCCTCGGGCTCCAACTCTTCCGCCTGTTTGTTGAGCCAGATGAAAGCTCCCCACCCCACTAACAGGGCCGCTGTGGCGATGCCAATGGCCGCAGCCGCGGGTAAGCGGGCGGGATCATCATGAGCGAGCTCGAACACCACCACCAGAAACTCGATGGCGAGAGAGACCACAATGACGATCATGAAGCGTGATAGAAACCGTCGCACCCTTGTGGGTGTGCTCATGTCGACCTTACGCCGGATCTCCTCTTCGAGTACCGTCTGGCCTAGCTCGAGCGAGGCGACCGCAACGGTCAGGAGCCCGATACTGCGGAGGATCGCGTTAAGCTGGGCGGTGGGTGACTCTGTCCCTCCCGGGCTCAGCGCCTGCCATATCTCAAACAGCCCGAACCCGATCAACGCGAATCCGCAAATCGTAAATGCAACGGTGATAAGCCCGTAGCCGACGTTGAAAAACCATTCGGCCAGCTTCATAGCATACATACCGTTCGCGCGTCACGCAGCGAGCAAAACCGCACCCGCTGCGCCGACCGTGGCACGGTATTCTGATTTAGTCGCAGCCACGCAGCAGAAAGATCACCAATAGAACCGGAATGGGGACACCTAGAAGCCACAACAAGATGTAACCCATCTTCCCTTCCTGCCGCTTCAGGGCCGTCGTGAACCGCATCGAGCGGAGCCCCGTCGTGAGGCGCCTCAAATGATTCGTTTCCAGCATGGTCATCTCCTTCTTTATTTAAACGATAACCTTTCGCCCTTGGGCTAATAGTAAAAAAGTGAACCTTGGTTGGCTCGTTTCCCTAACCGGGCCGACGTCAGTCTGTTCGAACCAGCATCTTTGTGGCGTAGTTATTTCCGTTGTTGCGCACCAGGGCACCCGCCACCGCGAGAAAGACTGGCCATGCCCGTGCTTTGGCTTTGCCCTTGCTGTAACCGTATTTTCGCTGCCACCGGGCGATCAGTATCTGACGACACTTCGCGACCGAAGGATTAGTCTGTTGCATCCTCAATCTCATCGCCCGCGTCTTCGGCTTCGTCTCCTGCTTCCTCTGCCGCATCTTCAGCCGCGTCCTCGGCGTCGTCCCGAGCCTCTTCCGCGTTTTCCTGGGTCTCCTCGATCGCTTCGTCGGCCTCCTCGCCGGCTTCTTCCGCGCTGCCGGCGTAGCCATTAAAGCCAAGGCCAAGCATGGCTAGGGTAAGCAATGTATAACCAAATTGACGTCTCATGTTATAAGCTCCAATTTAAAATTAGGGTATTTGAAAAAAATGGGCTTGCCTGCCACATTTTCTCTTTTGAAAAGCCAAAATGCGATTTTGGTTTCTCCGTGTTCCAACCGTTTACGCGATTGGAAGAGCGGCACCTCCTGTACAGTCCGCCTATCTAAACCGATGCTTATCGGTCTGTCTTATCTTCGATCTCGTCACCGGCCTCTTCCGCGGCCTCTCCAGACCTTTCTACCGACTCATCCACTCGCTCCCCGGCACGCTCTGCCGGCCCTTGGCGTTCACAAGCACCGAGCCCAAGCGCTAATAAGATCGCTCCTAGAGCTGTCAAACGTGTATTGCTGCTATTCATATCATTCTCCTCGATACTAATTACGTGCATAAACCTCGTCACGCGGGCGGGCGTCTACCGATCACGGTAAATACGAGGAACAGAATGAGTCCGACCACGAACAAGATCCAGGCGATGTTCGTCGCCGTCCCCGCAATGCCCGAGAACCCGAAAACAGCCGCTATAATAGCGACGATCAGGAATGTAACTGCCCATGAAAACATCTCGTTGCCTCCGTTGTGGCTAAATGTCGATTACCATCTTGCGCGCTGTTTAGGCGCGAAGGTTGCGGTGGCATGGCCAGCACAACCCTCAGATCTGAATTCTCAGTACACTGAGAAGTCCCTTTTTAAGTCCCTTGTTCCGTCTCCGAAGTCCCTTGTTTTGCTCCTCGCTCCTTCGAAGACTTGGAGTGCTTCATTTTCTTAGCGTGCTCACACTCGGTGCCTTGCTCCGCCGTCTTAGGATCCGTCGTCTCACTGGACTTGAACGGTTTCTTCGCTTGGCTGCCTTGCGATTCTCCGGTCTGGCCTGCCGAAGCAGCGCCCGCGCCTATTAAAGTGAATGCAGCCACCCATGGCACTAACCATTTCATGTTGCGTACCTCCAGCTATTAACGTTACTTCGCTGGCCGCGGTAGGTGCCTGTGTTCTGTTGTAGGCGCGCCCGCCGCCGCCAGTGCGTACACTCGATTCGATTCGGCCTATAGTTTTCTAACCCAATCGTCTGCCTTCTCCTCGGCAATTTCCCTGGTGTAGCCGTATTTGGTTTGCAACCGGCCAACCAGCTCCTCACGCTTGCCTTCGATGACATCGAGCTCGTCGTCGGTGAAGTCACCCCACATCTGCCTGGCCTTGCCTTTGACCTGGCCCCAATTGCCCTTCACTTGTTCCCAGTTCATGATTTGCCTCCTGTTGGAAAATAATGAATTAATCCGCCCCCGCGACTTGGCCCGAGGACACTACTACCGGGTCAAGTTATATGCCAGGGCGGCGCACTCCTTAATTCCTTCGCTTTTTAAGGACATAAGCGATCGGCGAAGCGCCTACCGGAACAACCTTGCCGGTAAAAATTGCAATGTGGTGGTAAATCTTACGTGACGGCGGATGCTTTATTGCGTAGGGAAACTGCTGCGCCTTCGCATCATTACTGGCGTCTTCTTATGCCGCCGTCCGTATGCGCATGCCAGCATCGATGACAGTCTGGTAGACGGCGAGATAATCGTGGGCCATCCGCTGAGCGGAGAATCGCTCGTCGAACACCTCTCGGCAGCGCCGACGATTCACGGTATCAAGCCTCTCTACCGCCGCTACCGCCCCCGTCAAGTCATCGACGATGAAACCGTTCTCCTTCTCGCACAGGACCTCCGGCACCGAGCCCCGCCGATAAGCGATGACGGGCGTTCCACAGGCCAGCGCTTCAATCATAACCAGACCAAACGGCTCTGGCCAGTCGATGGGGAATAGCAGCGCATAGGCATTGCCGAGAAAGTCCTGCTTCTCCTCCTGCCCAATCTCGCCAATGAAATGCACAAGCGGATGGGAAAGCAGTGGCTCGATACGGTCTTTGAAATAGGCCTCATCGGCCTTATCGACCTTCGCTGCGACACGCAACTCCATCCCTACTTTCGTAGCGATGCGGATAGCGCGGTCCACCCGTTTCTCCGGAGAAATGCGCCCGAGGAACGCTAGATACTTGCCCGGCTTCGGACAAAAGCGGTAGAGATCCTCAGGGAGGCCATGATGGACCGTAGCCTGCCAATTAGCGAAGGATAGCGGCACCCTTTGGTGATCAGAGATCGATACCAGCGGCATGTCGCTGAACTCTTGATAAAGCGGCAGCAGATCGGGCAGATCCAGGCGCCCGTGCAGCGTGGTGACGTGCGGAATGCTCAGCACGCGCGTGAGTGGGAAATGCAAATAATCGCTGTGGAAATGCACAAGGTCGAAGGTGTGCGCTTGGCGGGCTACCCGGTCCAGGAGCAACATGTGATATGCTAAGGGATCAGAGCAATGGCTTAGCCGTAGCGCGCGACTGCAAACCGGTTGCAAACGTGCCTGGGTGCGGGAGTCCCCACTAGCAAACAGGGTAACTTCATGGCCCTGGCGGACCAATTCCTCGGTCAGATACGCGACGACACGTTCCGTGCCGCCATAGAGCTGCGGTGGTACGCTTTCATAAAGCGGCGCGACCTGGGCTATTTTCATGGTTTTTCTCGCTTTCGTAAAAACTCGAAGAAACGGTCTTCACAATCACACGAGTGGCGTTCCTATGACGGCACGCGCCCTGGGCACCAGAAAGCGCGACGCCCAGCCCGTCCTGCGCGCACTCGAAAGACGACAGGCAAGGAATGTACCGCCGCCGCTGCATCCCCTATAACACCTTGAGATTACATCACATTTCGCCCCTCCGCGGCGTCCCTTTAGTTTTTCTGAAGGCAATAGGCTGGTGGCGTTGGTAATATTTACAGATAGCCCGGCAATTTTTACAGCCAGCTCAAACCAGTTTCCACTACTCCGTGATCACGGCCACTTCTACGTTGCCTTCCTTGCGCAACACATTGACTGCCACGCCGTACTGGTGGCGGCGAAAAGCCAAATCAACGATGGAATTTCCGGATCTCAAATTCTTGATCTCCAGCCACTCCAGATAATCCGGCAAACGCGGACGGAAAAAGCGCAGTTGCGGTTTCTCCGAAGAGAACGTCAATCCCAGGCAAGCCTGCAGGAGATGGAACACCGTCCCGCTTGCCCAAGCCTGGGGCGAACACGCTACCGGATACTGGGTAGGTCCTTGTCCCGGACGGCGGGGGAAACCGCAGAACAGCTCGGGCAAGCGATGCAGATCTACGGTAATGCTCGCTTGGAGCAGGCCGGTGAAGATCTGAAGCGCCTTGTCCTTGAATCCGTAGCGGGCAAGTCCCATGGCGATGATCCCATTGTCATGAGGCCAAACCGAGCCGTTATGGTAGGACATTGGATTGAACCGGGCCGTGCCCTCAGCGATGGTGCGCACACCCCAACCACTGAACGACGCCTCACATAGCAGAGCCTCCGCTACGCGCTGCGCATAGTCGGGGCTTGCGATGCCGGTAAATAACGTGTGCCCGGCGTTTGATGCCGGTACACGGCAAGGCCGTTTGTCCGCGTCCAATGCCAAGGCGAAGGTATTGATGTCGTCACACCAAAAGGCTTCGTTAAAGCGTTGCTTCAAGCGCTCGGCCTGTTCAGTAAGCTCGGCAACACGATGATGTTCTCCGAAAAGTCCGGCAAGGTTCGCGGCGGCACGTTTCGCTGCGTACACATACCCCTGCACTTCGCATAGGGCGATCGGCGCCTGCGCCGGCTGCCTGTCGGCATGGAACACCGCGTCTATCGAATCCCGCCAACCCTGATGCACTAGGCCGTTTGCGCTGTGGCGCGCGTACTCCACCAAGCCGTCGTGATCGACGTCGCCATAGCAGTCGATCCAAGCAAGCGCACGCTTGATGTTGGGCCAGATACTCGCTAAGAATGCGCGGTCGCCGCTCTGCTCGAAATAGGCCTCGGCCAGCACGATAAACAGGGGAGTGGCATCCACACTGCCGTAATAACGACGAAACGGGATCTCATCGAGCGCAGCCATCTCTCCACGTCGCGTCTCATGCAGGATCTTGCCCGGCTCGGCGTCCTGCGCTAGCGCCTCCACGCTCGCCTGGCTTGCCGCGAGGAAACCCAGCACCCCGCGCGCGAGCTCTGGCTGCGTCCATAGGCATTGCAAGGCGGTGATAATGCCGTCGCGCCCAAACGGCGTGCTGAACCACGGTACTCCGGCATACGGGTATGCCCCGTGCGGGGTGTTGGTGGTCAGCATGCGCAGATCGGCGGAGGAGCGGTTCAACCAGGTGTTTAGCTGATCGTTCGAGGTCAGGACCTCGGTCACTGTCTCGAGATCTTGCGCCGCCGCCACGCTCCATCGCTCCACGGCCTGGTCGTAACTTTTAATCGTCGCTATCTGCTTCCCGATCTCACAGGCAACGGTCAGGCAAAATTCTTTTTCTTCTCGCGGATTGAGGGCTAAGGAAAAGCGCAGCAGATTGCCGGCGCCCGCGTCGGGCTCGATGCTCGCATTGATCCGGGTGCGGCGGGTAACGCGGTCCAGACCGCGGTAGGCGAGGATCAACTCGCGGCCGTGGCGCTGCAAAGGAAGATAGCTGCCTCGTACACTACGACGCACACCGCGAACCTCGAAGATATCCGTGTAGTCCGCCTCAAACGACACCTCGATCTGAAGGTTCATTGCGCCATCGCCATAGTTCACAAGACGCATGCGCTCATACTGCACTGCTTCCCACAACAGCTTGGACCGAAAGATATGGAGGGTGTCCTTGCGGGTGATGAGCCGGCCCTTTTGATACAGGTCCGGTGTCGTGAGATCGACCATCAAAAGGGCGTTGTCCTCCCTCACCGCAGAATTAAGCAGCAGCGGGCGAGCATGGTTGATCTTCAGCTCCAGCCGTGACAGAAAACGCGTCCCTTCATGATAAAGCCCCTGCTCGCCCGCACCGAAAACCTGGATATCACCGTGGGGGTCAAAGAGCCCAAAGGTCTCGCCGTGCTTAAGGACGCGTGTGCGCTCGTGGGTCCCCGAAGACGTTGCGAGCACGTACCATTTGTCTTCGATCTGTATCAGCTTTTGCATGGGTCTGTCCGTTGGCGATATGCCTGCCTCTCAGCGTGGTGGATGCTAGTGTCAATCGTAGTAGACAACAACAACAAGGTCGACCGCCTACACCCAATGATTTGCAAGAATTCCGTCGGTGGCGGATTCCAGGGTCGCACGCATCATCGCCAGAGAATGGGCAAGCTCCTCCGTCCTCAGTTCCAACGCTGCCTTCGCCTGGATGAGCTCCTGCTCAGCACGCTGGCGTGCGGCGAGAATGCTCTTGGCGTTCTGCAGCGCAACGGAGCGAAGCAGCTTCTCCTCG
>Ga0187893_10006807_pt1 | contig 19227 bp, 13 predicted proteins | sample MA1701074metaG_FD_139574 | JGI IMG/M metagenome (GOLD analysis project Ga0187893, IMG submission 139574) | White microbial mat communities from a basaltic lava cave in the Kipuka Kanohina Cave System on the Island of Hawaii, USA - MA170107-4 metaG ... | reverse complement strand
CGCCTCTTTCAAAATCAGGACGATCTGCTCCTCACTGAACCTGCTCTTCCGCATGTCCTTCCTCCCCGCACACTCGGCCCGGTCACACTACCATTGGCCCAGTTGTCGGGGAGCAGGTCAATTGGCTTCTCCTAATCTCTTGGGCATATGCCTGGTGTTGAGAGTAGTTATGGGCCATGTGAAAAGAAATTGGTAACACCATAATCAGGTGGACTATTGTAGTAAGGATAATCATCACCCCAATCGCTTCGGGATGGCCACAGTGCGTACCACCATCCTCCGGAGCCGTTTGGTGTCATATATCGGATGTCTGAGCAGAGCGTTGGACCCATACTCTCGACTCCAAGGTTGGATGTCTCTCCTCCACATTTCACGAATGTCACTTGGCTGAATCCTAAATACCTATCTGCAATGTAACTTGAATCTACAAACCAAAGCCATAAATTGTTATTCGGGTCATACTGGTTCGCAAATTCGTGGGTGCCAGAAGTGATCGTAAATGGTATCTGCTGAGACCCGCTGCCATCCTGCTTGTTGTATATGATTAGGCCGCGCGAGCCGCTTGTGTCTTTGAAGCGTCCGATTTCTGCAAATCTGTTGAAAATCGGGCTGTTGCTTTGTACGACTGTCCTATTGTAGACCCACGCACCTCCGTTGAGCGACGGGTTAGCGTCCGAGATGTCAGCACTTGACCCCCAGCCAGATGCCGGTGTATAGAACTCAAGTGCATTGTGTAATGAACCGTGAGACGCGAGTAGAGGATCTTGAGGATGTTCAATAATTAACAGTCCGCCGGCTGCCACCAGCAAGGCGCAGGTAAGTGACTTCACTAGTCTTGCTGACATCAGCCCTAGAAGCTTGTTTACCACGGGTGAAACTCCTTACTGTACTGTGGCCGTACCATGAACAGGCGCCTGTCCGCCCCCTGTTGATCAGACGCCGTCGCGCTCCCAGATGTCCGTTGGCCCAGTAAATATCACGATGGAATCAGGAAATCAAGAGGGAAAGTCACAGGATGGTAACAACCTGACTATGCACCGTCATGTTCAGCATTAGTTTTAGCATCATGTGAAATGTTTATGCTATGTGAAAATTTATATAATATGAAAATAACAGTTGATATTGCGTTTGGCCCTCGCCTGCGCTCACCTTCCATCCTTGTCGTGACGACGTGTAGCCTGTAGCGCGCCACACACAGGCCGCTGGCTGCTCGAGAGGCTGTAGTGAAAATCACACGTGTCGAATACCTCGAAGCCCACTGGTGGCGGTGGGTGCGCGTCCACACGGACGAGGGCATCACTGGCATAGGCGAGCTGCACGGCGGGTCGGGCGGCAGCGGCACTCCGGTCACAGTGCGTGCGGCGGCGGAGTACTACGCCGAGTACCTCATTGGCAAGGACCCGCTCCACATCGAGCGGCACTGGCAGCATATGTTCCGCCGCCAGCTTTTCCGGGGCGGTGCAGACCCTATGGCCGCGCTCGGCGGCATAGACATGGCGCTCTGGGACATCAAGGGCAAGGCGCTTGGCAAGCCTGTGCACGCGCTCCTGGGCGGGCCAACGCGCGAGAAGGTGCGGCTGTACGTCCACCTCGCGGGCGAGACGCCCGAAGAGCTGGCCAGGGACGCACGCTGCCGCGTCGGGCAGGGTTACAACGCCGTGCGCCTGTACCCGCTCGGCAGGTTTTCGCCCGCACCCGGAGAGACGGGCACAGAGTTCTCTCGCGCCAGCTACACGAAGATAGCCCGCATGGCGGAGGAACGCGTGGCCGCGGTGCGCGAGGCGGTGGGGCCAGACGTGGACGTGATGATAGACGTGGTGAACCGCTTGTCGCCTCCAGAGGCGCTGGCAGTGGCGCACGCGGTCGCACCGTACAACCTCTACTTTTTCGAGGACCCCATCGAACCGGACAACCTGGACGCGCAGGCGGACTTCGCCCGCAGGTCGCCTGTGCCAGTCTCGACAGGCGAGCGCTTGCAGACCATCTACCAGTTCCAGGACCTGCTGAACAAGAAGGCCGCGGCATTCATCCGGCCTGACATATCGCTGGCGGGCGGCATCAGCGGCCTGAGGAAGATCGCCGCGCTGGCCGAGGCAAACTACGTCGGCGTCGTGCCGCACAACCCGATGTCCGCGGTGGCGACCGCCGCCTGTGTGCACCTCGATACCTCCATACACAACTGCCCGGTGCAGGAGTATGTGGGCGACGAGTTTGAGAAGCCGAAGATGGATCTTGTGCCTGAGCCGCTGAAGTTCGAGAGGGGCTACCTTATCGTGCCGGACAAGCCGGGACTGGGCGTGGAGCTCAACGATGAGGCGGTCAATCATTACCCGCCAAAGTCGTTCACGCGTGCGGCAGTAGTGTCCCCTGACGGCGCGCTGCGGGATTATTGAAGACGCCCCCTGCCACTGGGAGAGGGTTAGGGTGAGGGACACCCCGAGTCTATTCCTCATCTGAACGTGAGACCCGTGAAGACTGTCCCTTCTTCCGAAGCATTTCAGCTCCCACTCGACCTGGACCCTGACCCTGCGGTGGCCACCCTGCCTGCATGGCTGCTGCCATTTGCCGACGATGTCGTCGCACGCCACGCACCCGGCATGCACCCGCCACCGCTCCGCGTGTCCTCGCGCATGAGACGGACGCTTGGCTCTTATCACCCTCGCACACGTGGAATCACTCTGAGCGCACGGTTGCTGGCCCTCGGCACCGAGGAGGAAGTGCGGCTGGTGCTGCTGCATGAGTTGGCGCACGCCATCACGCACCACAGGTCGTCGCGGGCGCCGTCGCACGGCAGGCTCTTCCGCGAAGTTTGCAGGGAAATCGGCGCGAGGCCGTCGAAGTACGTTGACGTGGCGACGCGTGGCTGGCACGAACGCACGAGGTATTTGGTGACGTGCCGTTCTTGCAGGCGTGAGGTCGTGCGCAGGAGGCGCGTTGCGTCTGCCCGGTGCGAGTGCGGCGCGCTTGTGGCGCCGCGTAGGTGGAACGTTGCAGTGCAGGCACCCGACGGCGGAGTGCGTTCGCTCGGCACGTCTGCGCCGCCGAGGCGGAGAAGGGTCCGCTGGGGCTGGAGATGAAGGCGGGGAATTCGACACACCCCCAACCCTCTCCCTGGCAGGGAGAGGGTGAATGGAACGGGGCCCCTCGGCTTCGCTCGGGGCGACGTTTTTGGTGGCGCTCGCGGAGCGACGACTGCGAGGGCGACGCACCGAACACGGTGTGGCGCCGGGCGCGATTGCAGCATCGCAGGGCGGCTGGTATGTTCGACAGAACAACTGAATACGGCGGCGGACCTGTAAACCAGTCCTGAGAGGCTGGCAAGGCAGGCACCAGACGCTTACGCAGCGCCCATAGTTCAGATCCGAGTTAGCGCGCGTCGCAGCGAAGATGAAACCCTTGCCACTGGCAAGGGTTTTTTGTTGACATCACGCAACCCCTCACCCCAACCCTCTCCCTCAAGGGGAGAGGGGGTGAACCTGGGCCCTCTTCCTCAAAGGGGAGAGGGGGTGAACCTGGGCCCTCTCCCTCAAGGGGAGAGGGAGTGAAAGGCGGACACTGCGTCAAGTAGATCATTGCCGTCAGTTCGCTTAACGACCCACACCCAGACCCTCTCCCAGCGGGAGAGGATAAGGGTGAGGGAGGAGTCCTGATCTCGCGTTTGTTCAAACGCACCCCTCACCCCAGCCCTCTCCCTCAAGGGGAGAGGGAGTGAACCACGGGCACTCTCGGTCAAGGGGAGCCGTCGCCAAGGCTGCCTTGGGCCAACTCGCCGCCTTCCTGGGAGGCGCTTAATGGCCAAGTTAGCTGGCGCATGTTTCAATAGCGCGGGCCGCCTCGAACTGCGGCGAGGTTTCCAACGCAAGTCAGTATGAGGAGGTTTCTATGAGCCCAAAGAAGGAAACGCGGAAGTCCGCCATGAGCACCACCGCGACCAGCAAGAAGTCGAAGGGATTCACGGCCGAGGAGCGAGCTGCGATGAAGGAGACCATCGCAGAGCGGAAGGCGGGCAAGGTGGAGGGGGAAAGCGCCGTGCTCGCGAAAATCGCCGAGATGCCGGAACCGGACCGCGCCATGGCCAAGCGGCTCCATGCCATCATCAAAGCCAGCGCGCCAGCCCTCTCGCCAAAGACCTGGTACGGGATGCCCGCGTATGCCAACAAGGACGGCAAGGTCATCTGCTACTTCACTGCTGCGTCGAAGTTCAACTCAAGATACGCGACGTTCGGCTTCAACGATACGGCGAACCTCGACGAAGGCGCCCTGTGGCCGACCTCCTTCGCGCTGAAGGAGTTGACGGCCACCGAAGAGGCAAGGATCGGCGCGCTCGTGAAAAAAGCGGTGAGCTAAGGACTGACCTGGCAGTGGCCCCCGCCCCAAGTCCAATGGAGACGCCAGCATGGAGCCGTGGCAGGCTGCCATCGCCAGGAGCGTCGACGCGCAGGTGGAACGTTGCGGTGCAGGCCGTAGATGGCGGAGTGCGTTCGCTAGGCACGTCTGCGCCGCGGGGCGGAGAGGTGAGAGGCGCTTGCCGTACTAACGAACAGCTACGCGGTGGAACACCGCTTTGCTTCTTACTCTCACCACACGAAAGCCATGCCGGTGGTGATGATCACCATGAGAGCTATCGCCGCCAATATGGTGCAGCCGAGACTCCGCTGGATGTCCCAATAGGCATTGACGGTCTCGTTGGCAAGGCACACAAGCTTTCCGTCGGAATAAGATCCGACAATCCAGTCGCCTGCACGTGCCTCGACATCTTGAGATGAGTCAAAGGTCAGTAATTTTTCATCTCGGTCCGGCTCTATGACGCGGATACGGTAAGACTTGACTCCAGTTCTGCGGTCGCGCCTGCCGCCCGTTGCACGCACCTGATATGCCTGCACTCTAAAAGGAGCGCCGCAAGACGAGCATGTGACGCTCGCATATCCGTCAGAGTCAACATCGAAGAGGCCTTGATGTCTGCACTTTGGATTCCGCAGATCGCATGAAACTGCATGATTCGTCCCCTACGATACTGGTAGCTGAGCATATTATGTCGTACGCAACTTGACCACTAGTAGCCTGGCGCCATTGCGGCCTCACCGCAGGGCTGGTATGCTCGCCTCAACAACCGAATACAGCGGCGGACCTTTAAACCAGTCCTGAGAGGCTGGCAAGGCAGACATCCGACGCCGGCGCAGCGCACATCGCTCGGACCGGAGGAGGCGCGCACCGCAGTGAAGATGAAACCCTTGCCAGCGGCAAGGGTTTTTTGTTGACATCACGCAACCCCTCACCCCAACCTTCTCCCTCAAGGGGAGAGGGAGCGAATCATGGGCTCTCTCTCACAAGGGGAGAGGGAGTGGGCGGTGCAGCCGCTCTGCCGTTAGGAGAGTCCCGGACTAACTCGTCCGGGCGCGTGCTGTTGACGGCGGATGATATGCGGCGGGCGCTGGCGCGCATCGCCCACGAGGTGCTGGAGCGCAACCAGGGCTCGCGCCAGCTCGTAGTCGTGGGCATCCAGACGCGCGGCGTCCACATCGCAAGGCGGCTGGCGGACAACATCGAGCGCATAGAAGGCTGGCGGCCAGAGGCCGGCGCGCTGGACCCGCGCCTGTACCGCGATGACCCGGAGTCCGCGGCACGCCACCCTGTGCGGCCCACTCAGTTGCCCAAGAGCATCGAGGGCCGTCCGGTCATCCTCGTAGACGATGTCCTTTTCACAGGCCGCACTATCCGGGCCGCAATGGACGCGCTCCTCGACTTTGGCCGCGCCAGCCGTATCCAGCTCGCGGTGCTTGTGGACCGCGGCCACCGGGAACTGCCAATCCGGCCAGACTACGTCGGGAAGAACGTACCCACGGCTCATGACGAACGGGTCCAGGTGCGCCTGAACGAAGTGGACGGCGAGGACTCGGTCGCACTCGTGCGAGTTTCGCCTGAGAGGGCCGAGCAGGAGGCCCGCACATGACACAGACGCAGGCGCGACCGCCCGCGGTTGCTGGCCCGGCAGTCAAAGCAACTCCTCCGGGGCAGGCAGGCGACGCACCCGCAGGGGGTGACCAGCCGGTCATGTTCGCCGGCCAGCGCCACCTCCTAGACGTAGACACACTGTCGCCTGCCGAGGTCACGAGCATCCTTGAAAGCGCGGAGGGCATGGCGGAGGTGCTGTCGAGGGACGTGAGGAAGACGCCTGCTCTCCGGGGCAAAACGGTCATCACCCTCTTCTATGAGGCGAGCACAAGGACGCGGGTCTCGTTCGAGCAGGCTGGGAAGGTCCTGGGTGCAGACGTTATCAACGTGACCGCGGACTCGAGCAGTGTCAAAAAGGGCGAGTCTCTGCTGAACACCGCGCTCACCCTCCGGGCCATGCACGTTGACGCCATTGTCATGCGCCACCCGCACTCCGGTGCGCCGTACTTCGTCGCAGACCACGTGGACGCTTCGGTCATCAACGCCGGCGATGGTACACACGCGCACCCCACTCAAGCGTTGGTCGACCTCTATACCATCCGCCGCCACTTCGGGCGACTCTCCGGGCTGAGGGTCGCGATCATCGGAGACATCCTGTACAGCCGCGTGGTGCGGTCAGACATGCACGGGCTGCGCAAGATGGGCGCCGAGGTCGTCGTCTGCGGCCCGCGCACGCTACTGCCGCCGGGTTTTGCGCCGGGGGAGACGGTGCCTGAAGGGCTGCCGTTCCAGGGCGTGCGCGTTGCCGCCTCCGCAGACGAAGCGGTTGAAGGCGCGGACGTCGTCATGGCGCTCCGCATCCAGAGTGAGCGGCAGAGCGCAGGCCACCTGCCAGACCTGCGTGAGTATTCGGCCCGCTGGGGAGTCAACTCCAGGCGCCTGTCTCTGGCGAACCCCGGCGCGCTGTTGATGCACCCAGGGCCAATGAATGAGGGCATCGAGGTCAGCTCGGACGTCGCGCACGGCGCCCAGTCGGTTGTCGAGGAGCAGGTCGCCAACGGCGTGGCAGTCCGCATGGCGGTGCTGTACGCGCTGGTCGCAGGCAAGCGGGAGATAGGTCAGTGAGGACGGACTGATGAGGCACGACCCCTCACCCGCGCCCACCTCTGGTGGGCACCCGTCTCCCTCAAGGGGAGAGGGCGTGAATGAGCGGCTCCATGCGGCAACGAGGCATGGAACGAAGAGGCTAGCGGTCATCGGCGGCCGCGTCGTGGACCCGACGCAGGGTATTGACCGGCAGGCGACTGTGCTGGTCGCCAACGGGCGCGTCGAAGAGGTGACGGCCAGGCCGCTGGCGAAGGCGCCGGAAAGTTATGAGGCTGTGGACGCTGGTGGGCTCGTCGTCGCGCCCGGTTTCATTGACATGCACTGTCACCTGAGAGACCCCGGCTTCGAGCACAAGGAAACGCTGGCGACCGGCACAGCGGCAGCGGCGCGCGGCGGCTTCACGACTGTATGCACCATGCCGAACACGGAGCCTGCGCTGGATAGCGCGAGCCTGATAGGCGACCTGCTTCGCCGCGCTGGGCGGGAAGCCGCGGTGCGCGTGCTGCCGATTGCCGCGATAACGGTGGGCCGGCGCGGTGAGCAGCTTTCGCCGATGGCTGAGCTCGCTGATGCAGGCGCGGTGGCCTTCAGTGATGACGGCGACCCGGTGACAGACGCGAACTTGATGCGCCAGGCGCTGAGCTACGCGAGTGGGCTGAGCGGGGTCCGGCGGGAGGTCCTGAAACAAGTTCAGGATGAAATTCGCGGCCTGCCCATCATCAACCACGCGGAAGACCGGGCGCTGTCTCGCGACGGCCAGGTGCATGAGGGGCATGTTTCAGCGCGCCTGGGGCTCGCCGGCATACCAGCCGAGGCCGAGGCGGCGATGGTGGCTCGCGATATCCACCTGGCCGAGCTTGCCGGCGGACGCTTGCACGTGCCTCACGTTTCGACGCGGCGTGCGGTGGAGCACGTGCGCGCGGCGAAGGCCCGCGGCGTGCGCGTAACGGCGGAAGCCACGCCGCACCACCTGACGCTGACCGATTCGTGGGCCTACGGCCTGCACGGGAGCGTCCCGGAGGCGCTGACTCTTGCGGCTTACGACACGAACACAAAGGTCAGCCCGCCCCTGCGCTCTCAGGACGACGTGGATGCGGTCGTCGGGGCTCTGGCCGACGGGACGATAGATGTAATCGCCACGGACCACGCGCCGCACGCCCAGACGGACAAGGCCTGCACTTACTACGATGCGGCGAAGGGCATTAATTGCCTGGAGACAGCGTTCGGGCAGGTGATGACGCTCGTACACAAAGGCAAGCTGCCGTTGGCGGCTCTTGTCGAGCGCATAGCCGCTGCGCCTGCGCGCGTCCTCGGCCTGGAGCTGGGGTCACTCAGGCCTGGCTGGGCTGCGGACATCGTCTTGCTCGACCCGGATGGGGAGTGGACCGTGGACCCGGCGCGGTTCGCATCGAAGAGCCGCAACTCGCCGCTGACAGGAGTGAAGCTCAGGGGGCGCGTCGTGGCGACCCTCTATGCGGGCGCTGTGGCCTTCGACGCCAGGGTGGCCGCCAAGTGAGGGAGCAGCGCGGGCCCATATACCTCGTCCTGGAAGACGGCGCGGTCTTTGCCGGACAACGGCTCGGCGCGCTGAAAGAGGCCACCGGCGAGGTCGTGTTCAACACGTCCATGACCGGCTACCAGGAGATGCTCACTGACCCGTCCTATGGCGGCCAGATACTCGTACCCACATACCCGCTCATCGGCAACTACGGGATAAACACGCAGGACGTGGAGTCCCGCGGCGTCCAGGTGAGCGCATTCATCGTGCGCGAGGACTGCGCTGAGCCGAGCCACCCATTGTCCGGCATGACCGTGCACGACTACCTGCTCAAGAACGGTGTGCCTGGCATTTCGGGCGTGGACACGCGCGCTATCACGCGCAAGCTGCGGTCGCGCGGCGTCATGATGGGCATCGTCACGCCTCGTGACGACGTTGACGCGGCGCTGCGCGCCCTGCGTGCCGCCCCGCGGTACGGCGAACGGGACGTTGTCCACGTAGTGAGCACGCCGGAGGCGTATGTGTGGGCAGAAGGGGGGCACCCCTCACCCCGGCCCTCTCCCTCAAGGGGAGAGGGAGTGAAAAAAGCCTCCTCTCCCTTCAAGGGAGAGGGTTGGGGTGTGGGTAGCGGTCACGATGTCCGAGCCGGCGGAGCTTCGACCCACCCTCTAACTCCCTCCCTGGCAGGGAGGGAGGATCTAGCACACCGCCCACGCATCGTCGTGACCGACTACGGCGTGAAGCTGAACATCCTGCGCTGCCTGGCGAAGCGAGGGTGCGACGTCATCGTCGTGCCAGACACCTCGACGGCGGCACAGGTCCTGAAACACCGGCCCGACGGCGTCGTGATGTCACCCGGCCCCGGCGACCCTGTGCTGCTAGACGGCGCGGTCGAGACGGCGAAGGGCCTCATGGGCCGCGTCCCAGTGTTCGGCATCTGCTTGGGCCATCAGGTGATCGCACGGGCTTTTGGGGCGGAAACGTTCAAGCTCAAGTTCGGTCACCGGGGCGGCAACCAGCCTGTGAAGGACATGGTGACCGGGCGCGTCTACATAACGGCCCAGAACCACGGTTACGCGGTGGACCCCGCGGGGCTACCGCCGGACGTGCAGGTGAGCCACATCAACCTGAACGACGGCACCGTCGAGGGGTTGCGGCACACGAAGCTGCCGGTCATGACCATCCAGTACCACTCGGAGGCCTCCCCCGGCCCGCACGACAGCGAGTATTTGTTCGACAGGTTTTTGGAGATGATGCGTCCTTCAGTGAAGGCGGCGGAGCTTGGATATCCCTCTCCCAGCGGGAGAGGGTTGGGGTGAGGGAGAAGCTGTGCCTTCAAGGGACACGCGTGGCACAACACTGGCCCGCGATCTGCGCCGTAAACAGACAGACGCGGAGAAATTGCTCTGGTCGAAGCTTCGTGGCAACCAAATTCATGGCCTCAAGTTTCGTCGTCAGGTCTCATTCCCACCCTATATTGCCGACTTCTGCTGTGAGGAAGCGGGCCTCGTCATTGAGCTCGACGGCGGACAACACGCGGAGACGGTCGAAGCGGACCGCGAGCGTGCGGAATTCTTTGAACGGAGAGGCTTTACAGTTCTGCGGTTTTGGAACAACGAGGCCCTGACGAATGTTGATGGAGTTCTGGAGGTCATCCTGAAATGCGCGACTTCTCCCTCACCCTGACCCTCTCCCGCTGGGAGAGGGGACAAGAGGCGTCGCCCGGCCCGCAAGACAGCGAGTACCTGTTCGACAGGTTTTTGGGGTTAGTGAGCACACATCTGATGGTGGCAGCAAAAAAGTGACACTGAAATCTGGCAATGGCGAAATGCCTCGCAAAGTCCTCGTCATAGGGTCCGGGCCAATTGTGATTGGCCAGGCGGCGGAGTTCGACTACGCCGGCACGCAGGCGTGCAAGGCGCTGCGCGAGGAGGGCGTCGAGGTCGTCCTAGTGAACTCGAACCCCGCCACGATCATGACCGATGAAGACGTGGCGGACCGGGTCTACATCGAACCGCTCACCGTCCCGGTGCTCGAACGCATCATCGAACGGGAGCGGCCTGACGGACTGCTTGCCACGCTCGGCGGCCAGACGGGCCTGAACCTGGCTGTGGAGCTCGCCAATGCCGGCGTGCTGGACAAGTACAACGTCCCGGTCCTGGGCACGGGCATCGAGTCCATCCGCATGGCAGAGGACCGGGACCTCTTCAAGCAGCTACTCCTCAGGATCGGCGAGCCGGTCCCTGATAGCGAAGCAGTCTCCACGGTCGAGGACGCGGTGCGGGTGGCTCATCGCATCGGCTACCCGGTCGTGGTGCGGCCCGCATATACGCTCGGCGGCACGGGCGGCGGCGTGTGCAAGGACGAGGCGCAGCTACGTGAGACGTCGGCGCTCGGCATCTCGGCCTCGCTCGTCCACCAGGTGCTAATCGAAAGGTCGCTGGTGGGATGGAAGGAGATCGAATACGAGGTGATGCGGGACGGCGCGGGCAACTGCATCACAGTCTGCAACATGGAGAACATTGACCCCATGGGCGTGCACACCGGGGACTCGATAGTGGTGGCGCCGAGCCAGACGCTGACCGACAAGGACTACCAGCGGCTGCGCACTGCGGCACTGAACATCATCCGCGGCCTGAGTATTCAGGGTGGGTGCAATGTGCAGTTTGCGTACAGGCCGAGCAATGTGGTGGCGGAGACGATAGGGCTGCCGCCACAGGCGGATGTTCAACCTTCTCTCGTTCCCCCTCACCCTGACCCTCTCCCGGCGGGAGAGGGGAGAAATGGAAGCCCTCTCTCTCTGGGAGAGGGTGTGGGTGAGGGTCGCAGCGACTCCCTACCCATGTACTACGTCATCGAGGTCAACCCGCGCGTGTCGAGGTCGTCTGCGCTGGCATCAAAGGCGACCGGGTACCCGATCGCGCGCGTCGCCACGAAGATCGCACTGGGCAAGACGCTCGACCAGATCCCCAACGCGGTGACGAAGAAGACCACCGCGGCGTTTGAGCCGGCGCTCGACTACTGCGTGGTGAAGATACCTCGCTGGCCTTTCGACAAGTTCCCCACTGGCGACAGGCGCCTCGGCACGCAGATGAAGGCAACGGGCGAGGTCATGTCGGTTGACCGGTCGTTCGAGGCAGCGCTGCAGAAGGCGGTGAGGTCGCTGGAGAACGGCCGCGGGACGCTCATGTGGGAAGACCGCGCATGGGCCAGCAACAGCTTCCTGAACAGCATTTCAGACGGACGGAAGTACGACATGCTTGAAGGCCAGGAGTTCCTGCGCGCAGACGATGACCGGCTTTGGAAGATGTCGTCCGTCATACGGCGCGGCATGTCACCGGAGGACGTGTCGAGGCTGACGGGCGTTGACCCGTGGTTCACGCGCGCTATTGCCCGCACCGTGGCCCTCGAGCGGCGCATGCTCAAGGAACCGATGACCCCCATGCTCATGCGGCAGGCAAAACGGCTGGGGTTTTCGGACGTACAGGTTGCGACGCTGGCAGACTCGCTGCCTGAACGCGTCCGCGCCCAGCGCAAGGAGTGGGGCATAAAGCCGGTCTACAAGATGGTGGACACATGCGCGGGTGAGTTCGAGGCAGCTACGCCGTATTTTTATTCGACGTACGAGCAGGAGAACGAAGCCCCGGCCCTCGGCGGCGCCAGCGCAGTGGTGCTGGGAAGCGGCCCGATACGGATAGGGCAGGGGATCGAGTTCGACTATTCGTCCGTCCATGCCGCATGGGCCCTCCAGGCCGCGGGCTATAAGTCCATCATGGTCAACTCGAACCCTGAGACCGTCTCGACCGACTTCGACACCTCGGACCGCCTGTACTTTGAGCCGCTCGATGAAGAGGCGGTGCGGGACATCCTTGAAAACGAAGCGGTCCCGCCGGACGCGGTGTCCACACCGGACTTTCCTGGCACCCTCGTGCAGTTCGGTGGGCAGACCGCCATTAACCTGTCGCAGGCGCTCGGGCGTGCGGGCCTGCCGATCCTGGGATCGTCGGCGTCTGTAATAGACGCAGCGTCTGACCGCGGCCGCATGGAAGAGGTTGCGGCCAGCGCCGGTGTGCCACAGCCGCCGGGCGGTACGGCCAGGAACATCAAGCACGCCATGCAGGTGGCAGCCAACATCGGCTATCCGGTGATCGTGCGGCCAAGTTACGTCCTGGGCGGCCGGGCCATGGAGATAGTGCAGGGGCCAGAAGAACTGGACCGCTACTTCGATGAGGCTATGCGCGCAGCGCCCGGCCAACCGGTCCTCATCGACCGCTATATGGAGGGCGTGGAAGTCGAGGTGGACGCGGTCTCCGATGGCAAAGAGGTGCTCATCCCCGGGGTCATGCAACACGTAGAGCGCGCCGGCGTACACAGCGGAGACTCAATGGCCGTCTACCCCGCGCCTTCCCTGACGCAACGCGAGGTAGACACAATCGTTGATTACACTGCACGCCTGGGCCGGGCGCTTGGCGTGCGCGGGCTAATGAACATCCAGTACGTGGTGACCGGTGGGGGGGTCTACCGGGGCCCGCGCTGGCAGGACTCATCAGACGGCCGCGCGCCCGAGGTCTTCCTCCTCGAAGTCAACCCCCGCGCTTCCCGCACCATGCCGTTCATATCAAAGGTCACCCGCACCCCGCTCGTCCGCGTCGCTGTCAACGTTATGCTGGGCAAGTCCATCCGCGAGCAAGGTTTCAGGCCCGGCCTCGTAAAGCCGCGCAACCTGGTGGCCGTTAAGGCGCCCGTGTTCTCGATGTCCAAACTGGCGGGCGTAGACACTTTCCTTGGCCCGGAGATGAAGTCCACAGGCGAGGTCATGGGCATAGACCGCACATATGAACGGGCGGTGACGAAGGCGCTCACCGCCGCGGGGCTCCACTTGCCTGCCACCGGGGGCGTGCTGCTTTCGATAGCGGACCGGGACAAGCCGGACGCTACCGGCCTTGTGCGCGGGTTGGCCTCGGCAGGCTACAAGCTGTACGCCACCGCGGGCACCGCCGCCATGGTCAAGGGGCTGGGCGCTGGCGTGACCGAAGTGGAGAAGATACTGTCCAAGGGGCTCGGACGCACAGTGGTTGACGTGATTGAAAACGGCGCCGTGAAGGCCGTGGTCAACACCGTCACGGGCGACCGCAAGACGCTTCAGGACGGGTTCCACATCCGCAGGGCGGCTGTCGAGCGGCGCATCCCGTGCTTCACATCGCTCGACACTGCGCGGGCGGCAGTGGAGTCGCTCGAAGCCGGCGACCAGGCCTACAGCGTGATGACGATGAAAGAGTACCTGGAGGGGTAATGTGCCAGGCCACCCTCTTTTTGACCTCTCAGGGCGCGTGGCCATGGTGTCGGGCGCTGCGAGCGGCATGGGCAAGGCGATGTCCATTGGTTTCGCCGAGGCAGGCGCAGACCTGCTGCTCCTGGACATCAACCTCCCTGGCGCTGAAGAGACCGCACGGCACATAAGGTCACTTGGCGGCAAGGTCACCGCGGTCAAGTGTGACGTCTCAGACACCGCGCAGGTCCGCGCGGCCTTCGCAGGGCTCGACAAGGAGTTCGGGCGGATTGATGTGCTGGGCAACGTGGCCGGGCCAGGCCTCGGGGGCGCGCCCGAGGAAATTGACGTGTCCGTCCTATCGCAGACACTGCAAAACCTAGTCGTGGGCCGCTTCGCCGCCTGCCAGGAGGCCGGCCGGCGCATGCTCAAGCAGGGCCGCGGCAGCATCATCAACATCGGCTCCATTGGCGGCTGGAACTCGCTGGGCAGGCACCACATGCCATACGGGACGGCGATGGGAGCCGTCATCCAGATGACGCGCGAGTTGAGCACCGAGTGGGCCTCGCGCGGCGTGCGCGTGAACTGCATCCTGCCTGCGCAGGTGCTGAACAAGGACCTCGAAGGGCGTATGCGTCAGTTGCCGGAGATGCGGGATGTCTTCCTGGGGGGCATCCCCGCGGGCCGCTTTGGCAAGCCAGACGACATCAAGGGCATGGCGATTTTCCTGGCGTCCGACGCGTCAGCCTGGGTGACTGGGGCCATCATCCCCATGGACGGGGGCAACCTGGCGATGAACGCTGGAGGCAGCTACCCCGGCGGGCCGAGACCGATAGGTTAGCCTGTCCCTTCACTGAAAACAGGGGGCAGCCTCATTTGGACCGTGGACCGATGAAATCCGCCATCTCACGCTTATCTCATCTTGGTATGCGAGCCGAGGGCGGTAACCAAGCATGTCCTCCGCTTGGGATATGTCCAGTACGCATTCGCCAGATAACTGGTTGATCGCATTTCCCAAACACCAGCTCAGTGCGCTCCACCTCGCCGTATGAGAGACCGTTGTTCCGAGTTCCTATACGCTGTGCACCGCCTGGCTGTGTGCTAAGTAACTATCCCAAAACGGCCCTCGGGTGACTCCGACGGGTCACAGTCGAGTTCAGGCTTCTCCCTCACCCTGACCCTCTCCCGCTGGGAGAGGGGTTTTAGGATAGTTACTGAGTACAGCACTGCCTGATTAGGCCGGACAGGAGGAAACGCAATGCTTATCTTCGACGGGGACTATCCGATGGCGCTCGCTGTCGCCTACAACCGCGACCTGACCCGCCCGATATCCGAAGTGCGCTCCGCGCCGCCCGTACAGGGTCCCCAACGAACAGGCAACGACTCCCAGACCATGGCTTCGTTGCCGGAGATGCGCAAGGGCAGGGTTGCCGCGGCCCTCGTGAAGATAGTCGTCGACCAGAACAGGCCGGGCTCCGTTATGTCTGGCGGCCCCCGCAGTGATGAGCTTTCCTATGCGCGAGGCATGGGCCAGGCCGCTTATTACCGCATCCTGGAGACAAAAGGCGAGGTCCGCCTGCTGCGTACCAGTCGCGACGTGAAGGCTCATATAGAGGAGTGGGAACGGGCAAAGGACACGGCCCGGCTCCCTGTTGGCTTCGTGCTGGGCATGGAGGGGTCGGACCCCATCCTGTGGCCGGACCAGACCGAGGAGTGGTACGAACTCGGCCTGCGAGTAATCAGCATCGGCCACTATGGCCCGGCCCGTTACGGCGGAGGGACAGGCACCGGCACGGACGCAGGGATCTCCGAGGGCGGGCCCGCCCTCCTCCACGAGATGGACCGCCTGGGCATGGTCCTCGACGTCACACACACATCGGACAGGTGCGTCAGGGAGGCGCTCGATATGTTCTCCGGCCCGGTGCTGGCAAGTCACCAAAATTGCCGCGCCCTGGTACAGGGCGAACGCCAGCACCCGGACGACATCCTGAAGTCGGTCATCGAAAGGGGCGGAGTGATCGGGGCTTCGATGGACTCCTGGATGCTCACGAAGAAGGTCGTCAAGGACTGGTCGGGCAAGCAGCCGATGAAGCGCACCGACTACTTCAGCCGTGAAGACGTGACCCTCGAGGACCTGGCAGACCACATTGACTATGTGAACCAGCTGGCAGGGAACGCACTGCATTCGGCCATTGGTGGCGACACAGACGGCCAGGGCGGCGCGGAAGGAGCGCCCAAAGAGGTCGATACTGTGGCCGACTATATGGAGCTGGCGCCGGTCCTTAAGCGGAGGGGCTACAGCAGCGCGGACATAGAGAACATTATGTTCCGCAACTGGCAGCGGTTCTTCGAGAAGCATCTCCCATCTGGTTGAGGGTGTTACGCCAGGCGCCGGCCTTAAGGCCTCAGCCCTCGCAGGAAGCAGGCATATCTTCTCCCTCACCTCAATCCTCTCCCGCTGGGAGAGGAATATGTGAGCAGGGCCGCCCTATCCCGAATACCCATAATCCTCTCGCGCTGGGAGAGGATTATGTGGGCGGAGCCGCCCTATCCCGAATACCCATCGAGGGCATGCGCCCGCATGTATGCACGGTTCAGTTCGATGCCCAGGCCGGGCCGGTCCGACAAGTAAATCTTGTCGCCGCGTATATCAAGCGGGTGATCAATAAACACGTCGTATGCATTGAGCTTGGCCCTGCTCGTCTCGACGCGGTAGTGGTTCGGAACTGAGGCCATGACATGCGCGCCGGCGAGCACGTTTATCGGCCCGCTGGCATCGTGCGGCGAGATCGGCACGTAGTAAGCCTCTGCCATCGTTGCAATCTTCTTTATCTCGGAGATGCCGCCGGTCCAGGTAACATCCGGCATGATGTAGTCGGCCAATTCATTCTCAAGAATCGGCACGAATTCCCACCGCGTGTGTATGCGCTCACCAACGCAGATCGGGACGCCTACGTTCTCCTTGACCTGCCGCAGGGCGTGGTAGCTCTCGACCGGCACTGGCTCCTCAAACCAGAAGATGTCGTACGGCTCGAGCGCCCTTGCCAGCCGGATAGCCGTGGGCACATCGAAGCGCCCATGGCAGTCGATGAGGACCTCGAAGCTAGGGCCGACCGCATCGCGAATGCCAGCTATGAGTTCCACGGCGTGGTTTTCGGCTTCCGTGCTCAGCTTGCCAGTCAGATATCCATTGCCTTCCTCTTCGTGGTATGGCTGGAACGGGTCGGTCTTCAGCGCTTTCTGTCCGGTGGCGGCAATAGCCTTCGCATGCTGCACAGTGTCAGCGACAGAAGACCGGTCCTCCGGGTGGCAGTAGATCGGCACGCCGTCGCGCACCCGTCCACCGAAAAGCTCCGAGATGGGCAGCCCCAGCACCTTGCCACGGATGTCCCACAGGGCGATGTCGATGCCGCTGATGACGCTTGTGGACGCGCCGCGCGACCCCATATAGGTGAACTGGCGGAAGATGCGGTTCCAGGTCTTTTCGATCAAGCGGACGTCGGTGCCGGTAAGAAAGTCGCTCAGGTGCCGGAGGGTGGCGCACACGGTGCGGTTGGCCACCGGCATGGTGCCTGTGATTTCGCCCCAGCCTGTGACGCCTTCATCGGTCTGCACCTCGACGAATACATACTCCCGTTGTCTGTTCTTGTTCCTGTTGTCGTTCGCCGTGTCCAGATATGGAGAGGGGGCCTTTATCAGCCAGGGGATGACATTGGTGACCTTCATGGACCTTGTGCTCCTGAAGAGGTGTGGCCGAGAGGGCCGTATCGTAAGGCGGCGAGCAAAGGCTGTCCATCGAGACGCCGTGCATTCGCCTGGGACCTATTGCTTGCGCCGGCCTTTCAGGCTCCCGCTCGGCGGCGGACTGCAAGCGCAACAGCCTCGGCCCGGTTTGCGACACCGAGCAAGCTGTAGATGCGACCGGCCCGGTCCTTGACCGCACCTGTCCTGACCCACATGGCTCAGCCGGATGAGCCACTGCGACCCCCCGGGAACACCTTGCCCACACCCACTGGGGCGCGCCCGGAGAGATGCTCGACCTGACGGCGGAGGTCCCAGGCGCAAACGAGGCCTGAGTCCGCCTAGGCCCATGTCGCTCTTGGTACGCATGGAGGGTCGCCGTGACCCACACCCTGAAAACCTACATCACACCGTGCCGGGACTGCCTGTTCCGTACTTGCTCGCTGGCAGGCGCTGCGACGGCGGACCTCTACAAGCTCGTCCTTGTCAGGCCTGCGTCGAAGGCTCTCAGGCAACTGAGGCGTGCAGGGCGTGGGCAGTTCACGGCCAAAATCGCGTCCCTCTCTCTGGTGGCGCTCATAGCCTGTGGGTCGCCCGGCGTGCTCGAGAGACGGCCGGCTGCGAGCGAACGGTCATTCACCGTTGACAGGCGCATGGTGGAGACGGGTGCGCCGGACATGGACACGCGCCTTGCCTACCTCACCGGCCAGACCGTCATCGGCGCCTCTGGCTGGGCCGGCTCTACCGGCGCCGACGCCCTCAGGCTCCTTGTGCCTGCCGCTTACCGTGACGTAAACGGTTCGTCTATTGGAGATATGGCTGCGCTGGTCCAGGCGCTGGGCATGGAAGTGGCCCCGGAAGCGCCTGTGCCTGATGTTGAGGCGCTCACAGCTCTGTTCGAAACGGTTGCCAGCGAAGTCAAGTCTGAAGCGACTGCACCGGCTTCGCTGGCCCAGCCGCCAAGCACTACAACTTACTACTCGGCGCCCGCGGACAGCCCTGCGCCAGCGTCAGGCCCAGTTGTCTATGAATTCCGTGTATCGGAGGCAGCGGTGGCGTACCTGTCAGGCGTGGCGCCCACGAACACATCGTCGCCCGTCGTACACGTTGAGGCTCCCGCGCCTGTTCCCGTTGTGGCCCAGCCGGCCGAGCCGGTACGGCAGCCTGCGCCTGAGCACCCTGCTTCGGGCCTAGGCAACGGCCAGGCGGTTGATGTGACCACTACTGCAGCTGCAAGCAGCGTGACTGAAGCCATGGCCGCGGAGCAGGCTGCGATAGCCCGTGCAGAGGCTGAGGCTGCGAAGCATGCCGCGGAGCAGGCTGCTATAGCCCGCGCCGAGGCTGAGGTTGCAAAGGCCGCAAGAGAAGCAGCTAAGGGTCAAGCCGCGGCCGCGAAGCTGGCCGCGGAAGAAGAGGCAGCGAGGCTGGCCGCGGAAGAGGCAACGAGGCTGGCCGCGGAAGAGGCAGCGAGGCTGGCCGCGGAAGAGGCAACGAGACTGGCCGCGGAAGAAGAGGCAGCGAGGCTGGCCGCGGAAGAGGCAACGAGACTGGCCGCGGAAGAAGAGGCAGCGAGACTGGCCGCGGAAGAGGCAGCGAGACTGGCCGCGGAAGAGGCAGCGAGACTGGCCGCGGAAGAGGCAGCGAGACTAGCCGCGGAAGAGGCAGCGAGACTAGCCGCGGAAGAGGCAGCGAGACTAGCCGCGGAAGAGGCAGCGAGACT
>Ga0187893_10006805_pt1 | contig 19231 bp, 17 predicted proteins | sample MA1701074metaG_FD_139574 | JGI IMG/M metagenome (GOLD analysis project Ga0187893, IMG submission 139574) | White microbial mat communities from a basaltic lava cave in the Kipuka Kanohina Cave System on the Island of Hawaii, USA - MA170107-4 metaG ... | reverse complement strand
TTTGATGTTTTAGCACTCCAAAGCAGATATGGACGAGCTTACGCATCGCAGCACCGAGGGCGGACATTTTGGTTTTCGCGCCAGCGATGAGGCGTTGGTAGAGCCGTCGAATATCGGGGTTATACTGGGTCGCCACCACAGCGGCCATATAGAGTGCAGCGCGCAAGCGGGCGTCTCCGGCTTTGGAGAGACGCGGTCGTTTCAGGACGCTGGTGCCCGATTGATGTTCGATAGGCACCAGACCCACATAGGCGGCCGCCTGAGGGGCGCGGGTGAAGGTTCGGGCACGCAATAACGCCAGCCCCTGGGCGAAATGCTTCACCTGCGCAGGATTGAGGATCGAGACCTTCACCCCCCGCCCGGTGCAGGCTCAAGGCCACGGCTTCATGATAAACACCGGTGGCTTCCACGACCGCATGCAGCTGCGCTACCTCGCATTGGCCATGGCGCCTCGCCCAATGCAGAAGCGAAACATGCGCTTCAGGGGAATTCGGGAACGCTTTGGATTTGAGCTTATCTCGCTCGGTTAAGAGGGCGCAATGGAGTTTAATTTTTGAGACATCGATTCCGATGACAGGCATACCCAATGACTTACACAGTGCAGAATGTATTGGCCGAATACGGGGGTTTGACGGCTAATAGGTTCAGTCGTATCTTCGCTCCCGAGGAAAAAGCTCTTTTAAAATTCTAATTCTCGGTGCGACCGGCGGACATCGGCTGACAGAGTGAGTCCAGTCCAGTAGCTCTTAAGCAGCTTTGATATGGCCTTCGCAGGCTATCGGGGGATGGACGTGATCAGAAGCAACAGAGTTTCGGATCCAGGTTTATGTGCGGGCGCACTGGAATCGATTGAAACGTGCCTACATTGGTTGATCAACCTTTATAACGATTAAGGGTGAATGCAATGTTTAAGGAGATCTTGAAACGCTTCTCTGGACCGGCGATGACGCCCACGTCCTCGGTTGCGCCGACTGCTGGCTTCAACGACAATACGTACGAATCGCTCTACGAGAAACTCGGCAAGCGCTATTCTGACGACGATGTGATCGGGGTCGGTGGGTTCGATCTGATCGGGCGAATAGAACTGGGCGTACTCTTGATGGAGGGGTTGCGACCGACCGACACGTTTCTGGACTTCGGATGTGGGACGGGCCGGCTGGCCGTGCATGCGATTCCGGCTTTGGCTGGCGGCCATTACGTTGGTGTGGATGTCTCGCCGTCCATGTTGGCCAAGGCGCAAACGCGCCTTTCCCGCGTCATGGCCGCGCCGCCGTGCCGGATCTCCTGGGTCCACCAAACGACAACCCGATTTCCGTTTGATGATCATAGCGTAGATGTGATAGGTGCGTTTTCGGTTTTTACCCACATCGAGCATGAAGACAGTTATTTGTACTTGAAGGATGCCCTGCGCGTGATCAAGCCCCGGGGTCGGTTTGTTTTTTCCTGTCTGCCGATGAATCTCAAGTCGGCGCATGACGTCTTTCTGGGCGAAGCGGCGTACGATCATAGGAGGCGGTGGCAGAAGGTACGGAACGTGACGACCTCGACAGAGCTTATGACTGACATCGCACGACTCGCCGGCTGGAATGTCCTTCGCTGGTACGCGGGCGATCAGTCCAACATTAAACTACCGGATCGAGAGGAATGGCATGCGCTCGGGCAATCCACCTGCGTACTGGAGGCCCCGTGAGTCGTGGATAGCCGCTTCCCCAATCCTGGACCGAGATAGCGCGTGTAGTGTTTGACAGCTAATAGATTCGGTCGTATCTTCCTTTTGAAGAAAAAGGGCTTTTGAAATTCTTAATTCCTAGAAGCGCGAGCTGCGTCCCGTTGCGGCGGTCTCCAGGCGCGCCCCTTTACGAGATCGGCCGACGAGATGCTGATGGCTCCACCCGCCCTGGTCGTGCTGGGCCGCGATGCCTCACGTTTCGGCATGGACTTTACCCGCCTTTCGAAGGTCCATACGCTCGCGCTGGACGGCTCCTATCGCGACTGGCAGGCGATGGGCTGGTTTCCCACCTACTATTGCTGCCTCGACCGCGCATCGATCCACACGCACGCCCAAGCCATCATGCGGTTGGTAGAGGCGCAACGCATCCACCGGTTCTTCCTTGGCGCGACGATCCTCGACCTTTTTCCGGAGCTCGCCACGCGCTCGGGTGTAGAGTTCCTGGAGGAGTACGCAACCGGCGGGAGCGCAGCGGCTAGCCGGCAACACCAGCTCGCCCACAGGGACTCGGTCTTCTTTCAGACGGTTCGTCCCGACAAGGCCAGCACCGCCGGCTATGTCGTGCGGTGGGCCTTGGCGCTCGGCTATCGCCGCATCGGCCTGCTCGGTGTCGATGGCGACGAGCGATCCGGCGAATATCCGACAATGCACGACCTCGAGTTGTTCCCCGTAGGTCCAGACCAAGCGGCCGCCACGCCGGCGCATGACTCATCCCATCGCTCGGACGACGATCGAATAGCTCAGGAGCGCTTCAATGGATCTAAACCGCAATCGCCCGGTAGCAACGTCGACATCCAATCGTTCGAAACCCTGCGCGAGGACCTGCTGCGGCAGCCGGACGAAATCGCCGTATTCAATCTGAGCACGACTTCCGAGCTGCACCGCCAAGGCGTCCTGGCCTACACCACCTTGGAGGATTTCATTGACGAGCGCCTGCTCGCGGCCGTGGTCTGTCCGTTGATCCCCCGTGAGCTACCACGTGTGCTCGAATGCTTGGAGCTATGGGACCAGGGTGCGTTCGCGCCCTACCAGACGCTCCCGGCCGATCCGGCGGTCGATCTGATTTACTCGTTTAACATCGAAGAAGACCGACGCCTGGTCGATCAATTGACCGCTGCGTTCAATGCTACATCGATAGTCCGCCGCTCGTTCCGCTCACTCCGGTTCCTCTTCTGCGGGCTGCGCGGTGAGCGCGATGTGTACAACCGCAGCCTACGCGGTGCACCGGGTGTCCTGGGATACAAGGGCGGACCCAATAATCTCTTCTTTGAGACCATGCGGAGGCTCGACGTTACCGCGCGCTATGTGTTCCAGATGGAGACGGACTGCTGCCCGACCCGATCCGGGTGGCTCGCGGAGATCGAACGTGTTTGCCGCCGACACCATGGCGCCTGGATCATCGGCAGTTATTATCGCGGTTGCGGAATCCTGGGGCGCCCTCACATGCGGCACATCAACGGTAATGCGATCTACGGAATCGGCATCTCGGAGTTCCGAGCGTTTTTGTGGGACATTTTCAAGCCTTGGCTAGAGCGCTATGTCGCTCACATCGATTCCCTGCTCGCCTACGATTGCGGTTGGGACCTCTTCCTGCAACAGGCCAAACCCGAGGATGACCGTGATCCGTTTTGGCCGCACGTGCGCCTTTTGCTAGACAAGTTCCAATACACCGAGGCGATCGTAAACGTCAACGGTAGTGGCGAGCAGAGCGGCCAATACCAATGGTCGCTCGGAGACATCCGGCGGCGTTTTCCCGCATGTGCCGTCGCCCACGGCCCCATCGATCGGAGCCCAGTGCCTCTGCTAATCGCGCCCGAAAAGGACCGGCCCGGCCCTATCCCGCTCCCGCACCCGACCGAAGACTCTGAGATCTACCTGCGGCAGTTCTACGGGGTCGGCCGCGCCAAGCTCATTTCCCAGCATCTCGCTTGCCTCGACGGGGAGCAGACGCAAGACTATTGCTGCCTCATCTTCGGCCATCGCGCAGGTGCCCTGATCCCCGGCGACATCATAACCGCCACACTCACGCTCAGCGCCGATCAGAACCGTGATGCCTGGTTGATGGTGGCGCGCCACGGCAACGGCCCCTGGGAATCGAGCGGGCAGCGCGAATCCATAGGGGCACAATCGAAGACCGTCACCGTTTCCCATACCCTGCAGCACCCGCACGAATCGTTTCGCGTTCAGGTGGCTCCTGCGATTCGGTGGTCCAAATCGGCCATGTTACGCTTTGAAGACATAAGGATCGGCGTGACAAGAAACGGCAGCATGCTTGGAAGTTATACTCTAAGTCGGACCATTCAGCAGTCTCCAGAGCTTCCCTAACTGAACCTTGCCGTATATGCCCCACCCACCCCTTGGCCAGCGTTTGTTCGGCCGACCCGCGTGAAACTCGCTAATGACCCGTGAATCCCCGCTCTAACCGTTGTGATCTAACGACGGTTTGGTTTGAGTATGATCTCGAAACTGACATACGATTGTCATGTGATTGTTATTCGGCGATCGGTGTGGATCAGGAACAGGGTGGCGACTCCTCAGCGGCACGCGCAAAGAGCCACAGCCAAAACGCGGTGAAGCAGACGCTACTTTACTTCATCGGTGATGGCCGGGAGGCGACCTTCCTACAGAACGTTGGATATGCCTCATATGGCCTCGTGACTCCTCTGGTCGGATTGCGTCTACATGAAACGGCCAGAGCGGATCGCGGAACGCGATCCCTTGCCCCCCAGGAAAACGTCAACGAACACAAGCGACAGGTTCTTCCCGGGGACTTTAGACGAAAGCTTAAGATCGAGACACAGGAGGCGGTGACGCGGGGGCTCCAAGTGCACCTAGAGCGTTTTTGTTACCTGGGTTCGGAGTTGACTGCGACACGAAAGACTATGGAGGGCTGAGCTAGCAAACAGCTGATCTGGATCATCGGCCGGAACGGAGAGTATCCGGTGCTAAAAGTCTTTTTCATCCCGGCAGACTCTTATCGCTTCCCTTATCCCAATCTTGTCGAAAACTTGGAGTTCACCCAGACAGCTAACAACGGTTTGTTTGACTATGATCTCGAAACTGTCATACGATTGTCATGTGATTGTCATTCGGCGATCGGCGTGGATAAGGAATAGGGGGGCTTATGCGTTCATCGACACTGATAGTGGGTCTCATGCTCTTCATCATAGGCGATGCCCATGCCTATCTGGATCCGGGTGCCGGGAGCATTATCTTGCAGGGCATCATCGCGGCCATTGCGGGGGGCTTCGTGGTGTTGCGCAGCTACTGGGGCAAGGTGAAGCAGCTTTTTACCCGGCGCAAAGCCGCCGATCTGGGCACCCCGCCGCGCGACTGAGGCCCCCGAAGCAGCTGGGGCGGGTTTTTCGCCTAGCCCGCCTCCTGAGCGACTAACGCCGCAGTGGCCCCGCCACCGAACTGGTGTTCCTGGCGTGCCGCATGCGGCGTGATACCCGTCGTTGTTCCGCCTTAGCCAGGTACTTCAAGGCGAGGAGGGGGATGCCGCTTTCGGGGAGCTTCGCGAGGCCTGAACCGACAGCCGGGTGGGGCGCGGTGTTGGGCGCTACGCTCGCGGCCTCGTTCGTCCTGCTCGTGTTCCTGCCCACGATCGTCTATTTCTACAATTCGTCCTTCGTCGAATATCCGTCGCTCGAGCATGGTGCCGTCGCCCTCCCGGCGACCCTGGTCCTTGGCCTGCTCCTAGCTGCCCTGACGCTAGTCCCGCGCGTGCCGCGCGGCCTCATCGTTGGCGCGTGCCGATTCACGGTCATCTATGTGGTCGTGGCGGCCGTGTTTTTTCCTTCGTGGACTCCCGCCTTGGATGGCCGCGAGCACTTCGCTGGGGCGCTGAGCCGCGCCTCGATCCAATCGCACCTGCTGCTCGGCGGGCTGGCCTTATCGACGGTGGTCGTGCTCTCGAGGCGGCCCGACTGGGCGCGGGGCCTGGCCCAGTGCCTGTTTGTCACCGCGCTCTGCTTCGTCGCTTACGTCGCGGTTTCCGACACGAAGCCGGCCGGTTCCCACACCGGCACGGGGCTTACTAAGGATACCGGGCGCCTGCTGACCTTCTCCGGCCGGGGCGACATCCTGGTCGTGTTGATGGACCAGTTCCAGGGCGATGTCTTCGCCGAGCTGCTCGATGAGGACTCGGCGCTATTCCAGGCCTTCGAAGGGTTTTCCTATTACCCCAACATCACCAGCGTCTCGCCGCAGACCCTCTTGGCCCTCCCAGCGATCTTTTCGGGACATATATACCGAGGGGGCAGCATCAAGAAACTCTACGTAGACGCCTACCAGGACAGCCTGTTCGTCGACGCCCAACGTGCCGGATACTCGACTTCGCTGTACGGGAGCCGGTTTTTCGACTGTCCCGCCGCGACCTGTGTAAACCGATCGGTGCTGCTGCGGGGTCTGGTCCAGTCGGTCCTGGATTCATACCTGGGTCTCGTAGATTATGGCTTGATGCGCATATCCCCCACCTCGCTGCATCCCTGGATGTTTCAAAACGGCCTCGGTCTGCTGAGGCGTTTGACGCCCAGCCACTACACTATCGATTCCCTGCGCGGGCTCGCGAGCTTTGTTGCGTGGGCGCGGGTCGAGCAGGGCCCGCCGACCTTCAAGTTCCTGCATCTCATGAACACTCACAAGCCCATCAACATCAACAGGGCCTGCGGTCTCGATCCGGCGCTATCCCAGACCCGAGAGCACTACAAGGTCCAGGCCCGCTGCGGCATCGACGGGTTCCTGGACCTGCTGGCCTTCTTGAAACGGTCGTCGCTCTACGATCAGACCCTGGTGATGTTGCTCTCGGACCACGGTGCGACCCTCGGCGCGCCCTCAACGCCCTATGCGCTGGACGGGACGGTCAAGCTGCACTCGGGCCGAACCGGTCAGTTCGTGCCGTTACTGCTGGTCAAGCCGCCTGAGAGCGGGGGTCCGCTCAAGATCTCACAGGCGCCGGCCTCGCTCATCGATGTGCGTGCCACCGTGTGCGAGGTCGCGAAGATCTGCGATCCTCCGCCGGTCGGGCGATCGGTGCTGTCGCTGGCGGCGGAGGGCGTGCCGCGCGAACGGCAGTTCATCGAGTACAGGACCTTTGCGCGCGAGATCGTGGCGCGCGACGAGCTTACCGAGGCCGAGATGCGGCGCTTCGCCACGCGTGCCCCGGTACAGGATCTGGACCTCGTGACCGATGCCGGCGGGAGGCGTATCGTACAGAAAGCCGTGCCCGATGGGGCCTCGGTGCGCTAGCCAGGCCTCGGCCTCACTTGAACCGCAGCTTGACGCCGCTCGATCCTTGCGCGCCAACGCCAGTACATACTATATGGACAATCATGACGATCCGACCGTCTTTTCGCGGGTGAACGCCGCGTCCGCCGACGCCGGATCGTTCAAGGATGCGAGCGGCAGGGTCTACGAGATCGATGGGGAGATCCTGCGTTCCGTGGCCCCTTGCGCCGCGGGGGATTATGATTTCGTGGCCGCAAGCGGTATCCGCGAAACGCTAGCCGACCGCGGTTGGCTGGTCGGGAGCACGGAAGTCGACAAGGCGCGGCTCGGCGCGGCCGGTGCCCTCGCGCACCGCGTCGTTCGGCACCCGCGCCTGGCGTTCGTATCCTATCCCTACGAGTGGTCGTTCCCGCTCTTAAAGGCCGCTGCCCTCTTGCACCTCGATATCCAGATCGAGATACTCGAACGAGATATCGCACTCTCGGATGCGAGCGCCTACAACATCCAGTTCGATGGGATCCAGCCGGTCCTTATCGATGTGCTGTCCCTGCGCAGGTATCGCGAGAAGGAGTTCTGGACCGGGCACCGCCAGTTCTGCGAGCAGTTCTTGAACCCTCTGCTCCTGCGGGCCCTCTTCGGGATCACCCATAACGCTTGGTTTCGCGGGAACCTGGAGGGAGTCGATACCACGGATCTGGCGCGCCTGCTGCCGTGGCACGGCCGAGGCTCGTGGCGCCTTCTGGCCCATGTGGTCCTGCCCGCTCGCTTCCAGCGCCGGGCGCTCAAAGACGGTTCCGATCTCGAGAAGCTCAAGCGTCAGCGTCTGCCGAAGGGAAGTTATCGCAACATGCTGGTGCAACTCCGCTGCTGGATCGCCGCGCTCCATCCGCGCGACACGGGTCGAACGGTGTGGGGCGATTATCAGGAGGGGCACAGCTATGCATCGGACGAGGAGTCGGCCAAGCGGCGTTTCGTCGCCGAGTTCTGCGAGGCGGTCAAGCCGGCCCTCCTGTGGGACCTCGGCTGCAACACCGGCGAATATGCCGAGACGGCGCTCGCGGCCGGTGCTGGCCGGGTCATCGGCTTCGATTTCGATCACAAGGCGCTCGAGCGCGCCTATGCGCGTGCGATCCGCGGATCCTTGCCGTTCCTGCCGTTGTTCCAGGACGGCGCCAACCCGAGCCCGGCTCAGGGCTGGAACACCGTGGAACGCAAGGGGCTGTCGGATCGAGCGCGCGCCGATGCGCTCCTGGCCCTGGCCTTCGAGCACCACCTGGCCATCGGCCGCAACGTTCCGCTCGAAGGCGTCGTGGCCTGGTTGGTATCCTTGGCGCCGCGGGGCGTGATCGAGTTCGTGCACAAAGGTGATCCTACCGTACAGCGCATGCTCGCCCTGCGCGAAGACATCTTCCATGAATACACGGAGGAACACTTCCTGAACGCCCTTCATCAGCGCGCTCGTATCGTGCGTCGGGAGGTTTTTTCCGGCACGGGGCGCACACTTTATTGGTTTGATCGCAGTTAGGCTGCCATACCTTTGTTCCACGCGGTGAGCCTCGCACGATGCTCGACCATGACACGAATCCATAAGAGGAGAACAGGGCGATAACGACCATGCTCGCTAAGATAACGCGCCTCGATCGGCGCGCTACCGCTGCGCTCTTGTACGCAGGTGCTCAGGCCGCGTTCGTGGTCTTCGTCTTTCTGCCTGCCGTCGTGTATTTCTTTAATACGGCTTTCGTCGAATACCCTCTGATAGATCACTATGTGTTCGCCTTCCCAATCGCGGTCCTTATCTCCGTTATCCCACTTGCCGTGGCGGTCATCCCCCGAGCGCCCCGGCGCCTGATACTCTCCGTGTGCCGATTCGTCGTCACCTATGTCGTTATTGCCTCCATCTTTTTTCCGTCTTCGACCCCGGCCCTGGACGGCGAAGAGCAGTTTGCCGATATCCTGAGCGCCGCCTCGATACAATCCCATCTCGTCCTTGGCATTCTCGCGGTCGCGATCATCGTCGCCCTTTCGCGATGGCCGGATCAGACCAAGACCTTGAGCCACGCGATGTTTGTCGCCGCGACTGCGTTTGTCGCCTATACGGTGATATCAGACTCTAAGCAAGAGGACCCCGATACCCGCGATCTGGTCAAGCAAGATATCGAGCGCTTGGTAACGTATTCCAGCCAGCGCAATACGCTGATCATTCTCATGGACACATTCCAGGGCGACGTGTTCGCCGAGATCCTCGCCGAAGACAAAGACCTCGCCCGGCAATTCGAAGGCTTCGTGTACTACCCGAATATCACGAGCGCCTCCCCATACACGCTGGCAGCGATCCCGGCTATTTATTCCGGACGGCTGTATGGCGGCGGTCCCGTCAGAGAGTTTTACCGGGAGGTTTATCGCGACAGTATTTTTTCAGACGCACGGGAGGCCGATTATACATCTTCACTCTACGGCTACTACTACTTCGACTGTCCCGCCGATACTTGTGTCAAGCTACCGGTTCTACTCAAGGGCCTGGTCAGGACCATCCTTGCCTCCTATCTCGGCCTGATAGACTATGGCCTGATGCGCGTCTCTCCGGTGTCCCTGCACCCGCACATCTATCAGGGTGGACTGGGATTGCTTAAACAACTGACGTCCAGTCATGAGACCATAGATTCCTTGCACGGTCTCGAGAGGTTCATCGACCGGTCGCGAGTCGATGATGTGCCGCCGACCTTCAAGTTTGTCCATATCAAGAACACGCATTCGCCGATCAATATCAATGAGGAGTGCAGACTCGATCCCGATCGGGAACGGACCCGTCTCAACTACAGGATACAAGCGCGCTGTGGCATCGATGTATTTCTACGCCTACTCGCGTCCTTGAAGCGGTCGTCGATCTATGACGGCAGTTTGCTGGTCCTGCTATCCGATCATGGGGCGAGCATCCCTGCGCCGTCACAGTCTCATGTGCACGTACTGGACCATAACGTTAGGTTGCATGGTGGTCGTAGCGGTCGATTCCTACCGCTTTTGCTCGTCAAGCCGCCGGGGAGCAGCGGTCCGCTAAAGATCTCACGAGCCCCGGCCTCGCTCATCGACTTACGGGCGACCATCTGCGAGGCCACCAAGACCTGCGCTCCACCGCCGAACGGTGTTTCAGTGCTCTCTCTGTCGGAGCACGCGAGCAGAAAACGCACGTTCATCGAATACCTCAGCCCGGGGGGTGTCGCGAAGCGTAACGGCTTGCGCCCTGAAGACATCCAGACCTTCTCTCTGTCCGGCTCCGTGGAAGACCTGGACCAGGTCAGGGATTCGGCGGGAAGACCGCTGCGCTAGCCGTGGGCTCGCACCCAGCGCGCCCGGATCCGCGCTCGCTCCTCGGCGGTGTAAAAATGCTGGGCGTAACGCGACGAGAGCAGATGGTCCACGTAGGTGTCGGGCAGGCGGATGCGTTCCTTGAAGCGTTGGTATATCGTACCGTAGTGCTTCTCGTCACCGACATTGGTACGCACCAGATTGTCCAAGTGGATGCCGAGGAACGACTCCACGGCGGAGCGCTTGATGTCGTCAGGAGACTCGCACCGTAGCACCAGCAAGCGGTGACCGGCGCACTCAAGGATGTCATACCCTCGGTGGTGCGGGAATGGCCTGGCAAACACATCGATGCCGAAGGGTTCGAGGAGTTGCTCATTGAACCAACAGAGCGGAATATCGTGGTAGTAGTTGTCGAGAAACTGTGCGATGTAGTTCTCGATCGGGATGGAGGTTTCGTCGAGGTTGCAGCCATCGAAAAAGATCGGGAGGTTTTCGAAGAACGCCGCGAAGTTCCGGCTGATCGGCTCGCGCACGAGCGTGATCATCTCGAGCGACCATCCCTGGGTGACCATGTCACGATTGATCCGTTCGGCGACTGTGACGTGGAGCGGGAAAGGCTCGCCACGAACCCGATGTTGTTCCTTTATCCTCTCCAGCGTGTCGAGGTTGAGGCTATGTACGTGCAGCACCTCGATGCTGGGTAGCTTTTCGAGCGCGGCGACGAGAGAGCGGGAACCGACCTTGCCCATCTGGTAGACCAGGACCGGTCGGCGGAAATCGCGGGCGATCCGCACCGCATCAGCGATGTCGATCTTATCGAAGACGCAGAGCTTGCCCCCGATCGTGGCATCCAGGACGCTACGGCCGTCGGCCATGAACGCGGCTCTCGCCTTGCGGTAGCCGCGCTCGGACGCCGCCAGGTCGAGCAGGTTCCAAGGGCTGTTCCGGTCGAAATACCCCGGGTCGAAGTGGTCGCGATCCGCCCCATCGCTGCGCACCAGCGCGTGCAGTTTGCCCTTTGCGTTGAAATGATGGTCCATCCCCACCAGGATCACCGGGTCGGCCCCCGTATAGTAGGCGAACTGCAGGGCCGCATAGGTGGCGGTGCCCGACATCCCGACACCCCGGGTGATGTCGGTGGAGAACTCATCGGAGGCGAGGTTCAGAAAGAAACCGGCTTCTCGCAACACGGTCCCGCGCAGGAACCACCGGCTCTGCCAGGACAGGTATAGGGAGATCCCGAGCGGGGCAAACCGCGGCGCGTGCTGCGACAGGACGTGGCGGTTCGTGCACAAGACCATGGTGGGTCGCCATCGTACCCGCGGAAACAGGAGGTCGATTTTGTTCATGCCGATGGCGGGGATCCCCCGGAGCTCGTCGAGGGGAGTGTGGTTCAGGCTCGGCCCGTCGCCGACCACCAGCATGGGCTTGCCGGCATGACTGTCCTTCAGCCGAGCGAGGGTCCGCGCGTGGTCGGTGTGCCGGTACAACCAGCCGTCCAGCCGGTAAAGGGCGGGCCGCAGTCGCCGAGCAGCGCCCGCGATCGGATCCGCTATGTCGCCGTAGGTCCGCCCCGACGACACGGTCAGGATAGCCTGTCGAGCAGGCGCCGATAGGCACGAAGTCGTCCTAGGGCGACGCGGAGACTGGCCGAGACATCGGGATGATGACCGTCGAGATAGGCCACGAGCCCGGCCCGGGCCCACCGCTTGACCTTCGTCAGCCCGCGCTGAACCTTCGGCACGGCGCGCTGATACGTCAGGCCTAGCCATGGGATCGATCGGGCCGGGGACTGACCCTCGATCGCCCGGCGCGCGGCCCTCGCGAGAGCCTCGGCATCGGCCGTGTCTCTCACGGCAATGCAGTAACCCCAGGCCCGGCGGCTGCCGAGGTGGCAGGGATAGGGTACGAGCCGCCGCCATCGTCGCCCGATCCCCAAGCGCGCCGGCGGGTGCCATTCGCTGACCCAGACCCGATAGCCCTGTGCGACGAGCAAGCCGGCCAGGTCGTGCAGGGTATGGCGGCTCTGCAGGGTCTCGTGCTCATCGAAGGCGCACATCACGAACCGCGGCCGGCATTGGGCCCATGGGACGCCTTGCAGGATCCCGACGTGGGGACCGTCCACCATGAGGAGATCCATACGGGAGAGCCCGCGTTCCGCGATGAACTCTCGTACCGTCGTGCTCGCGACGTGATCCGCCGATCCTCTACCCTCCGGCGACTCTCGTAGGGTGACGACGCGATCGCCATTCGACGAGGCAGATGCCTCCGTCCGTGCTATCCGGTCGCCGAGCGCCCGTGGATCGATCACGAGCCCCGATTTCGGCCCGAAACGCCGCGCCAGCTCGGCCCGGGTCGCGGGGTCCGGCGCGAAGGCGTGTAAGGTGAGGCCGTCCGTCAAGAACGGTGCGAGTGCTTCGCAGCGGCGGACTCCCGCGGCCACGAGGACGGCTCCCGAGGTCCCGGCCAGCACCTCGGCCACGAGCGCCGCCTCGTTCATCGTGCGACGCGTGCGGCGCGAATGGCACCCACAGAGACCCGCATCGTCGGCACTCCTGGGTGTGACACCGGGCGCGAAACCATGCCGGCTCGCCGCCTCCGAAAGCACCGCGTGCAGCCGCTCCCGGACCGCCTTCACCGGGTGCCATTCGAATACGAACGCCCGCCCCCGGGCGCCCAGGGTCCGGCCATAGTCAGGGTCCGTCGCGAAGCGCCGCAGCGAGGCTTCCAAGAGCGCCGGATCGCGCGTCGTCACCACTTCGGCCACACCGTGCTTGGCGAGGTAGGCGACCGTGGCGATGGCCATCGGCCCATAGGCCATGACGGGTATCCCGGAGGCCAAACATTCAGGCATCTTGTTGGCCATCGAGTAACGCACATAGGTGATGCTCCGTGCGTCGAAATTGTAGGCGATGAGCAGGAGGTGGCAACCTATCAGGAGCCTTCGATAGCCCTCCTCCGATATCCCCGCCTCGTGCACCGAGACGCCTCGAAATCGCCCGAAAACCGCGTCGGCCTTGGATTGCCAGGTCCGTGTCGTATGGATCTCCAGCCGTACTCCGAGCTCGCCGTGCAGTTTATCCACGACCTCCGCGACGTCCATGAGGCTCCGCAGCCCCATGTCGTCCGCCAGCCCCCCGACATAGCGAGTCAACAGGGGCTCGGCGCTGGCGCGCCGCGCCGCCCGCTCGCCATCGAGTGCCTGCCAGTCGGCCGGCTCCACGGCGTTGGCGATGGCCTGAAAGGGGACCCCGTAACGGGCCTCGAAGGCCGCAGACATCGCCTCGCAGATGCTCAGGCGCAGCGCGCTCCGCGCCAGCACCTCGGGCAGGCGTCGCACCGAGGTCCCGTTGCCGAAGAGGCCGGACGCGGCGGCACGGGCCGGCCAGTCGTCCATAAGGTGAGTGACCAGGGGTACCCCGAGCGTGTCGATGGCCTGCAGCGCGAACTTATGAAAATACATGGGGTGATTGTGGGGGCGGAAATAGACAACGTCTGGATCGAAGGACTGGCACCAGGCGATCGCCTCCGCGGGATCGCAGGGGTCGTCGAGCGCGGCCGGCACCCCGCCGCCCCGGTAGAGCCCGAAGCGCCCATGCCCGGCTGCGAACACCTGGGCCAGCCGGGCTTCCGGCCACTCCGAGAACAGGGTCTTCTTGAGTTGTCCGGTGGCGGAGCTCGACCCTAGGCAGGTCATGTCCAGGATCAAGACCCTGGGCGAGGGAGGCGCTGCCCCCGCGCCGACCGCGGGCCGAAACAGGGATTCATACGCGACGCGTTCGAAAACCTCGAGCTTCCCGCCGATGGTGGCATTGCGGATCTTGACGCCCCGGGCCTCCGTCACGCGCCGCGCCTCCTCGTAGGCCGCAATCATCTTGTCGACCTGGGGATCGTGCCAGCGATAGCCCTTCCCGAAATAGTCGGGGTGGAAGTGATTGGGGTCATCGCCCGGCATATCCAGGACCGAGACGCCATAGTGATCGGTCCGCTCCAGGGTTTTCGGGATCTCATAGCTCGCATCCACCCCGACCAGATAGATCTCCGCGAATCCGAGGTAGAAGGCGAGCTGCATGCACGTGTAAGTCACCGTGCAGCCGGTATAGGTGATCCGGCTCGCGTCGGTGGAGAACTCGAAGCGTTCGAGGCTAGGCCGCGGCCTGTGGTTGAAAAACAGGGTATTGGGACCCTCGTCGAGACAATAGGCAAGATTGAACGGGAACAGTTTGAGTGGGCCGTCGATCGCATTGATCGCCGCGGCGCGGTCCTCGGCCACCAGATGGTCCTCGACGACGTAGAAGGTCGGGTGGAAGCCCATCTCGTCGAACTTCAAGAACAGGCCGTTCACCCCGAAGACGACTTCATCGCGGAGCTTGGTGAGGTCGGTGTGATTGAGGCTCGGGCCATTTCCGATTATGAAACAGCGCCGCTTGCCTTTGTAGCGCCGACGGAGCTCGCGAAGCCGCGGTGCATACTCGCGCTTCCACCACCATTCGTAGATGGCGCGCACGCGCTTAAGGCCAGCCACGCGCTCGGCGAGGGGGACGACCTCGGTCGGCAGGAAGATCCCGGCCCTGAGCGGCAACTCCTCGATGAGGCGCCGTTCCTCGACTTCGAGCCGCGATGCCTCAGCGGCGGCGTCCCGCTTCATTGGGGACCACACCACAGCTCTTCAAGCCGGCGCAATCGACCCATGTTCCGAGAGGCGCCCACGGTCGAGCTACCCGCCGCCAATGGCGGCGCCACCCTCGCTTGCCGCGGGGCGAATTCGATCGGCCAGCGCGCCCCGGGTTTTTTCATGCCGCACCCGCAGCCTGGCGATTTTGGCCGGGCCGAACTGCCTCATAGTGACGAAGCACCTCTTCGGCCGTACCTTCGGCGCGCGCGTGTCCGTTCTCAATCCAGATAGCGCGGTCGCATAAACTCCGTATCGTATTGCGATCGTGAGAAACAACCACCACGGTCTTCTCCGATTTTATTTTATCCCTGAGTACCGCTGTCGATTTACGGCGAAACTCCGCGTCGCCGACCCCGAGCACTTCGTCGATTAGAAGGACATCCGGATCGAGCTGACAGGCCACGGAGAATCCGAGCCGCGCTTTCATTCCCCCCGAGTATTCGAACATCGGCTCATCGAAGAACTCACCTAGTTCCGCGAAGTCGGCAATCGCGTCCATCCGTTTTTCCATGTCGCGGCGCGAAAATCCCAGCATCAATCCGCTCAGCGTGGCGTTTTCGCGCCCCGTGAGATATGGAACGAATCCCACTTGCAGCGCCAGCAATGCCGCCCGGCAGCCGTTGTGGGTGACAGAGCCCACGTCGGGCTGCGTTATTCCGGCAAGGATCTTGAGAAGTGTCGTCTTACCGCAACCGTTGCGACCGATGACGCCCAATGATTCTCCGTGATAGAGATCGAAGGAAATGTCTTTGAGCGCCCAGAACTGCTTATGTTTGCGCAGCCCACGGCGCAACCGATATTGCACCCCGACGTGACGCAGCGAAATTAATGTCCGTCTCACGTTGCACACTCAAATCACTACCTTGGGATAAACGCGGTCATAGCGAATCAGGATCAACAATGCTGCAGTTAGCAGCGCGGCGGAAAAAAGACTGATGATCCCTAAGCCTTCCCAATCCGGCCATAATCCCCGTAGCAGCACGTTCCGATAGCCGTCGATCAAGCCTGCCATCGGGTTCAGAAAAAAAAATGGCCGCGCCTCCGGCGGCAATTGGGCTGGATCAAAAAAAACGCCCGAGAGAAACAACAGCAAGCGGAGGCCATAGTTCACGAATCTATTCAGATCCGGAAAAAACGGTACAACCGCGGCGCATAGAAACGTGACGCCCACGGTGAACAGCAGCTGGACCATCACGATTAACGGCAAGGCGAGTCCACAAAGGCTCCATTCGATACCGTACCACAGTAAGAATACAATGAGTACGACCAGCACCACGGCAAACCTGAAAACTCCCATCAAAACGGCGATCGCCGGGAAAACAGCCTTTGGAACATAAACTAGCCCCATCAGCGCTGACGCCTTAGATATGGTTTTGGCGCCATCGGGCACCGTCGTGCTAAACCACTGCCAGACTGCCACGCCAACCATCAAAAACGGCACGTAGTCCACGGTCCTTTTCTGAAGGAAAACCCCGAAGACAAGGTAAAAAGTCCCCATCATAATCATTGGATCTATTAGCCACCATAGGAAGCCGACATGCGTCGTAGCTGTTTCGGCCTTGAGGTCTGCATACGTCTTGTACAAGATCAAATCGAGATACTTAATTTTCAACATGGCAATGCATTCCGTATCTTGTGCGCTATAGGGCTAACGCGGAGGACGCTGGCGGATCATAAAAACCTCACAAGCGTCGTGCCTCGTCCTTACCAACTGATTGAATGCAAGCGAAACCTTTGTGCGGAATTTCATTCTGGATCGTGCAAGCGCGCCGATATTCCGCCGTCCACATTGAGCACGGCCCCATTGACGAAGCTCGAGCCAGGTGAACATAAAAACAGCGCTGCTGCCGCAACTTCCCTGGGATCCGCGATCCGGCCTAGCGGATGCATCTCGCCAAGTCGCGCATAGTCCTCCGGCCGGCCGCGAAAACCCTCCCGCAGCATGGGCGTGGCTACGGCCGCAGGTGCGATGGCGTTGACGCGCACCCGGTCGCCGAGCTCGACCGCCATGCAGCGGGTCAGCCCTGACAATGCCGCTTTGCTGGTTGCATAACAGGTAAACGACGGTTTGCTGAGCATCGCGTGAATGCTGCTGATGTTGATAATACACCCGTGCGCGGACTCCAGCTCCGGCACGAACGCCTGGCTGAGGAGGAAAGGTGCGAGAAGATTAACGTCCAAAGTCTCGGTCCAATCCGAAATAGTCAGCGTCTCGAAGGGTTTAACCACTTGGTGCGCGGCGTTATGGATAAGCGCCGCCAATCCGCGCCCGGCAAGCCTTTGGCGCACGTCTTCGACGAGCTGCGTCAAGCGCTCCGGGACCCGGCACAGCTCGCGCAGATCCACTAGATAGAACGGATGGCTGTCTTCCGGATCCGCGATCCGATCGAGGCCAAAGACTGTATAGTCGGCCCCCCGAAAGGTCTCGCATAAGGCCTTTCCAATCCTGCCGGCCGTCCCGGTAATCAAGGCTACCTTTTCCATCGATCACCGATCCGTGAGGCCTAAAAAACCGCACAGCAGCCCGGCGGCCCGTTCGCTCGTGCGCCATACTGCTTCGGAGGTGTTCGAAGCGTTGTGGGAACCAAAAACGCAACACGCGAAGCCGCGCAAGGGGGAAGAAAACGGCAATGGCTCGGTTTCGTACACATCGAGGGCGGCTGAATGCACCCGGCCGCTCGTGAGCGCTGCGACCAAGGCCGTTTCGTCGATGAGCGCCCCGCGCGCCACATTGACGATCCGCACCCCGGGCTTCACCCTTTGCAATGTGTTTTGGTTCAGCATGTGCCGATTGGCGTCGCTGAGCGAGCAGGTCAAGACGAGGAAGTCGCATGCCTCAATATTCGATGGCCACGCAGCCAGCGACACCTCTTTAATGGACGCATCCGGGCGGTAGGCAGGATCATAAACGATCACTTCCATATCGGCGGCGAGCGCACGCCGGGCGACGTGCTTGCCGATGTCGCCAAAACCGATAAGCCCAAGCACCTTTCGTCGCAACGAAATACCGCGCGGTTTAGGCCAGCCGCCGCCCCGCACCTCCCGGTCGATCCGGAACGTCTCCCGGGCGAGGGCGGTCACATAGGCCATGGCGATGTCGGCGACTTCTCCGCCAAACATGTTGGGTGTATTCGTCACCGGAATTCCCAGTGCCTGGGCTGCCTTGAAATCGACGTTATCCACACCGACCCCCCACTTTACAGCGGCTTTTAGCCGCCCTGATCTGCCTGCGCGGAACACGGCCGCCGTGGCCGGATCGTCACCGATGATCCAGCCATCGCATTGTGGCACGAGATCGAGTATCTGCGCTTCGCTCAAGGTCTGCACGAGGTTAGGGCAATGGACGTCTATGCCCCGCTCCGTGAAATATCGCTCGAATTCTCGCATGATCCCTAGCATGGGCGGGCAAGTAATGAGCACCTTCACGGGCATTCTCTATGGTTCGAGCGGACGCTAGGCGGTTTGCACACAGGGCGGTTAACCACATTTGCCAGCGCTTCCGCGAGCGCCCAGTCATCCGGCTCATCGATATCGACGGACTCCAGCATTGGAGTCTCGAACAGCATCGGTCGCTCGCCGATACGCGCGTTCGTCTTTGCGAAACTCTCGCAGGAAAAAATATACAAACAGGAATTTTCCTCGAACCAAGGCTCTAAGTCCTGCGTTCGGACGAGATTATTCGGGTCATGATTAACGGCCGAACCGTCCTTGCGGTAAAAACGGGCCTGCTTCCGATTAACAGCGAACAGGGAGTCTGCCTCACCACGGTCAAGGGCACGACGGTAGGCTTCGAGTGCTCCGACGATGGTCGGAGCACGGAGAAACGGATTGGTCACGTGGGTCATCAGGTACGCATCGCCGGGAACCGCGTTAATATCATCCTCGATAATCCGGTTCATGCTGACCAGATCGCCACAGATTTCGGGCTTACGATCCCTTACGAGGATGCGTTCCGATTGAGGGAGACCGATCTGAAACAAAACCCCGCGTGCGTCGGTATTAATTACGATTTGGCTGATGGTTGGGATCGCGAGCAGGGTATCCAGCATCCAACGAAACAACGGTCTCTCTACCAACATACGGAAGTTTTTCTCCGGTACGCGTTCGCTATGTCCTTTCAAAGGCAAAAGGGCAATGGCCCGGTCAGGACTCATGAGATTTCTCCAGCGCATCGCGATAGGCGATCGGCCGCGCTATCGCTTTCCGCGGGTAGAAGTAGCGCTCTTTCCGTTCCTTGGAAAGCTTACGGTGCAGGTGATTCCCTTGGTAAGCGCCCCAAAACTGCATGAACCGAT
>Ga0187893_10006804_pt1 | contig 19231 bp, 12 predicted proteins | sample MA1701074metaG_FD_139574 | JGI IMG/M metagenome (GOLD analysis project Ga0187893, IMG submission 139574) | White microbial mat communities from a basaltic lava cave in the Kipuka Kanohina Cave System on the Island of Hawaii, USA - MA170107-4 metaG ... | reverse complement strand
GGAAATTTTTTTGCAGCTTCACTTACTATAGCAGCTACTTGTTCATTAGACAAAGCCTGCAATCCAAAGCCTGCACCATTGGCGGTAGATTGATAATATCCCAGTTCAAATAAAGTAAGTGCAGGATCATTTGCTTTGCTTAATGCGTCTTCTGAATACTTTTTTATTTTATCGCTTAAAACTTTTTGCTCGGTCATCAGCGGAAAAAGCAGGGTATCTGCAACACCAGTTTTTTGCAAACTATCGGCTTGCCTTGCAACACCAAATATTTGTTGAAGCTCATTGTTGAAATCAATGATAAAAGTTTTCATCTGCTGACTGGCCGGAGATCCTTCTACATCATATTTTTCTGCAAACTCATTGTTGCTTTTGCTCATTACAATATTCAGCTTTACATTATCTGCATCATTGATCACAGATGCAACGGGAAATTTTCCCTGGCCAAGTCTTACATTAAAAACAACTGATTCACCGGGCTCTGCATGCAATGTAAACTTACCGTCTTTGCCGAGTTCAGCAGAATCTTCTACCATGGCCTGCATAGTGGCTGCAGGTACTCTTTCAAGATATATTTTTTTTGCTGTTGTGTTTGCAACTGTTCCACTCACAGTAAACTTCTTTTCAGACGCACTTTGGCAGGCTATGATAAATATGGTTGCAAACGATATAGCGATTATTTTCCGCATGATATTGATGTTTTAGAAATAACAACTGTAATTGCTATTTCTCATGATTTTAATTTTTCCAATAAAATTTCATTGGTCACTTTCGGATCGGCTTTTCCCTTTGACCGTTTCATTACTTCACCAACAAACAATGACAAAAGTCCTTTCTTTCCTTTTTTATATTCTTTTACCTTTTCGGCATGTTTGTTCAGTATTTCATCAATCAATGGTTCAAGGCTGTTAATATCCGATTGCTGGATCAAATTTTGTTCAACAGCTAATTGTTCTGGTTCTTTAGCCGGATCTTTTAATAAACTATAAAATAACTTACCCGAAGCAATACTGAAACTTACTTTTCCTGCTTCTACCAATTGAACCAAACTGGCTATTGTTTTTGGTTTTAATGGAAATTCTCCTATTCCATTATTGTTTTCATTCAACCACGATTTAACCGGGCCCAGCATCCAGTTGGCAGCGGACTTATAGCTCGAAGTGTGAAGAATAACCTGTTCAAAATAATCGGCCGTTTCTTTTTCATCTGTGATCACCATCGCATCATATTCAGAAAGCTGCCATTGGGAAATATATTTTTCTACTCTTTGCTGCTGCAATACCGGCATGGAACGGCTTATCGCATCAATAAAACTATCTTCCAGATGAAAAGGAGTAAGATCGGGATCGGCAAAATATCGGTAATCATCCGCATCTTCTTTGTCGCGGATAGCGAATGTGGTTCCGTTGTTTGCATCAAAGCTTCTTGTTTGCTGTATGATGGTTTCGCCTTTTTCAAGCTGATTGATTAATCGCTGTGCTTCGTAATCAATAGCTCTTTTTACATTGCGGATAGAGTTGAGATTTTTTACTTCCACCCTTGTGCCTAGTTTTGTTTCTCCTTTTTTACGAACAGAAACATTGGCGTCACAACGAAAGCTTCCTTCTTCCATATTGCCATCACATATTTCAAGGTAACGAACCAGCTTGCGCAATTCCGTTAAATAACTGTAGGCTTCATCACTGCTTCTGATATCAGGCTCGCTTACTATTTCCAATAAAGGAGTTCCTGCACGGTTAAGATCAATACAGGTATTGCCCGCATCAATATCGTGCAGGCTTTTACCTGCATCCTCTTCCATGTGTATGCGGTTGAGCCGAATCTTTTTTTCTTCGCCATTCACTTTGATCTTTACAAAACCTTCTTTGCAAATAGGAGTAGTATGCTGCGAAACCTGGTAACCTTTGGGAAGATCCGGATAGAAATAATTTTTGCGGGCAAAATAATTTTCCTTCTCAATATGACATTGGCAAGCCAGCCCCAATTTTATTGCAAACTCAATTGCCTTTTTATTCATTTTAGGCAATGTGCCAGGATGAGCCAGTGTAATAGGGCTAACCTGTGTATTGGGTTCGGCGCCATAGGCTATGCTATCGCCACAAAATAATTTGCTTTGCGTAAGCAATTGTGCATGAACTTCCAGCCCAACAACTGTTTCGTATGTATGCTGATTCTTCATTTTTAGGTCAGCAAAAGTAAACCATTTTGGCGGGCTGAATTGTTTAAAAAAAGCAAACCCCTGCGTTGGTAGCCGCAAGGGGTTTTACAATAAATTTTATGTTTTTGATCAGAGATCCGCTGATTTTAATTTCTTAGGGATCTTTACTTCCACTGTTTCAGTTTTTCCATTTCTAATCAATTTAATTTTTACAGAACCTTTATTGCGGCTTTCTTTGATCATTTTTGCAATTTCATCGGCGCTGTTTACTGCTTTACCATCCACTTCAGTAATAATATCATTTTCTTTGATGCCCGCTTTGGCAGCATTGCCATCTTCATCCACATCAATTACATTTACTCCCTTGCCATCTTCTGTATCCTGAACAGATACTCCCAATTTAGGGCCTCCGCCTGACCAACTCCAGTTCATACCAGGTGTAGTAATTTTTGGAGCGTACATATCACCCATGTCACCCAAATCAAAATTGAAGTTTTGGCCGGGTGCCATAGTAAATGCTCTTACACCTTTGTATTTGCCCAGTTCAGCAGTTACTTTTTGTTCTTTTTTATCACGCAAAAAAGTAACAGTCACTTTATCTCCGGGTTTATGATCCTGTATGGTTTCTGAAAGTTCATCAGGGCTTTCAATCTTTTTATTATCAATCTTTGTGATAACGTCGCCTTTTTTCAAACCGGCTTTTTCAGCGCCGCTTTCTTTCGTTATTGATTGAATTTCTACTCCATTATCTGCCTGCTCTGTAGTAACGCCAAGCATGGCTTTGTTTTCGTTCTCATTAAACATGTTAAAGCGATTACCCAAACCTTCATTCCAGCTTTGGGAAAAAGCATTTCCGCCATAAGCCCACACATCTTTTATTTTATGACGGCGAACAGTAACATCGCCATCATTATCTCCTTCTTTAACTTCTTTGCCGTTTACAATGACCTTGTCGCCTTGTACCTCTATTATGGTCTTCTGATCCTTATCACCTTTGCGGGTGATGATGATCTGTTCTCCTTCTTTTTTTGCTTTTAACTCTTTTTCCTTCTCCTTATCCTTGTCGTCTTGTGCAAGCAATGCAACCGGGGCCAAAAATGCCGCAGCAAGGATAGTGAAGAAAAACTTTTTGGTAAGCTGTTTCATTTGTATAGTTTTTATTGTTTTTTGGTCAAATGGAATTCGCCATAAAAATTTTCATCGTATTTGATAAAATTTACTCGAAAATTTTTATGGTTCATTTCATGATTGATTGTTTTTATAAATTATCTACGTTGATTTTCGTAGATCAAATATAATGACATTTCAATTAATACGAAGCGTTTCGGAAATGTTAAATGGGTCAAAATTGATCAATGGGCAATTTTCCAATATGGGCGGATAAGGCAAAAGCATTTGATGAGGCTGTTATCAGTCCGGTCTTGTCTTCCTATTCGTCGGGTCTTTCTATAAGCATGTCAAATTGCAGAATTTACTGCAAACTAACATGTGATAATTCGTTTTTGTTTTATAAGCTATAAGTCAATGAACTAAGCAGTGGTATTCACTTTCGACTACTGCGAGAATCAAAGCTTTTGCAAATTTTAATTTTTTTTACAGGTAATTTTACTAAGGGTTTTTCAGTCTTAGAATAAGCGGAAAACTGCAAATAAATTAGCATTTTTGACATCGCCACCAAAACGAACTGCGATACCCTTATGCTAAGGATTCTATCCATTAGTTGCATTATTCTCTGTGTAGTTGTGATCATTTATGTGATCACCATTTACATCGAGCTTCGGCGCTATCAACCACCAAAAAAGCCGAAAGAAAAAAAGCCTGTTAGTGATTATGATTATTTTGCCACAAAATCACGACGGGAACGCAGAGACTATTGGAGAATTTAGGAATCCCTTTTTACAATAATTGTTTTACAGATTCTATTACCTGTTTCAAATTACTTGCATCCTGCCCACCCGCTGTAGCTAATGTTTTTTGACCACCGCCGCCACCTTTGATCAATGGCGCTACTTTTTCTTTAATGATTTTTCCGGCATCAAGGTTTTTGGCTGCAGCTACAGTTTCAGCCATGCCAATAGCAACAAAGGGTTTGCCGCCGATATTGGAACCTAACACCACTAAATAATCGTTGAGATTATTTTTCAGGTCAAAACAAATTTTCTTCAAAGCATCGGCATTGTCTACTTCAATAATATCGCCAATGAACGTGACACCGTTTACGATCTCATCTTTTTGTAACAATTCATTTCTTATTCCCACTAATTGTTTTGCTTCCAGTCTTTCAATCTTTTTTTCAATTTCCTGTTTGTCCTCTATTAATTTTTCAATGGCCTTGAGCGGATCTTTTGCTTTTAACAGCTCACCAATGTTTTTAACCTGGTTTACTTTCTCCGTTACATACTGAATAGCCACTGATCCTGTCAATGCTTCAATTCTTCTTACTCCTGCTGCTATAGCAGATTCTGATGTGATGGTAAACAAACCAATCATTCCAGTATGGCCAACATGAGTGCCACCACACAATTCGAGGGAATAAGAAGGATCAATGATCACTACACGTACAGTATCGCCATATTTTTCTCCAAACAAAGCCATAGCTCCCAACTTCAATGCCTCTTCTTTCGGCATTTCTTTGATCACTACAGGAATGTTAGCTCTAATCTTTTCATTTACCAATGTTTCCACCTTCCTGATCTCTTCATCCGTCATTTTGGAGAAATGCGAAAAATCGAAACGCAGCGTATCGGTTGCTACCAGTGAACCTTTTTGAGCAACATGAATTCCTAAAACTTGCCGAAGCGCAGCATGCAGCAAGTGAGTAGCCGTGTGGTTGTAGGTAATATTTAACCTGTCTTCTGAATTAACGGCAGCAATTACCGGTAATGAAATCTTAGCAGGTAATTTATCAGTGAAGTGAATGATCAGGTCATTCTCTTTTTTGGTATCTGTTACTGCAATTTTTTCTTCGCCAAACTGCAATGTTCCTTTATCACCAACTTGTCCCCCGCTTTCGGCATAAAATGGTGTTGTTTCCAAAACCAGTTGATATTGCTCTTTATTCTTTGCTTTTATCTTCCGGTATTTTACTACCTGTGTTTCGCTCATTAAGTCATTATAGCCAACAAAGTTTGTTTTATCAGCTTTATTTATTTCAACCCAATCTCCGGTATCAATGGCAGTGGCAGCACGGGAACGTTCTTTTTGTTTTTGTAATTCTTGATTGAAACCTTCAATATCAACACTCCAATCTATTTCTTTTGCCATCAAATTAATCAAATCTATTGGAAAGCCGAATCTATCATAAAGTGTGAAAGCGGCTTTTCCACGAATTTGATAAGGAGTGGTTTTCTGCATTGTCCTAATTCTATCCATTCCATTTTTTGGATCGTCATTTATATAATATATAGTATCGCCAAATAATGTGTTATACTCTTGTGTTGCATCCAAACCAATTTGATTACGAAATGAAATATATTCATTAAACATGTCTATCCCATTTCCGAGTGTTTTTAAAAAAGCCTCTTCTTCCTCTTTCACAACCTTACTTACAAAATCAACTTGCTTATATAATTCAGGAAATACAGTCTCAAATTGACTAGACAAAACAGAGACAAGCTGATGCAACAAAGGCTGTTTATAATCCAAATACGAATAATAATACCGTACTGCTCGACGAAGTATTCTTCTTATCACATAACCAGCACCAGTATTAGACGGTAATTGCCCATCAGCAATAGTAAAGCTGATAGCCCGGATATGATCGGCTATTACACGAAAAGCAACTGCCTCTTTGCTATCACTGTAATCATATTTCCTGCCGGTTATCTTTTCTACTTCTTTGATTGTTCCCGTAAATACATCTGTATCATAATTAGAATTCTTACCCTGCAACACTCTCACCAATCTTTCAAATCCCATTCCCGTATCCACATGTTTCGCCGGCAATGATTCTAATGTTCCGTCTTTTTTTCTGTTGAACTGAATAAATACATTATTCCATATTTCTATCACCTGCGGATGATCATTGTTTACCAATGCTTTTCCATTCACTTTTTTTCTTTCTTCATCGCTTCTGCAATCCACATGTATCTCTGTGCATGGGCCACAAGGGCCCGTATCACCCATTTCCCAAAAATTATCTTTCTTATTCCCCAATAAAATCCTGTCTTCTGCAATTACTTTTTTCCATTCATTATAAGCTTCATCATCTTTGGGCAATCCTTCTTTTTCATCGCCTTCAAAAATGGTGACATAAAGCCTGTCTTTATCCAGCTTATACACTTCGGTCAGCAGTTCCCAACTCCAGGCAATAGCTTCTTTTTTAAAGTAATCACCAAAACTCCAGTTGCCCAGCATTTCAAACATCGTGTGATGATAAGTATCCACTCCCACTTCTTCCAGGTCATTATGTTTGCCGCTTACCCGCAGGCATTTTTGCGTATCAGCTACTCTTGAATAAGGCGATTTTTTATTTCCCAAAAAATAATCCTTGAATTGGTTCATACCCGCATTGGTAAACATAAGCGTAGGATCATTCTTTATCACGATCGGAGCAGATTGCACAATCTCGTGGCCTTTTGATCTGAAAAAATCTAAGAATTGCTGTCTTATTTCGCCTGAAGTCATATTATTTTATTTTACCAATCACGGCATCAATCAACAGATCAAACAGATAGTTTGGGTTGATTTTTGCTGTTTAACGCCCTATATTTGTTGACATTGGCTTGTTTTATCAAAAACAAACCAATTTTTTTGCTGCTTATTCTTAAGCTGCGCAAAGGTAAAATTCAATATTCATTTACACGATAAGAAAAACCCGGGTAAAGGCTGTTGCCATGAAAAAGATCAAATATTATTACAACACCAATACACTGCGCTATGAAAAGCTGGAAGTGCCGTTGCGGGTTAAACTGCTGCGCATTTTTGGATTCATCGCTGCGGCCGTTGTTACTGCTACACTTATTTCTTATTTCGCTTTCCAGTTTATCGGCTCTCCCAATGAAAAATTGCTCCGTCTGCAAAACGAAAGGCTGAAAGACCGTTACACTTCACTTAATGAAAAAGCAAAGTCTCTCGTAAAACAAATGGAAGAGCTGGAAAAAAGAGACAACAATGTTTATCGTGCCATATTTGAAGCCAATCCTATACCGGACAGTGCCAGGGCAAAAGCAATGGAAGCGGCCAAAGAAACGGCTGCAGTAGAAGGCATGGCCAATAATGAATTATTTTTTTCCATTGATCATACGCTTAACCTGCTCAACAGCCGCATCAAGGTGCAAAATGATTCGTACAAGCATATTGATGAACTGATAAAAAATAAAGAAAAACTTTTATCGCATACTCCGGCTATTCAGCCAGTGAGCAATAAAGACCTTAATCGTATTGCATCAGGATTCGGATATCGCATTGACCCCGTTTATAAAACGGTGAAGATGCATGCCGGTCTTGATTTTGCTGCACCACAGGGTACGCCCATCTACGCCACAGCAGATGGTGTTATAAATGTGGCCGGCAACAAAGGAAACGGTTATGGCAATCATGTGATCATTAATCATGGCTATGGTTATGAAACACTGTATGGTCACATGGTAAAGGTGAAATCATCTCCCGGTCAGAAAGTAAGCCGCGGCGAAGTGATAGGCTGGGTAGGCAGCACCGGAAAATCTACCGGCCCGCATTGCCATTATGAAGTGCATAAGAATGGCAATAAGATTGATCCCGTTTATTTCTTTTACAACGATCTGTCTCCCGAGCAATTTGATCGCCTGCTGAAACAAGCAGCTTCATCCAATCAAAGTTTTGATTAGACAGCTCATTATTTTTTAAACGGTTGTTTTCTTACGCATTTCAAACGTAGATTCATGCAGCGTTTTGCCTCTAAATCGTCTCATAAAAGTTGAGAGTTTGACGTTTTCAGACTTCTGCTTTCTTGTTTTTTGAGGGCGCCTGGTTCACAGAGAAAACAAATAAAAATGTCAGACATCTAAAAAATGTCAGACGCGGGGCGTCAGACATTAAAACTCTTTGTAGTTTTATAGGCATCTATAATCCTTATATTTTCGATTCTTTTATACCATCTGGAAACCTATTTAAAAATAAACTATGATTAAAAAAGCGTTGGGGCGATCCAATGTTCAAACCAAAAAAATTACCTGCTTCTTCTGTTCCATTTTTTTCCTGTTGTTTTTTATTTCTTCGGCAAATGCACAAACCGGCGCAATAAGGGGAAAAATAACCGACTCACTCGAAGCACCGTTGCCTGGAGTATCTGTTACTGTAAAAGGCACTAAGATTGGAACCAGTACTAATGCTTCAGGTGAATTTACATTAAACAATGTACCGGCAAGATCAACGATTGTTGTAAGCTATGTTGGATTAGCCACACAGGAACTTACTTTATCTGCAGGACAAACTACCCTTAACCTCACGATGCATCCGGATGTAACCGATATGCAGGATGTGGTAGTAACAGGTTTTCAGCGAATAGATAAAAAGAAATTTACTGGGGCCGCTGTTACATTAAAAGCATCAGATGTAAAAATTGATGGTGTGATTGATGTAAGCCGTATGCTGGAAGGTCGTGCTGCCGGTGTTTCTGTACAAAATGTATCGAGCACTTTTGGTGCAGCGCCAAAAGTTCGGATACGTGGCGCTACATCTATCAATGGTGAAAATAAACCATTGTGGGTGGTAGATGGTGTGGTGCTGGAAGACATCGTAAATATATCCAATGATCAATTGTCAAGTGGCGACCCTACTACGCTGTTAGGTTCTTCCGTTGCGGGCATCAATGCAAATGATATTGAAACATTCGACATATTGAAAGATGCAGCAGCCACTGCACTATACGGCGCAAGGGCTATGAATGGTGTGGTTGTTATTACTACTAAGAAAGGCCGTTCTGGCAAATTGAATATTGCATACACCGGTAATTTCAGTACACAGTTAAAACCTTATTATGGTGAATACAATATCATGAATTCAGCACAGCAAATGTCTGTGTTGGGTGAATTGGAAAGAAAAGGAATATTGAATTCTGATATATTGAGCAATCCCAATTATGGCGTATATGGAAAGATGTTTGACCTTATAAGTAAACCCGATGCAAATGGCAATTTTATTGTAATAAACGAGACGGAATCAAAGGCTGCCTTCTTAAAAAAATATGCTCTTGCCAATACCGACTGGTTTGATATTTTATTTCAAAATTCGCTGGTGCAGGAACATTCGTTAAGTATTTCTGGCGGTTCAGAAAAATCGCAAAGCTTTTTTTCAACCAGTTTTTATAACGATGGCGGATGGACAATAGCCGATAACGTAAAACGCTTTACGCTTAACTTTCGCAACAACTATAATTTTTCAGATAGGCTAACCGCTGGTTTTTTAACCGTTGGTTCGGTGCGCCAGCAAAAAGCCCCCGGTGCATTAAGCCGTGTCAGCAATCCTGTATCGGGCCAGTTTGACCGTGATTTTGACATCAATCCTTTTAGTTATGCTTTAAATACAAGCCGTACAGTAACTCCTTACGATGAAAATGGTGAGCTGGAATATTTCAGAAGAAATTTTGCTCCATTCAATATCATTGATGAATTAAGAAACAACCGTCTTTCGATAGATGTGCTGGATTTGAAACTGCAGGGAGAGCTGGGTTATAAGATCACACCGCATTTGCGTTATGAGTTTATCGGCGCTCTTCGTTATGTAAAGTCAACAAGAGAGCATGAGATAACGGAGAATGCAAACATGGCCAATGCTTATCGTGCCAATGATAATGCTACGATAGCTTCACGAAACAAATTTTTATATACCGATCCGGATAATCCTTCAGCTCCGCCTGTTGTCGTGCTGCCTTTCGGCGGATTTTATAATCGTACAGAAGACAAGCTTATTTCTTACGATATAAGGAACAGTTTAAACTATACCAACACATTTGCTGAAAAACATTTGGTAACCGTGTTGCTTGGCCAGCAGGTAAAATCGGCCGATAGGCAAAATTTTTCCAATACCGGTTATGGTTATCAATACGACAATGGCGGTATTCCTTTTGTAGATTACCGCATACTCAAACAAACTATCGAATCCAACTTTATTTACTATGGAATGGGTAAAGAGTATGATCGTTTTGCGGCCTATTATTTGAATACGCAGTACACATACAACGGAAAATACAATCTGTATGGAACGGTGCGTTATGATGGTTCCAATAAATTAGGTTCTTCCAGAGAAGCAAGGTGGCTGCCTACCTGGAGCTTTGGCGGTGCCTGGAATATGGAAGAAGAACCCTTTTTGCAGGATGTATGGTGGGTTGATCAGTTAAAGCTAAGAGCAAGTTATGGTCTTACTGCAAGTCTCGGGCCTGCAACAAATACCGGTGTTGTATTAAGAAGCCTTACTACCAACAGAACATTCCCGCTGGAAAGAGAATCAGTTATTCAAATTGCCAATCTTGAAAACTCTGATCTTACCTGGGAAAAAAATTATCAAACTAATATTGGCTTAGATGCAGGCCTGTTCAAGGGCAGAGTAAATATGAGCCTTGATGTTTACCAAAGAAAAAGTTTTGATCTCATCAGCCTTATTAAGACTGGCGGCATTGGCGGAGAGCCTATCAAAGCTGCCAACTATGCAGATATGGATGCGCATGGCGGAGAGCTTTTGTTAAGCGGCCGCATTTTTCAAAAAAGAGACTGGGGATGGAGAAGCACTATCACTTTTGGATATAGCACTACTAAAATAACTAATGCTAAAAACCAGCCCATCATATTTGATCTTGTAAAAGCTGAAGGCGGCAATACAGTTGGTTATCCTGTCAATAGTTTATTTTCTATACGGTATAATGGATTGGAACATACTACGGGTGTTCCCACATTTGTAAATGAAAAAGGAGAAGTAAGTCCCAATGTTTATTTGCAGGATCAGAATATTTCCAATCTTGTATTTGAAGGGCCTGTTGATCCAAAATTCAATGGTGGTTTTTCCAATACGTTTAACTACAAAAATTTCTCATTAAATATTTTCCTTACTTACCAGGCTGGTAACAAGATCAGGTTGTATCCCGCATTCAGAACTTCTTATTCTGATTTTGATGCTATGCCGAAAGAATTTTTAGACAGATGGGCCATGCTGAATGATGAACAAGTGACCACTATTCCCTCTGTACTGGAAGCCTACTATCGCTATCTTGTAAATGCAAGCGGCGCTTCTCCGTATAATAATTACAACTATTCAACAGCAAGAGTAGCTGATGGCGGTTTTGTAAGATTAAAAACAGTATCGCTTACTTATACATTTAGTCAGAGCTTATTAAAAAAGTTTGGTCTTAATTCATTATCGGTAACAGGTGTTGCAGCTAACCCCTGGTTAATTTATGCCGATCCAAAATTGAAAGGACAGGATCCAGAGTTCTTTAATACAGGCGGTGTAGCACAGCCAATTCAAAAACAATTTACCCTTTCTATAAAAGCGGGTTTATAAACTTAAGCACTATGAAACGAATCTTTTTATACGCATCCTGTTGTTTGCTGTTCACGGCAGGAGTTGGATGCAAAAAATATCTCGAAAAAGAACCTGACAACAGGGCCCAGGTAAATACGCCTGAAAAGGTATCGCAGCTATTGGGTACTGCTTATCCTCAAGCCAACTACCAGGCTTTTGCAGAAACCATGTCGGATAATGTAGCAGATATAGGTTATGATATAGGTGGCAGTGCAGGCAATGTAATTCATGATCCTTTCTTTTTTATAGATACCAAAGAAAACGAACAGGACTCACCTGAATTTTATTGGTATGGTTGCTATTCTGCTATTGCTGCTGCCAACCAGGCATTGCAAACGATAACTAAAGCTTCTAATCCGGCTGACTACTCTGCACAAAAAGGCGAGGCGCTGGTAGCAAGGGCTTATGCGCATTTTATGCTGGTTAATTTCTTCAGCAAGTTTTATGATGCTTCTACCGCTGCTTCATCACCTGGCATTCCTTATGTTACCGAACCTGAAAATGTTTTTATAAAACAATACGATAGAAAAACGGTGCAATATGTATATGAAATGATAGAAAAAGACCTGCTTGAAGGCATTCCCTTGATACAGGATAAAGTTTACACCGTACCAAAATATCATTTCAATAAAGCAGCAGCTTATGCATTCGCTGCACGTTTTTATTTGTTTAAAAAAGAATATGACAAAGTAATTCAATACGCCAACCTGGCTATACCGGGAAATAATTTTGCAGCTAATCTTCGGGGATGGAATACTGATTACAAAAACATAACTGATGTAACCGAATTGTTTAAGATTTATGCAAAAGCAACAGAGAATGCCAATCTTCTTTTGGTGGAGACATCATCTCTTTGGTCACGTTATTACTATACCAGCCGCTATGGCCTGGATGATGATAAACAAAGCAGCATTTTCCCAAGACCAGATCCGTTAACAGGTGGCAATTTCGCTTATGCACTTTATTCATTAGGTGGCGATCATAAACTGGTGCCCAAGATCAATGAGTACTTTGTAAAGGTATCGGTGAATGCGGAGATTGGTCTTCCTTACGTAATGGTTCCTTTATTTACTGTAGAAGAAGTTTTGTTTAACAGGGCCGAAGCTTATGCTTATACCAATAACTATGCTGCTTCCATTACCGATCTGAACACTTTTGCAAGTAAAAGAATAAATAACTATTCTCCTTCTGCACATAATATTACAGAAGCAAGGATCAATTCAGTATTTGGCACATCGAATACGAGGGATGGCTTAATAGCTGCTATTCTTTATTACAAACGTGCCGAATTTGTACACGAAGGAATGCGTTGGTTTGATCTGCTGCGGTATAAAATGCCTGTCAAACATTCTACATCGCCTGATGCATCGGGCAATGTAACAGTGCTGGCCGAGCTTACTGCAGATGATCCAAGAAAAGTATTACAAATACCGCCATCAACTGAGCTGGCTGGCTTACCTCAAAATCCAAGATAACTATGAAGCGAAAAATATTTTTTATGCGATTTAATAAAGCACTTATCCTGTTATTTGCTGCAGCATTATCTATAACATCATGCGATAAAGATGATGCCCTTGGCAATGTTGATAATATTCCTGGGCTCGGGGGCGATACCTGGGTGAAAACAACCATTGATCAATGGTTACTGGATACATTAACTACACCTTACAATATCAGCGTTAAATACAAATGGGATTTTGGCGAATTGCAGGATGACTTCAATAAAAATTTAGTGCCGCCGAAAGAAGAAAAAGTGATACCCATTATGAGTGCTATCAGGCGGGCATGGATCAATCCTTACATCGTAGAAGCAGGTCTTCCTTTTTTTAAAAATATAAGCCCGAAATTTTTCATTCTTGTTGGCAGCCCTGCCTATGTAAATGGCGCTATCAAACTGGGTACGGCTGAGGGCGGACGAAAAGTAACACTGTATGATGTAAATAATTTTCGCACCAAGGGGATGGCTGGCTACACCTTAAACGATACGGTGAATGTAAAACAGGTTTTTGCCACCATTCACCATGAGTTTGCGCATATATTGGATCAAAACATTAAAGTGCCGGTAGAGTTTAGCCAATCAAGTGCAAGCAGCTATACATCAGATTGGCTAAATGTTTCTAACGAAGATGCAAGAAACGATGGTTTTATTTCTCCCTATGGCAATTCGAAAAAAGAAGAGGATTGGGCTGAAATGGTTTCGCTGATGATAGTGAATGGCAGAGCATGGTTTGATAATTACGTCAATGGAATTAATTACACAGGCACTACACCCAATGGCACAACAGCTTCAGAAGCAAAAGCAAGATTGAGACAAAAAGAAGCTGTGGTAGTAAGCTATTTTAAACAAACATGGAATATTGATTTTTATAGTTTGCAGGCAAGAAGCAGGGCGGCTATCACTGCTTTGTTATATTAAAGAACTAAGACCTGCCTGCCGTCAGGCAAGTTTGTCAGATTTGAATGATTTTTAGGAAATAGAATATAATTCGACAGTACCCGCAACTAAAACCTAAACAAACAATGAAGAAAAATTTAATCATACTCTTAATTATAGCAACAGCAGTTATTTCATCCTGTAAAAAAGATGATGATACGGTATTTGATAAACCGGTAGATGAGCGGCTGAATGAAAAACTGAATGAGTATCAAAACCAGCTTGCCGGCGCACAAAATGGCTGGAAGGGATTGTTGCAAACCGATAGCGGCAGAGGCTCATACCATAGCTTTTATTTTAAGTTTAATAACGAAAACCGGGTATGGATGCTTTCTGATTTTGATTCACCATCTGCTGTCACGTTGAAAGAAAGCAGTTATCGTTTAAAAGCATTGCAACAAATAGCTCTCATATTTGACACCTATTCATATCTGCATGTATTAGCTGATCCAGATCCTACCGTGAATGGCGGCACATTAGGAGCAGGTTTATTATCCGATTTTGAATTTTATTTTGATGATGGCACTTCTGCTGATACCATACGCCTGACCGGAAGGATCAATGGCAGCAAAATGATATTGGTAAAAGCAACAGCCGCTGAAGCAACTGCATACAATAGCGGACAATTGGCAGCAGGGCTTAATATCAATAATATTCTTACTTATTTTAAACGGCTCACCATCGGCACTCAATTGTATGATGTAAGAATTGACCCTTTAACACGACAGTTCACTTTTAGCTGGCTCGATGGCAGCGGCAACCTGCAAACATTTACCACCAGTTATTATTTTGTTGCAGGCGGCATTGTGTTTACAACGCCGCTTGTAAACGGAAGCCAAACTATTTCGGGTTTTAGTAACATAACATGGAATGCAAGTACCGAAACGATCAATCTGACGGTAAATGGCGCTTCAGCTACTATCACGGGTATTGTAGTACCGCTTAAGGTTGACACAGGTGCACCAAGGAGATGGTTTAACTATGCAATCAATAATGGAAATACTTATTGGATTTCAGCAAGGGGATTTCATGTAAATGGTGTTGATGACGCTTTTAACGTTCAATCTCTGAAAGAAGGCACCTACTCTTATTATTTTTTAATGTATTGGCCGAGGGTCACAAGCAGTAATGATTTTTTTGGCCCTGTTTTTATAAATGCCACGCAAGACAGTCTTGATCTGTTTTACGGTACAGCGCCAACTCCCAATTTTACAACAGATGGCCGTGCGGTATTTATACAATTGGGCAATTATGGGCCACCCAATTTTTTAACCTATCCAACCACGGGGCCGGCAGCGCTTACAAGGAGCCAGTTGTATCAAGCGGCAGGCTATTATTTTGTGCAAACAGGGGCTGCAACTTATGATATGGTGAGTGCATCAGATGGTAAAGCCTGGATCACCTGGGAGTTTTAAAGAAAAGTATAGCTGTCATATTATTTTTTAACAGCTGTCAAAATATTTTAAGAACAGAATCGGTTTGTTCTGAAAACTTTGCCTAAATTCAGTTAACCGGCTTGGCGCAGCTTAAAGCCTTTATTCAATAAACATCCAACTTAATTAATAATCAAAAAATCAACAGCTATGAGACTAAAACTTCTCTCTTTGACAGGAATTTTATTTGCAATTACCATATTAATTGCTTCATGTAAAAAAGGTGATACCGGCCCTGCCGGCGCCGCTGGACCAGCCGGACCACAAGGACCTGCCGGTGCAAATGGTGCAAATGGTGCTGCTGGCGCACAAGGGGCACCGGGCACTGCCAATGTGATTTATTCAAATTGGTTAGATGTAACTTTTGATCCTGCTGCTCCCGACAGTTCAGTATGGGCTGCTGAAATTACGGCTCCCAAGCTTGTTGATTCAATAATAAATAGAGGTGAAATAAAAGTTTATTGGAACATCGGAAGCGACTCTACCAATGCTCAATTTGTTACTAGTCTTCCTGTAATAGATCTTTTCCTGTTTGGTGGCCTTATATCAGTAAACCCTTATTACTCACCAGGATCAATTTTATTAGTATCCAATGCAGATATAAGCTCCTTTGTTGATAACGGCAACAATTATTTCCAGTTCCGTTATGTTCTTATTCCGGGCGGTGTGAATGCCGGTCGGGGAACTAAAACTATAGATTGGAATAATTACAATGAGGTCAAAGCCTATTTAGGGTGGAAAGATTAGAAGAAATAATTTTTACAATTAGGCCCCGCAAAAAAGCGGGGTTTTTTATTAAATGAGTATTTCATTCGAACGCATTCTATCAACTATAAGCTTATAATGTTTTGATTGTTTCCCCCATTTTTCCACAGTTGGTATAACCTTTGCTGTGCTGCTACCGGTCTTTGTATCTTTGATTTGTACGGTTATGGACAAAGCATTTACACAGATTACGTTTGATTTTGCGCCTGAAGCAAAAGAAATCTCTGCATCAGAGCCTGCGGTGCTGGAAGCAGATGTTCAGGTACAAACTCCATCTTCATCTGCTATCCCGGTAATTAATAAAAAAACGTCCACAAGAGGCCGCCGCTCACTGAAAGATATTAGTATCAATGCCGACCTCATCCAGGTACCGGAAGATGAAATTCTTTTTCAAAAACAATACTACTCAATCGGCGAAGTAGCCGTCATGTTCAGAGAAAATCAATCCCTGATACGCTATTGGGAAACCGAATTTGATATACTGCAACCCCGCAAAAACCGCAAAGGCGACCGGTTTTTCAGGCCTGTTGATATAAAAAACCTTGTGTTGATCTACGATCTGCTGCGCCGCCGCAAGTTCACCATTGAAGGCGCCAAAGATTATTTGAAAAGAAACAAAAAGGCAGAGGAAAAATTTGCGATGATCCAATCATTGGAAAAGATCAAATCATTTTTGCTGGAATTGAAGGCGAGTATTTAAAACCCAAAAACGGCCTCCTCCCGACCTCCCCCAAAAGAGGAGGCTAACCAACACACAGACCCTCGCTTTGCACGATTCAAATTGTTATCAGAGTTTGCGATAATGCCGAATAAGGCCTCACCTAACCTCTCCAAAGGAGAGGAACTGCACACAGCCCTCACTTTTCGATGATTCTGCAATTAATCGGAGTCTTTGCAAATGTTGAATAGCGATATAATGTTGATGTGGTAGTGATGAAGTTTGGATTTGTAATGCAGCTCCGTCCCTTCTCTTTGGGAGAAGGGATAAGAGGGATGAGGTCGTCCATGCAACTTTAACGATTAATGCTCGTCTTTATCCCGACTGTAAAATATTTTTGCCGCTCATTAAAACAGATCATGAAGAATATTATCATTTTAGTTATTACTATTGTATTGACAGGATTTACCGGATTTGCTCAAAACCAATATGAAGTATTGAAAGATCATGATGGCAGCCGCATATTGAAAGGCATCATTTCACGAGATTTATTGGCAAGCGATACTTCGTTTAAATGGTATTCACAAAATCAAAAGCCTTATACAGGAAACGAAGCAGCTATATTGGCTAAACATAAAGACAACCTTCAATTGGTTGTATTCCTTGGTACCTGGTGCGAAGATTCACATATCATCATTCCAAAACTTTTTCCTTTTCTTGATGCTGCCGGTATTAGTAACGACCGCATCACAGTGATCGGTGTTGACCGGAATAAAAAATCAATCAGCCATATCACCGATGCATTCAATGTCATCAATGTGCCAACCATCATTGTAATGAAAGAAGGAAAAGAACTGGGACGTGTAGTGGAATATGGAAAATATGGAATGGTAGAAAAGGAATTGGCTGAAATAGCGAATAAGTAAAGCCTTAAATGCTGAGTTTAAGCTTCCCTTTTCACTATACGAACATCGGTGCTGGAACCAGCCAATTCTATGTCAAGCTCTTCCATTAGTTTAAGTATTTCAAAGTTGACCTGTTCCTTTACCTCGTTAAACTCCACCCCCGTTATAGGGCCGGTATAGTATTCAGCAATAATAACAAAAGCTGAAGAACTGATATCACTAAGCAAAACAGTGAAGTTTTCTATCTCTTTACGGTTCTTTAATTTTTCTCTTATGCCAACTACCAGTTGATTAAGCTGTGATGGTGAAGTAGAAAGATCAGTTTCCAACCGGAGATCGCCTCTGCGTTGCGTACGCTGCGAATGGTTATCAATGATGCTGTCCACCATTTGTTTATTGGGTACGGTAATAAATGTTTTTTGATCGGTACGTATCCTTGTGCTGCGCAGCCCGATTTTTTCAACCGTTCCTGTAAAAGTGTGAACCTTTACTGTATCACCCATACTGAATGGCTTGTCAAAGAAAATAATAAAAGAAGCAATGAGGTTTTCAAGGCTTTCTCTTAAAGCTAATGCAATAGCGGCGCCAACGATGCTTAGTCCTGTAAGCAGGTTACCAACATTTAAACCAAAAGCAAATTTCATTATCATCAGCAAACCAATGATAGCTAATACTACTTTGAAAAAATCTTTAAAAAAAACAATAAGCTGGTTATCGGAATGATCGTCTGTTCTGTCAGCTCTTATATGCAATATGATAGATATAAAATCAATCATCCGCAGTAAAAGGCGAATAAAAGAAACGATCAATATCAGCGAACCAATGCTGTGAATAAATTCCTTTACAGTGACACGGTAGACATTGCCATTTAAAATTTCAGGAAAACGAAGATTGTACAATGTGGTAAGGGAAACCAGGATAACAAGAAATAAACCCAATGGCTTTGCAACAAGGCTGGTAAACGTTTTTCTGTCTACATCCTTCCATACTGCTTTTACAAATTGAAAAATTAAAGCCGCTACCGACTGGGCAATGTAGCGTTTTACTATAAGAACAAACAATATGATTAAAACAACAATGAGATAACTCCGGACTGTATTATCCAACCAAACCTGGTTCAGGAATTCATTCATACCCGCAAATTAAGCTGCGAAATTATCAAATCCAATCAGCATTCTGTCAGCGGAAAGTGTAAATTTCAATGAGATCTTTTTTCAATGCATATAGTCGTGATGAAGTAAAACCAAAAGCCTGTGTTCTGCTTAATGCTTCAGGCATCCTCCATTCATCCATACGAAAGTTCTGAATGCCGTAGCGAAACAACTTACCGTCTTTTGATCCAAAAATAAATTTGCCGGCCACTTTAAAGTTTTGCCAGTTCGTAAT